>JAAUYE010169673.1_pt1 | contig 10188 bp, 7 predicted proteins | sample 7278081 | NCBI WGS metagenome assembly JAAUYE01 (sample SAMN14350131, study PRJNA611818) | marine sediment metagenome | isolation source: surface marine sediment (0.6m) | place: French Polynesia: Moorea | collected 2018-08
CGGAAGAGAAGTCGATCGTACTCGCAGAGGCGGATTCGAAGCCTGCGCAGCAGAACTTCAAGTACGAGGAAGGTACGCACTACACGCGTTTCGTCCCGTCGCAGCCCACGATGGGTGGGCCGGACAAGGTCGAGGTTGCCGAATTCTTCTGGTTCGGCTGCCCGCACTGCTTCGACCTCGAACCCTTCATGGCGCGCTGGGAAGCAGGCATGCCGGCCGGCGTCCGCGTCGTGCGCATCCCGGTCAGTTGGAATCGCGCAGCAGCGCTGCACGCCAAGATGTATTACACGGCCGAGGCACTCGTGAATACGGGTGTTATCAAGGACGGTGACGAACTCCGCACCGCCGTCTTCGAGGAATTCCACCAGCGCGGCAATCGCCTGCTGTCCGAGTCGTCAATGAAGCAGCTGTTTGCACGCTTCGGTGTCAGCGATGCCGACTTCGATGCCGCATGGAATTCCTTCGACGTCGATCGCAAGCTGCGCCTGGCGCAGGACCTTGCAACGCGCTACTCGATCGACTCGGTCCCCGCGATCGTCGTCAATGGCAAGTACAAGACGGGCGCTGGCCTCGCGGGCGGCAATGTCCAGCTCTTCGAGGTCATCGACGAACTGATCGCCCGCGAAACGATCCGCTAGGCGAATCCCGCTCGGGACATGCCTCGTCGCGCGAAGCGGTCCCGTAGTCTCGTTCCAGGCCTCTTGGCCGCGGCCCTCGTCGTGGGCTGCGGTCAGTCAGCCGCGCCACCGGCCGAGGGGCCTGCCGGGCCCGGCAAAGACCCGCTCGAACGCCTCGGCGCCCGGGCCACGGTCGGCGCCGCGGCCGGTTACCTCGACGACGCGGTCTGCCGCAACTGCCACGAGGACCTCTACGAGAGCTACCAGCACGTCGGCATGTCGCAGTCGATGAAGCGGCCCGGCAACGCCATTGCCGTCGAGGAATTCGGCGTCGAATACTTCCACGAGCCGACGCAGAACGTCTACCGCATCGTCGCGACGGATTCGGGGCCGGTGTTCGAACGCTTCCAGCGCGACGGGAACGGCGCCGCGATCAACCAGGTCGAAATACCGATCGACTGGGTGATCGGCTCCGGGAACAAGGTGCGCTCATACGCGTACCAGAACGGGCTCGGCGAGATGTTCATGCTGCCACTGTCCTGGTACGCCGACAGCCGACAGTGGGCCATGTCACCGGGCTTCGAGCACGCTAACCACCACGGTATCAGCCGCCGCATCACGCGCGAGTGCCTGTTCTGCCATAACGCGTACCCGGAGGTTGCGGCCGGCAGCGACACTTACTGGGCGACCGAGGTATTCCCGTCCAGCCTGCCGGAGGGCACCGGCTGCCAGCGCTGCCATGGACCGGGCGCCGATCACGCGCGCACGGTCGTCGCCGGTGGCAGCGACATCGAGACCATTCGCTCGAAGATCGTGAACCCCGCGCGGCTCGAGGGCGAAGCACGTGACTCGGTGTGCTTCCAGTGCCACATGCTGCCGTCCGTCTCCGTGGTTGGCTCGCGGCGCATCGGGCGCAATGATTATTCGTTCCGGCCGGGCGAGCTGTTATCGGACTATCTCGTCCACGTCGAAGTGAGCGAAGAGGGTATCTCCCGCGCCGACCAGTTCGAGATCAACCATCACGGCTACCGCTTCTTCCTCGCCCGCTGCTACCAGGAAAGTGAAGGCGGCTTCGGCTGTATCGACTGCCACAACCCGCACGTGAAACCCGCGTCAGACGAAATCCGCGCATCCTCTTCCCGTGTCTGCCTGAACTGTCACACGGGCGCCGCCGCCGGCCACACGACGGCTACCGATTACAGGGAAGACGACTGCGTCACCTGCCACATGCCGGAACGGCGCACGACGGACGTGATCGAAGCCACGATGACGGATCACCGCATCGCCACGGGCCCGTTCGATCTCGACGCCCTCGTGGCGCCGAAGTCGGCCTATCGACACCGGATCACGGGCATTGACCTCCTTGACTTCGGTAATGTGCCCGACGGCGATGCGCGGGACTATTACCGGCTCAGCGCAATCGCCCGCGCCAACCGTTATCTCGAGGCAGCGAGGAACGGGCTCAAAGCCCATCTCGACAAGAACACCTACCTGTCTCCGACGCCGTATATCGACCTGGCTCGCACGCGGCTGCAGCTCGGCGACTACGCTGCCGCCGAGTCAGCACTCGACGACTTGCTCGCGCGATACCCGGATCTGCACCTTGGGTACACGCTGCTCGGCACGGCCCTGCTCGCACAGGGGAAGCGCGAGCGGGCGATAGCCGCACTCGAGACGTCGCTCGAACTGCAGCCGGACCCCGAGACCTGGTTCAACCTGGCGATGGCGTACCTGCAGGCCGGGAACACGGAGCGGGCCGGCGAGGCCATTGACGCTGCCATCGAGCTCCGGCCGACGATGGCGCGGGCCTGGAAGTACCGGGGTCAATTGCAGCTCGCCAATGGCCAGGCGGCATCGGCTGTCGACTCGTTGACCGAGTCATTGAGTCTCGAGCCGCGAGACGGCGAGGCGTATCGCCAGCTGATCATCGCCTTGCGTGAAACGGGACGCACAGACGAAGCGCGACGTTATCTCGAGCACGGCCTGAATGTTGCCAGCGACCCTTCGGGTCTGCGAGCGCTCAGGTAGCGCTTCCGGTATCCGCAGTGATGTCGTCGGTCTCGACCGGCTCCAGTCGGAACAGGAAGGTTCGGCAGGTCTTCACCTGCGGGACCTTGTCGGGACGCGGGATGGCCTCGAACCACGAGTTCTTGATCGCATTGCGCGCGGCCCGTTCAAAGAGGCGATGATCGCTGCGCCGGACCGCGATGTTGTACGGCCGGCCGCCCCGGGTGATGAAGAAACACACCTCGACGTCGCCCTCGATGCGTTCGAACCAGGCCTTTTGCGGATACTCCGGCACCACCGTATGCACAGGGTTCCGATCGGTGTCGTCCCGCGATTCGACCGGATCGATTCGGTCCAGCGTCTTCACGTCGCCGTCCGCGAACGCGGCCGGCGCCAGCGAGAGCGTACCTGCCACCGCAAGGAGGAATCCGTTAATCGAGTTCATTGACAGCATCCGCAACGGGCATCGTCCTGCGGTCGTCGACCGTAATGACGGGCGCAACCGGGTTCTTCGCGTGCACCAGTAGCTGGCGCACTATCTTCGTCGGCCTGGCGTGCGGGTGCAGTTCCTCGCACATCGCGAGGTCGGCCTCGGCCTCGGCAAAGCGGTTCTGCAGGACGTAAATCAGCGCACGATTATTGTAGATGCGCCAGTTCCGGTCATTGATTGCGAGCGCTTCGTTGCAATAGTAGAGCGCCTTGTCGAGTTCCTGGAGCATCAGGTAGCCGGCACACAGGTTCGACAGTGCCGTCTTACGCTCAGTCGGACCACGGGCTTGCTGCAGGCCCTCGAGCGTCAATTCGATACCCTTTTCAGCCTTGCCGGCGTCGAGCGCGTTGGCGCCGTCCTGGAGCTTGGCGTTCTTGGTCGGGCCGACGGCGACCTCCCCGTCTCCCATGTCCTGCCAGGCGGTCGCGGAACCGGCAGATAAGATCAGTGCGGCAGCCAGCCCGAGAGGCCCGAACTGCCGTCCGCGTCGCGACGATGACGTTCTCATGTCCCCCACTCCTGCCAAAGCAATCGTCGTCCATTATACGACTGGTTTCAGGGACAGAAGTTCGCTTTGCCACAAAGGGGCCCGCGACGCAAAAAAAACGGCGCCGGGCAGTTGCCCGGCGCCGCTGGTCTTGCAGAGGACCGCCGTTGCGGCGGACCTACCTGGCAAATCCCCTTACAGGCGGATCTGCAGGCTTACACGGTAGAAGCGACCGATGTTGTCGTAGATGAAATCATTACCCGTCGCGATGACTGCCGCAGGAGGCAGCTCGTCGGTCAGGTTGTTGATGTTCAGCTGCGCCGAGATCTGGTCGTTGAACTCGTAGGTGAAGCCCGTGTTCCAGATGATGACGTCGTCTTCACCCGGCACGCTGAAGCGACCCGGAGCCGCGTCGTTGTCCCAGATACCTTCACCGATGAAGCGAGGCTGCAGGAACGCCGACCACTTGTCGCGCGAGTAGCGCGCACGGAGGTTCGCCTGCCACTCGGACTGGCCGTTGCCGATCTCACCACGGAAGTCGGTCGTTGCGCCGAGCAGCGTGCGGTTGGACTCACGGATGTGCTGGATGCTACCGAACATGTCCCAGGTACCGCCGAGACCGTCGAACGTGTACAGAATTTCGGACACGTAGGCCTTGAACACGCGCTGACCGGCGTTCACGAAGCCAACCTCGAAGGCATTGTTCGCTGGCAGCTGGCCATTCGGCTGACGGGTGAACTGGCCGCAGAACGAGTTCGGGAAGTCCGATGCGTCGTAGCAGGCGTTCATGACCTGGGTCAGCGTGAACTGCGTGATGGCATCTTCGATGTCGAAGTCGACGTAGTCGATCGACCACTGCAGGCCTTCGACGAAGCGCGGACGCAGGATGATGCCCGCCGTCCATGCGTCGGCAGTCTCGTTCGCGAGATTGGTGTTACCACCCGTCAGGCCCTGTACCGATGCGTTACGCACGCTGGAAACGAAGGTCGACGTGTCGATCGGCGGCAAGCCGCCACCGCCCGCTTCGCAGTTCGCCTGGCGAGTCGCCGGGTTCGGGCCGTCGCCAACGAGCGTGGCGTCGCAGGGGTCAGCCGCGAAGGAACCGAGGCCGGAGAGCGGCAGGAAGAGTTCCTGGATCGCCGGAGCGCGAACCGAACGCGTGACGTTACCACGGATCTCGATGTCGGGGATCGGCGCATACTTGAGGCCGACCGTCCAGACGTCGTCCGTACCGGCGAAGTCGTTATCGATGTAGCGATACGCGCCTTCGAGGTTCAGGTACGAGATGAGCGGGATATCCATGTCTTCCGAGATGACCGGAACGTAGACCTCACCGTAGATTTCGTCGGAGGTGAACTTACCGCCGATCGGCTGCAGCGCCAGGTTACGGCCGAAGCTGCCCTGCGTGAAGCCCGACGGACGGAACCCGGATTCCTCGGTGCGCGTCAGTGCACCGACGCTGAAGCCGAAGCCACCAGCCGGCAGGTTAAACAGGTTCGTGGAGCCAATGTAGGCTTCCCAGACTTCCTGGTCGATCGTCGACGTCGCGTTCTCGAGTACGTTGATGTACGCGAGTGCATCTGCGCTCGGCGCGCCCTGTCCGAAGATGTTCAGCGGTACGCAGTCGTCGTAGATGTTCGACGGCAGCGACGTGCCGAACGGATCGGTCGGCTCATCCGGACGCGAGGACGGATCGGCTACGACGCGACACTGGATGCTGCCGTCGCCGGCAACAACTGCGTCAAGCGCGTAGAACATGCGGCGGCTGTCGAGATCCTGGTCGGTCGTCGCCTGGTCGGTGCGGCCACGGTTGTAGGACACTTCCCACGAGAAGTCACGGTCGGCTGCGACGAAGTCGCCGCGGAAGCCCAGGACACCGCGGTACAGGTTGTTCTTGCCGAAGGACTGGTTACCCGGCTGCAGATCGACCGAGGCACGGTGCAGGTAGAAGTTGTCTGCGCCGTAGCCGACGATGACGTTGCGTGCTTCCGGCGACAGGAACGGGTGATCGACCGAGAAGTTCAGCGCGAACGACTCGTCACCGAAGAAGCCCGACTGGTAGGCAGGCTGGTTGACCAGCTCGGTGGATTCGGACTGTGCGGCCCAGAACTCGGCGAACACCTCGACGCTGGGCGCAATCTCGTAGTTGGCGAACGCCGTTCCGATCGTACGCTTCAGCGGCGTGAACAGTGCCGTTACTTCGGGCAGGAACAGGCCTTCACCGCCGACGGACCAGACCGCGTTGGCGGTCGGCGTACCGACATTGTAGGGCTGCGTGCCGCCGCTCGGCGTGAACTGGATGTAGTTGCCATCCGGCCATGCGCCGATACCGAAGTTCGGCAGCATCAGGGTGCCCGGCGTCAGGACGCCGTTCTGCGAGACGATGTTGGCATAGCCCGGCGCGATCAGCGTCAGGTCGAAGTCCGGATCGCCGGTTTCGCGGAACTGCCAGCCTTCACGCAGGTGCGGCATGTCGATCTCGATCATGCCTTCGCGATCGGAATGCTCGATAGCCAGCGAGACGTTACCGCGACCGTCGGCCGAGTTGGCGCCCCAGGCAACCGAGAAGACCGTCTCTTCCATCTCGTCTTCCTGCGAGATGCCGTACGACGAGCGGATATCGAAGCCTTCGAAGTCCTGCTTCATGATGACGTTGACCGTCCCGGCAATCGCGTCGGCGCCGTAGATCGGCGCACCACCGATCGAGATCGTCTCGATGCGTTCCACGAGGGCGGTCGGGATCATGTTGAGGTCGACCTGGGCGCCGGCGTTGGCGGCGGTGCCGAGCGACGGCGAGTTACCCGCGACGAAGCGACGGCCGTTCACGAGCGTCAGCGTGCGCTGCGATCCCAGTCCGTACAGGTTAACGAAGCTCTGGCCGACAGACTGTGAGCCCTGGGTGCCCTGCGTCGAGTTACCCGGGACACCGAAGGCAGGCAGCTCGTTCAGAGCTGTTGCAATGTCGGTGAAGCCACGGTCTTCGAGGAACTGGCTATCGATAACGATAGCGGGCATCAGCGTGTCGAAACCGGCACGCGGAATGCGCGAACCCGTGATTACGATTTCGTCGATTGGCTCGGCGCCACCGGCGTCTTGCGCCTGGACGGGCATCGTAAACAGGAACGGGGTCGCAGCGAGTAGCCACGCCGGATTAGAGCGTGAACCACGACTGCCAATACTCATGGAATATTCTCCCTTATGCTTTGGTGTTTTGTGCCCAAAGACCCGTAGCGATGGTATTGCCGCTCTTGACGGCGGCATTCACTAAGCCGAATCTTCGGTTGGCCCGAGTGTCCGTCAGCTGGCGGCAAAATTCAAATTTTGTTGCGGCGCTGTCCCCTATAACGGATAAATTGAACATAGCCTGAGGCTATAAGTTTGAAAATCAGTTATTTATGCAATTCTTTATTATGTGACTTTTTTGCCACGTGGCTTGAGTTGCGGGGCAGAACCGCCATAATGCGCGGCTCGATATCGATGCGCGTCGTCGCTATGCTGCACCCTCGGAGGTACGCGGCGCCGTGCGGGATCAACGTCACAGGACGCCTTACCCGGGAACCGGACAAGTGAACGACAACCCCCTGATTCGCCAACGGCTAACCGTGGCACTCGCTGTCTGGCTGGCGGCGGGCGGCCCGGCACTCGCCCAGGACGCCGACCTCGAACGCTGCTCCGAACTCGAGTCGGACGCGGAGCGGCTGGCGTGCTTCGACGCGGCCATCCGCCAGCGTAGCGAGGCCCCGCCACCACCCTCGAGCACTCCGGAAGTGCCCGCGGCGCCGGAGGCGGCAGCGCCTGCCGAGGCAACGGGTTCAGCCGCGGTTGCACCGGCGGCGGATCCGGCCGCAGCTGCACCGGCCGCGGCGCCCGCAGCGGCCGCCGCCCAGCCGGGCAGCGATTACCGCCTCATGAGCAAGGAAGAGAAGCGGGCCGCACGCCGGGCGAAGAAGGAGCAGGAGAAGGCGAGGCGCGAGTACACCGCCGTCGTGACCGGTATCCGCACGCGTCCGCACGGCCAGGTGGCGGTAACGCTCGACAACGGCGAGGTCTGGTCAGAACAGTACGCGAGCCGCGCCTTCATGGTCAGTGTCGGCGACACCATCACACTGAAGAAGAGCCGCTTCTCTACGGGTTACCGGCTCGTCGACGAGAAGGGCAAGGGGTACGCGGTTACCCGTCTCGAGTAAGCGGCGCCACGGGCATCCGCATCGCTTCAACCGTTGTCTTCAGCGACGATCAGCCAGCGGTCGTCGTCGAATCGTCGCCAGTAAAGACGCTTGGTCAGCGACGTCTCGCCGCCGTTTGCCGGGATCCTGGCAGTGAACCGCGTTATCGCAAGCCGCGGATCGCCCGGGTCGAGGAGGATCAGGAGGTCGTCGATCGCCACCAGGGAGCCCGTATCGAGTTGCGCCGCGCGGAACGCCGCCCATTCATCGCGGGCGAGCCCGCGGTAGCGAAAATCCGGTGCGTACAGTGACAGGTAAGCGATCGCGTCGGCCGCCGCCATCGCGTCACGCCAGGCCTCGAGCTGCACGATCAGGCTCGAGCGTATCGAGCCCTTTTCCCCGGCGGAGGTGTAGCGCATGTCGCGAGCCACGAGCACCGGCGTGGAATTCAGCATAAGCCGCGTGGCGAGATCGGCAAGATCGTCATTCGGCAACGCGATACAGCCGTCGGTGTCGCGTTCCGGCCGTTGTCCACTGCCCGGGGCGACACCGTGCAGCCAGATACCGTCGCCGGTCCGTCCGGCGCGGCGATCCATGACGTTCGGGTAATCCAGTGGAAACGCCGTGATGCCGTACTTCGGATCGAGCCGGGACGTGTCGAGCTGGTCCACGATGAAATAGTTGCCGAGCGGCGTCTTCCGGTCACCGGCGTTCGTCTTGCCAACCCCGCGCTCCCCGATCGACATGTAGAACTCGGTAACGCCTGCGAGCCCGTCATCAGTGAAGCTGTACTCGTAAAGCGTCGCGGCGCTCGTATCCGCGACGAGCAGCGTCGTCAGCGACGCGGGCACCTCGATGACCCATGCCGGCAGCTCCGCGCCCGTCGCAGGGAAGGCCGCTGCCAGCGAGAGCAGCGCGAGGCTGCAGAACCGGGCATTCCTTCTCATGGGCGAGTTCGTTGCCTGCGACGATATTCAGCGCTCATCCCGGCCTCCGCAGCGGCCCGGCGACCCTCAGGAACACGGGCCCGGCAGCGAGCCCGGCCAGCGCCTGCAGCAGCAAACCCGCGGTTCCCGCCGTGCCGGCCAGCGGGTTCATGCCGAAGGTCAGCGTCATGACCCCGATGAGCGCCGGCGGAGCCGTTACCGCGGCGAGCAGGATCAGCGGCACGCGCCAGGCCGGCAGCCAGCGACCGAGCAGCGTCGCTGTTAGCAACGCCACCGCCATGGCGACGGCGGTCAGCGGCAGGTAGGAACCCGCGAGGCCGCCGATGTCCTGAAGGGTCGTCTGCACTCGTGCGGCCAGGTCGACCCGGACCCCGAAACCGCTGACGCCGGACAAGACGCGCTGCGTCATCAGCACACTGCCACAGATATAGCTTGTCAGCGATGCGGCAAGCCAGCCGCCGATCCAGCGAAACATCCGCCTGCCCTCGAGGTCGAATGGCATCGGTATACTCGGGTCACGACGAAAAGGAAACCCGCGCCATGAAAGTCACTGCGTTGTTTGCCTGCCTCTGTCTCTTCATCTCGCACCCGGTGCAAGCCGACGCTTACGTAGTGGAAGAGGTCGCTACCGGACTCGACTTTCCGTGGAGCGTCGCGTTCCTGCCAGGTGGCGATTACCTGGTCGCCGAACGCAGCGGACGTCTCCAGCGCATCAGTAACGGCGAACGCGTGGAGATCGGTGGCCTGCCCGACACTTACGTGGCGGGCCAGGGCGGTTACTTCGATATCGTCCTCGACCCCGGGTTCGGCGAGAACCGGCTCGTCTACCTGAGCTTCGCCGACGGCAGCAAACGCTCCAATCGAACGGCGATATTCCGCGGCCGGCTCGAAGCCGACCGCGTCACGGGCGGCGAACTCATCCTGCGCGTCGAGCCCGAAAAGAACACGGCGCACCACTACGGCGGCCGCATGGCGTTCCTGCCCGACGGCACTTTGCTGGTCACGACCGGCGAGGGCTTCACGTTCCGAGACCAGGCGCAGAGCCTCGACAGCCAGTTTGGCAAGACGCTGCGCATCCGGAGCGACGGCAGCATCCCGGCGGACAATCCGTTCCGGAGCCGGGGCGGCCGGGCCGCGAAGATCTGGACCTGGGGCCACCGCAATCCGCAGGGGCTGGCCATCGACCCCGCGACGGGTGCGGTCTGGCTGCACGAGCACGGCCCGCGCGGCGGAGACGAGGTCAACCTGCTCGAACCCGGCCGCAACTACGGCTGGCCTGCCATTACTTACGGCGTGGACTACAGCGGCGCGCGCATCTCCCCCTACACGGAGTACGAGGGCATGGAACAGCCGGTCACGTACTGGGACCCCAGCATTGCACCCTCGGGCCTGACGGTTTACCGGGGCAGCGCGTTCCCGGACTGGGAGGGCAACCTGTTCGTCGGCGCGCTCAAGGACCGGGATGTGCGTCGCC
>JAAUYE010024876.1_pt1 | contig 10187 bp, 10 predicted proteins | sample 7278081 | NCBI WGS metagenome assembly JAAUYE01 (sample SAMN14350131, study PRJNA611818) | marine sediment metagenome | isolation source: surface marine sediment (0.6m) | place: French Polynesia: Moorea | collected 2018-08
CCTACAACAAAGTCGTCGCCGCCGTCGACGATTCGGTCGACGTGCGACGCTGGTATGAGGTCGACACCTATCTCGGCACGATGCTGAGCGTCATGGATGGCTTCGTGCTGATCTGGGTGGTCGTGATCTTTCTCGCTTTGTCGTTCGGCCTCGTCAATACGCTCGTCATGGCCGTGTTCGAGCGCGTGCGCGAGATCGGGCTGATGATGGCGCTCGGCATGAAGCCGGGCATGATCCTCGGGCAGATCATAATCGAGTCGATGTTGCTGCTCGCCGTCGGGCTCGCGATCGGCGACGTCCTCGCGTGGGCGAGCGTGCAGCCGATCAAGGACGGCCTGGATATCTCTGTAGTGGCCGAGGGCATGGAAATGATGGGCGCCTCGAGCGTCCTGTATCCGAAGCTGTATCTCTACGACGTCGTTCTTGCGAACGTCGTCGTCCTGATCCTCGGGTTCCTGGCGAGCCTGTCGCCGGCATGGCGCGCGTCGCGCTACGAACCCGTCGAAGCAATCACGAAGGTGGGCTGAATGAGTGCTGTTCGCTGTATCGATCTTTGCAAGACCTACACCCAGGGTGACGTGGACATCAAGGCGCTCGATCACCTCAGTATCGAGGTGGAGAAGGGCGACTTCGTCTGCCTGATGTCGCCATCGGGCGGCGGCAAGACGACGCTCCTGAATGCCATCGGCGGCCTGGACATCCCCGACAGCGGCGAGGTCTGGATCGCAGAGAAACGCATCGACCGGATGAGCAAGGGCGAACTCGCCGACCTGAGGCTCGCCAACATCGGCTTCGTCTTCCAGGCGTACAACCTGATACCGGTGCTGACGGCGCAGGAGAACGTCGAGTTCGTCATGCAGGTGCAGGGCGTGTCGCCTGCCGAGCGGCGCGAGAAGTCGCGCGCGATACTCGAGGAAGTCGGGCTGCACGGACTCGAGCACCGGCGACCGGCGGAGATGTCCGGGGGGCAGCAGCAACGCGTCGCCGTTGCCCGCGCCATCGTTTCACGGCCGGAACTCGTGCTGGCCGACGAGCCGACTGCCAACCTGGACTCCCACACGTCGAGCGAGCTGATGGAGCTTTTCACGCAACTGAACGAGCATCACAACACGACGTTCATCATCGCCACGCACGACCGCAGCGTCATGGGTTACGCAAAACGCATCGTGCGCATGCTCGACGGACGCATCGTCGAGGACATCGAACAGGATGCGGCCTAGTCTCGTCCTGGGGCTGCTCCTGCTGCCGGGGCTCGCGCCCGCGGACGAGGTGCGCACCGAGTTCGGCGGCCATACCAAGCTGCGAGCCACAGGCCAGGATATCCCGAGCGACAGCGTCTACTACGACGTCATCGGCGGCGATACCCTCGACGTCTTCGGGGGGCTCCGGCTCAGTTTTAATGCCCGTTCCGGCCACTGGTCATTCGATGCGGCGTACCAGCTCGTCGGGCTCAAGGCGGATTCCCTGCCGCTGACCGGCCTGCCTGATGACGATCGCCGGCTGTTTGACCTGACCGGTGTGATCGACGACAGCGATGACAGCGCGCTCCTGCACAGGGCGGACCGTCTGTGGATCGGCTACACGAGCGAGAAGACGGTCGTGCGACTGGGGCGGCAGGCGCTGTCGTGGGGCAACGGCCTGTTCTACGCGCCGATGGACCTCGTCAACCCGTTTGACCCGGCCGCGATCGACACCGAGTACAAGGCGGGCGACGACATGCTGTATCTGCAGCACCTGCGGGACAACGGTGACGACCTGCAGTTCGCCTACGTGGCGCGCCGCGACCCGGCAACGGGCGACGTCGAGAACGACGAAGCGACGGCGGCCGTCAAGTACCACGGCTTCGCAGGCGAAGCCGAATACGACCTGCTGCTGGCGGAGAGCTATGGCGACGCGGTGCTCGGCGTGGGCCTGAGCCGGGGCGTGGGCGGCGCGGTCTGGAGCGCCGACGTTGTAGTAACTGACACCGATCTGGATACGTACCTGCGACTGGTCACGGGCATGTCGTACTCATGGATCTGGGGCGGCAAGAACGTGAGTGGCGCTGTCGAGTACCACTACAACGGTTTCGGACAGCACGATGACGAGTACGATCCGCAGGGTCTTTCCTCGAACCCGGACCTGCTCGTGCGCCTCGCGCGGGGTGAGCTGTTTACGATCGGCAGGCACTACGTGGCGGGTAGCGCCATTATCGAGATGACGCCGCTCTGGACGCTGACCCCGACCCTGTTCGCCAACATTGCCGATCCGAGCGCGCTGCTCCAGGTCGTCACGAACTACAGCCTGTCGGACAACATGACGCTGCTCGGCAGCGTCAACCTGCCGGTCGGGGCGAACGGCACCGAGTTCGGTGGAATCGAATCAGGGATACCGGGCCGCTACCTGTCGACCGGCGCCGGCGTGTTCGCGCAGTTCGCGTGGTATTTCTAGAGACTTAACGAAGGCTTTCGAGCAGCCGCCGGAAACCGGCCTCGATTCCGAGTTCGAACACCGGGTCCTTGATGTGCTCGTATTCCGAGACGTCGACCCTGTAAGGCTCGGCGTTCAGCATCAGGTCGATCCGTGTGAACAGGTCTTCTTCTTCCCAGATCATGTGATCGCGCAGGCATTTCACGTAGGCGGCCGTGTCCTCGATCATCTTCTCGCGGCGTACGGCCGCTCCGGCATTGATCGCCTCGACTTCGTCACGGAGCAGGGTACCTAGGCGCGCGATCTCCGCGTGTTCGTCGGGAACGTGGCTGAGTTCTTCGGCAAGGTCCGGCCGTCGCGCACGCAGTTCGGCGTACACGACGTCTTCTTTCGGATGGTGAACGGCGTCGGGGTAAATGGTCATGTAACGCATGATTTCGTCGAATAACTCGAAATCGGGGTCCTTGCCCGCTTCCATCTCCTCGACGATGCGGTCGAGCAGGTTCAGCACCATGGCCATATTGCGGTGGTCGTTCCGCAGTTCCGTCATGATGTTCTGGGCGTTCGTATCCATCACCGCTCCCTGTCGCGCTGAGAGCTTATCTTGACCATGCGCAGGGGAGTGATCTATCGGGGCAACCACCTATGCGTTACAGCAATCGGCGTTGCCCCGATTTGTCAGAAGAACTTGCGCGCCATCCCGAGGATATCGTCGAGGCCCGACTTCGAACCGCCCAGCCCGATCAGGTCGCCCAGGGAGCCGAGGCCGCCGCTCTGCGCGGACGTGCCGATGTCGCGGCCGGCCGCAGTTTTCTTGCTCATCGCGCCCATAGCCAGCGTTGCCAGGAGCGGCAGCGCCTTCTTGATCAGGCCGGCATCGACGCCCGTGTCCTGTGCGGCGGCCGCCGCGACGTTGCGACTCACGTCCTTCGAGCCGAATATGTGGCCGAGAATCCGGTTGCCGTCCTGGCGCGTGTCGTCGGAGCCCATCAGCGACGGGTCGTCGAGATAGCGGTCGTGGCCGCCGGTCTCGAGCGCGCGGCGCAGCCCCGCGAGGCCGTCGTCGCTGGCGGTGTTCTTTTGCAGACCCCGCATCAGCGCGGGCGCCAGCGCGTCGACGACTTTTGCGGTGTCGCCGGACCCGAGCCCGACGGCGTTGGCCAGTTCGCCCACGCTGCCGCCGCCGCCCGTCGAACTAAGCAGATCCATCAGGTTCATGAGGATTCTCCTGTATCAGTCGTCGAGCGGAATGCGGATCTTCTGGCCCGGGTAGATCTTGTTCGGGTCGTCGATGATGTCGCGATTGGCTTCGAAGATCTTCATGTACATCGAGGCCTTGCCGTAAAAGCGCTTGGCGATGCCGCCGAGCGTGTCGCCGCTGACAATCTCGTAGACTTCCGCTTTCTCTTCGGGCTCCTCGGGTGCGGCTTCGGGCGCCTTGAGGTCGTCGGCAACGACCTTTTCCACGCCCTGGATGTTGCCGGCGATCAGGATGGCCTGTTCGCGAACTGCCGGGTTGGCGCAGTCACCGCAGATCGTGACGGTTCCGTCGTCAAACTGGACGTCGAGGTTGCTCAGACCGTGTGTCTTGACCTCGAGGTGCTGCTTGATGTTGTCGGCGGCTTCGGCATCGGTGTCGAATATCTGGCGGCCAACGTCTTTTACAAAGTCGAACAGTCCCATGTGATTCTCCCTTTTTTTATGGACCCACCTCTCCGGCGGTATAATTGCCGGTACAACAATGAGGGTTAAATGATGCGCAAAGCAACTATTTTCCTGTTGCTCAGTATCGTGATCGCGACCGGCTGTTCAGTCAATCCTGTCACGGGAAAGAGCGAGCTCGTTTTCATGAGCACGGCGCAGGAAATCGAGATGGGGCGCCAGAACTATGTGCCAATGCAGCAGTCGCAGGGCGGCGCCTATGACGTCGATCCGCAGCTGACTGCTTACGTACAGCAGGTCGGCAACAAGGTCGCGGCGCAGAGCGGCGTAAACCTGCCCTACGAATTCGTCGTCCTGAACAATTCTGTACCGAACGCCTGGGCACTGCCGGGTGGCAAGATCGCGATCAACCGGGGCTTGCTCACGGAGCTGGAGTCTGAGGCGGAGCTCGCGGCCGTCCTCGGTCACGAAGCCGTGCACGCTGCGGCCCGGCACTCCGCGAAACAGCAGTCGCGTGCCATGCTGATGCAGGTCGGCGTCATGGGAACCGCGATCGCGGCCAGCGACAGCGACTACGGCAACCTGATCGCGGGCAGCGCCAACCTTCTTGCGCAGATGGGGCTCGCCCGATACGGGCGCAGCGCCGAGCTCGAGTCGGATCGATACGGCATGCAGTACATGTCGCAGGCGGGCTACGACCCGCTGGGCGCAGTCGACCTCCAGGAGACGTTCGTGCGCCTCAGCGAAGGCCGCCAGTCGAACTGGCTGACCGGGCTGTTTGCCAGCCACCCCCCGTCCATGGAGCGCGTCGAAGCCAACCGCGCAACGGCGGCAGGGCTGCCCGCCGGCGGCTTCGAGGGCAAGGCCGAGTATTCGAGGGCCATGGCCAGGACCATGCAGCTGAAACCGGCTTACGATGCCTATGACGAAGGCCGTAAGGCGCTGGCCGAGAAAGACATCGACAAGGCGCTGGCGAAGGCTGGCCAGGCGCTCGACCTGTTCCAGGGTGAAGCGCATTTTCACGCGCTGCGTGGCGACATTCGCCTCGTGCAGGATAACTACGACTGGGCCACAACGAATTACACGCGCGCGATCGAACGCCGTGACGACTTCTTCTACTACCACCTGCAACGGGGCATTGCCCGCAAGGAAGCGGGGCAGTCAACCGCGGCCAGGACGGATCTCGAGCGCAGCCTGGAGCTGTTGCCGACCGCGCCGGCGCATTACGCGCTCGGCGACCTGGCGAAAGAGCGGGGGGATGTTCCCGCCGCCATCGAGCATTACAAGGTCGTCGCCAGGGCGGGCGGCGACTACGGCAAGAAGGCTACTGCGGAACTCGTGCGGCTCGATTTGCCGTCGAATCCGGACGTATACATCAGCCGCAGATGTTTGGCGGACGGGAACGGAAACCTGATCGTGTCGGTCAGAAACGAGACAACGGTGCAGGTCGCAGGTGTACAGGTCGTCGTGCAGTACTCGGATAGTGGCCGGCAGGTACAGCGGCGCTTCAGCGTGCACGGCCAGATTCCGCCGGGGCAGTTTGCGAGCGTCAACACGGGCCTCGGCCCGTACTCGCAGGATGCGGGTTGCCCGGTCACGGTCGTTGCGGCCGAGGTAGTCGAGTAGTTCGGAGAGAGAATCATGAATCGAATCGTCCTTGCAATAGCCGTCAGTCTGCTGGCGGGACTGGCCCTGGGCGGTTTGATAACCGGCGCGCGCACCTCGAGCGGGCCGACCAGTGCCGCTCCGGCAGAGGGCAGTGCGGCCGACACCGTTGATGAACGAGTGCAGCGCCTCGAGCAGATCGTGGACGAGGAGCGCGAAGCACGCCTCGCGCTCGAGGACACGCTCGCGATGCTGTTCGAGGAACTCGAGAGACTCGAAAGTGGCGGTGGCGCGGTTGTCCGACGCATTGAGCAGGAAGAGGAGATTCGGGAGAGGAGACAGGCACGCGACCGATCGAGCCGTGGTGATACTGACTGGATGCGGAATTACCAGGAGCGGCGCGTCGGGCGGCTCGTCGAGGGTGGATTTACCGAGGACGAGGCGCGGCGCGTACTGGAACAGGAGTCGGAAGCGTCGTTCAAGGCCTTGCAGCTCGAGTGGGAAGCACTGCGCGATGGCCGTCCCGTGGACCAGTTTGCCAGGGCGACTAATCCACTGGCCATTCTGCGTGAGTCGCTCGGCGAGGACGCCTACGAACGTTACCTGGAGGCGCAGGGAATGCCGACATCGATTGGCGTCACACAGGTTCTGGGCAATTCGCCGGCCAGCAGAGCCGGCCTGCAGCCGGGAGATTCCGTCGTCAGTTACAACGGCGAGCGCGTGTACAACTTCGTCGATCTGCGCAACCTGACGATGCAGGGCGAGCCGGGTGAGGACGTCGTCATCGAAGTGGAGCGCGACGGTGTTCGCATGCAGCTCTCCGTACCGCGCGGGCCGATCGGGATCACGGGTTCGGGCCCCCGCTTCAGAGGTGCAGGCGGCTAGGGAGGCTGACCTTCCGGGCGCACGGTGGTGGATAATGAGCGCCGCCGGATGCAAAATGGGGCAGCTTCAAACTAGCCAATAACAAGAGGTTGCCCAGACCCTTGAATCGCCTCCGCTATACGATCCCCAACAGCTTCACGGCGCTCAGCCTGCTGCTCGGCGTGGCGTCGATCGTGACGACACAGCTCGGGGACCTGGAACTCGCCGCATGGATCATCGTGTGGTGCGGACTGCTCGACGTGCTGGACGGGCTGTCTGCGCGACTGCTCAAGGCGACGTCGGACTTCGGTGCCGAGTTCGATTCGATGGCCGACCTGGTCTCGTTCGGCATCGCGCCATCCGTACTCGTGCTCAATGCGGGTATCCAGATCGCGGGCGTGGAGTCCGGCTCCATGCAATTCTGGGTGCTGCTCGTGGCCATCGGCGTGTTCGCGCTCGCAGGCGCCATGCGGCTCGCGCGCTTCAATGTCGGTTCCGCCCAGCCGACCGGCGGCTGGTTCACGGGCGTGCCGATCACGGCGGCAGGTGGCGGCATGGTGTCCTCTGCCGTGCTCGTATTGATCCACCAGCCGGACATCGCCGCATCCCTGCCTCTGCGGCTTTACCTGCCGATCTTCATGTTCGTGCTGGCGCTGCTGATGATTTCGCGAATCCGGTTCCCGAAGGCCGTGAAGCGGAAGAGCCTGACATTCAATATCTTCCAGGGCGTCGTGATCCTCGGGGTCTACTACTGCGGCATCACGCGCTCGTATCCCGAATTCCTGCTCACCGTGGGAACGATCACCCTGATTTCGGGGATTATCGCCGGGCGCGTGACGCGCGACCGCTGAATGATGGCGATCCGTCCGTGGCACCCGGTCCTGGTCGTATGCCTGCTTCTGGCGGGTGGCGGTGTCGGGGCATCCGACGCACTGACGCTCGACAAGTACGACTCGTACGAAGGGTTTATCGATCTCTGGTGGGACGAGGACAGCGGCCGCCTGTTGCTCGCTGTCGATGAATTCGACACGCCGCTCATTTACCAGACGTCATTGCCACGCGGCGTCGGGTCAAACGACATCGGCCTCGACCGCGGCCAGCTCGGCGCGACCCGGATCGTTCGCTTCCTGCGCAGCGGACCGAAAATCCTGCTGGTCGAGGACAATCTCGGCTACCGGGCCTCGAGCGAGAACGCCGATGAACGGCAGGCGATCGAAGAGTCGTTCGCGCGGTCGGTCGTATGGGGCTTCACGGACATCGACGCCCGCGATGGTTCGACCATCGTAGACGCAACCGCGTTTTTCCTGCGTGACGCACACGGCGTAGCGGCGCGCCTCGCGGCGATGGGAGAAGGCAAGTTCAGCGCAGACGATTCGCGGTCGGCCATATACCTGCCGCGCACGAAGGCGTTCCCCGACAACACCGAAGTCGAAGCGATCGTCACGCTCGTCGGCAACGGGGCAGGGCCGCACCTGCGCAGCGTTTCGCCGGACGCGAATGCACTGACTGTCCACATGCACCATTCCTTTATCCGCCTGCCGGACGACGGCTACGAACCGCTGCCCTACGAACCGCGCAGCGGCGTCATCGGCCTGCGCTACGACTCGGGTGGGTTCCTCGACTACGCCACGCCGATCGGTGAGTCGCTGGTACGCGATTTCGGCCGCAGGCACCGGCTCGAAAAAGTGGACCCGACCGCCGAGGTTAGCGAGGCCGTCGAGCCGATTGTCTACTACCTCGATCCTGGCGCACCGGAGCCGGTGCGATCCGCGCTGCTCGACGGTGCGCGCTGGTGGGCGCAGGCATTCGAGGCGGCCGGCTACAGCGACGCCTATCGTGTCGAGATGCTGCCCGCGGGCGCCGACCCGATGGATGTGCGCTACAACGTCATCCAGTGGGTGCACCGCTCGACGCGGGGCTGGTCTTACGGTTCGTCGGTCATGGACCCGCGAACGGGCGAGATCCTGAAAGGCCATGTGACGCTGGGGTCGTTGCGCGTGCGGCAGGACTACCTGATCGCCGAGGGCCTGCTGGCCCCTTACGAGGACGAAACCGTGCCGCCCGAGATGCTCGAGATGTCACTGGCGCGCATTCGCCAGCTCTCGGCCCACGAAGTCGGGCACACCCTCGGCTTCGAGCACAACTTTGCGGCCAGTACGCAGGACCGCGCATCGGTCATGGACTACCCGTTCCCGCTGATACGCGTGACCCGAGACGGTGATCTCGACCTGTCTGACGCCTACGACACGGGCATCGGTGAATGGGACAAGCGCACGGTGCTGTACGCATACCAGGACTTTCCGGATGGCGTCGATCGTGCGGCTGCACGGCGCGAGATTCTCGATGAGACCATCGCGCAGGGCTTCAGGTACGTTGCCGATGCCGATGCGCGATCGCCGGCGACCGCTCATCCCGACGGCCATTTGTGGGACAACGGCAACGATGCCGTCGCCGAACTCGAGCGGCTGATGGAAGTCCGTGCAATTGCGCTGCAACGATTCTCGGAGCGCAACGTGCGCCTCGGGCGCCCCCTTGCGACGATCGAGGAGGCGCTCGTTCCGGTCTACCTGCTGCATCGTTTCCAGGTCCAGGCCGTCGGCAAGCTCATCGGTGGCCAGTACTTCACCTACCGGCTGCGCGGCGACGGCCAGGAGGATGTGCGACCGGTGCCTGTCGCGAAGCAGCAGGAGGCGATCGATGCGTTGCTGGCTACGCTCGATCCGTCCGTACTGCGCCTGCCCGACGAACTTGTCGCACTGATCGGCCCGCGCGTGCCGAACAATCCGAAGACGCGCGAGGCGTTCAGGGGTGCCACGGGGATCGTGTTCGACCCGGTTGCACCGGCAAACGCGGCCGTCGCGCTGACGTTGCAGGTCCTGCTCGAACCCACGCGCGCCGCACGCCTCGAGCGCGCCGGGGCGCCGGGATTCGCCGCCGTATTGCGCGGATTGCTCGACGCGTCCTTCTACGCCGATCCGGGATCCGGCACCGAGGCGGCGATCCGCCGACAGACCAACATGCAGGTGCTGTACGGGCTGCTGGGGCTCGCGTTTGATGCGCGTGCGGACGTCGATGTGCGTGCGCGTTCGCTGGCGGCCGTCCAGGACCTCGAACGCTGGCTGGCGAGACGCGCGCCGCGTGACTCCGCATTGCGAGCTCACTACGCGTTTGCGCTTCGCGAGATCGATCGCCTGCTGAACGACCCTGCCGCGATCGGGAAGCTCGTGCCGGCCGTTGCGCCGCCGGGCTCGCCCATCGGCTCCACGACTGAACAGGTTTACCCACGATGACCACTACCGTTACCGTCCTCATCATCTACCTGGGCATCCTCGCCACGCTGGCCATCTGGAGCCGTCGCGAAACGCATACGCTGTCGGGCTTCTACCTGGCTGGCAAGAAGCTGCCGTTCTGGGTTGTGGCGTTCAGCACCAACGCAACGGGCGAAAGCGGCTGGCTGTTGCTGGGCCTGTCCGGCATGGGCTATCTCGTCGGGACGCAGGCCTACTGGGTCGTGGTCGGCGAGATCCTGGGTATCGGCGCATCGTGGTGGCTCATGTCCCGGCGCCTGAAGAAGCTGGGCGATGAAACAGACTCGATCACCGTGCCCGACGTGCTGGCCGCAAAATTCGCCGACAAGTGAGATCGGA
>JAAUYE010214073.1_pt1 | contig 10181 bp, 11 predicted proteins | sample 7278081 | NCBI WGS metagenome assembly JAAUYE01 (sample SAMN14350131, study PRJNA611818) | marine sediment metagenome | isolation source: surface marine sediment (0.6m) | place: French Polynesia: Moorea | collected 2018-08
AGTCCGTCGCGCAACCCGCTGCGCAAATGGCACGAACTCGTATTGACCCTCGCCATGGAGCGCAGCCTGTCGAAGCGGCGTATCCTCGAGTATTACCTGAATGTGGCCGAGTTCGGCCGGGGCATTTATGGCGTCGATGCCGCCGCGAGATATTACTGGAACGTGCCGGTTTCGAGGATTACCGCGCGCGAGTCGATCGAACTCGCCGCGACCCTGCCGTCGCCGGTCGCGAACAACCCACGCAGCAATACGCGTGCCTTCCGTAAACGGGTCGACAAGATCCGCCGCTACTTTCACCGCTGAGGGTCGGGCCCCCGGAAATCGCGCCCGACGCGCGGTTCTAGCGGTTGCCCGCCACCTGCAGTTTGCCGATAACGCCGTAATTTGGTCACTATAATTCAGGTTCCGGCGCCGGCGTTACGGTGGGCCGTTAGCAAACCGCTGGTCGAGATACCGAATAATGTCTTTCGACTCGTACAGCCATTCGATATTGTCGTCGCCCTTGTCGATGCGCAAACAGGGCACCTGGTACTTGCCACCCTGTTCGATGAGTTCGCTTTGCCATTGTGGATCGTTGCGGGCATCGCGTGTTTCGATATTCAAACCGAGGCCGCGTATGCTTCGCCGTGTCCTGACGCAAAACGGGCATTGCTGGAATTGGTAAAGCTTTAAGCGAGCGGTCTGCGTATCGAGCTTTTGCTGTACTTCTGCACTGTGTGTCGGCGGCTTTGGTCCGCTGATCCAGTCCAGGAAAACAATTATCTGGCCGAGCGGCCAACGTAATAGCCGGAACAGGGTTTTCATCAATAGATACTTCGGCAGGAAAGAAAGCGCCCTTATTGTAACGATTTGTCAGAAATTCAACAGGGGGCAGGGAAAATACGAGTCACGGAACAATAGTTATCAGGCCAATCCCCGGGATAGCATACCGATTAGGTATATTGTTGAGCGCTGGCCTGCTTCGAGCAGGTCGAGAGCAGCATTTCCGGAGTCAGTTATACTGTCCCCAACTCCAGGGTAAACCGCGTATCTCCAGAATGATCTACAGGTACTTAGTACTAACCGCTTTACTGGCAACCCCGGCATTCGCGGGCACTCACGCGAACACGGAGCGGGCAGAGACCGCTGCCATCGTCGAGGCAGCCTTGCGCACGGGGCCGATAAAAAGTTTCATGCTGCAGCGCGACGGGGAACTGCTGATCGAGGCGCATCGTATGGGGATGCGGGCCGACCGAACGACCAACGTCAAGTCCGTGGCCAAGAGTATTATTTCGTTGCTGGTCGGCATCGCGATCGAGCAGGGGCATCTGTCGGGGGTGCGCCAACCCATCGGCGAATTTTTCCCGGACTATTTCAAGCGCCGGCCCGACCCTGTGAAAGCGGCGATCACCATTCAGGATTTGCTCACGATGCGCGCGGGTCTGGAATCGACCAGCATCCACAACTACGGGCGTTGGGTCGTTAGCGATAACTGGATCGAGTATGCCCTCGATCGGCCGCTCGTCGAGACGCCGGGCGGGGAGATGATCTACAGTACCGGCTCCTCGCATTTACTGTCGGTGATACTGACCCGGGCCACCGGGATGAGCACGCGTGCATTTGCCGAACGACAGCTGTTCAGGCCCCTCGGTATTACCATCGGCGGCTGGGACCGGGATCCCCAGGGTTATTACCTGGGGGGCAACAACATGGCGCTGTCACCCGCGGCGCTGCTCAAGCTCGGCACGATGGTGATGAACCAGGGCGTTTACAACGGCAAACAGATCGTACCGCGGGCCTGGATCGCCGAGTCGATGCGGACTTATACCCGCAGCCACTTCAATCCCTATGATTACGGTTACGGCTGGTGGCAGCGCGAGCTGAATGGTTACAGCGTGCAGTTTGCCTGGGGTAATGGCGGTCAATACCTGTTGATGATTCCGGCACTGAAGACCGTGATCGCGATTGCCTCGCGCAGCGGGGGGAATATTGTGGACAGCAGGGCAAGCCGCTACCGGTTGTTCGATTTTATCGAAAACAGGCTGATCGGCTTTCTCGGATAGCAATTATGGTGACGGTTAACTTATCTCTGCAATATCGCTGAGTTTCTGCCAGATCATCACCATCGCAAGCGTGTCCAGTTTGCAGTATTCGAGTAACGCTTCGCGCTTTTCCAGCCTTTCGCTTGCATCGTTAATTCTGTCGAGATCGGCGTAAATCATCGACGCCATGTCGCCCGCCTGGATATCCAGCCCCTTGTAATCCAGCGCCGCGTCATCCGGAAACAGGGCGGGTAATACCGATTTGATCGAAAAACTGCCGTTGAAATCCGGGTGGTAATACATCAGTTGCTGGAACGGCTTCAACAGGTCGATAAAACGGTCGTCCATCGCGATCAACGTTTGCTCGTGCTCGGCGGACTCGGCCGCGAGTCGGCGGATAATCGATTTTTCGGTCGCCTGGCTGACAGCCACGATGGAGCCTTCCGGAGTAATGTCCGCGGCCAGTTTCCGTGCGATTTCGGCGCGCGGGTCGCGGCGCTCGTCGGCCAGGAATTCCCGGTGCTCGATTTCCCCGTCCGCGTGCAGAATGTGCAGCGAGTACTGAAACGGGATCGCGGTGCGATACGGCTTCTGTCCGGGGAACTTTGGTATCGCGCTGCTGAAGGTTTCGAAGTCCAGGAAATTAATCGGGTAGACGGCGCAATCCACGAATGCCCTGATGGCTTCTCGATCGATATAAACCTCCCGTGCTAGCGCCGAGTCGACCTGTAATGCCTGGGTCTTAGAGAGATTCTCGCCACAGACATCCGCGTAGCTGATTTTGCCCGCGTGGTACAGCTCGAACTTCCGGTTCTTGTCCATCCGGTACAGGTTGAATACGGAAGGCGAGGGCACGTCCTGCCAGCAGTATGTCTTGAAGTCGCATTCGTAGGGGTCATCGCACTGCGGGCCGATCGGGATGTCGGGTTCGTTCTGACGCAGCATGTCACTCATCGAATGCAGGTTATGGTCGAGCCCCGGTTGCAGCTCGCGCACCTCCTCGGTAATGTCCTCGATGGCCAGCAGCCGGGTGATATCGAGCTCGCCGCTGAACTCGTAGTCGCTGTTGACGTGCACGAGGTGAGCCCTGCCCAGCGGCAGGTGGTCCTGGATCACGTACCACTGAATGGCGGCGTCCGGCTTGTGTTGCGGTTTGACGCCGGTCGAGGCTTTGACCTCGTAGAGATCCCACACGTCGCGGTTTCGCACCAGGATGTCCGCCATGATCAAAACGTTGCGGCTTTTGAAGGTCGCCTCGTAAATGACTTCCGCGCCCTGGTCGATCAGTTGCCGGGTTCTTGCGATCATGTCGCCGAAGTTTTTGGGATCGTGTTCGATTTCGGTGCCGCCCGGGAACAGGGTCTGCGCGAGTTTGCCGACGCGGTGGCCGTTTTCGAATATGTACTCCTGGCGCGGGCTGGTGGGGGTTATGACCTCTCTTTTATGTTTATACAGCCATAATGACTTGTAGCACTGGAGACCGCGGACGTATTGTGATTTTGACAGCTGCATGGCTTTCCTTACTGAATTCCGCTATTTCCAGTCCGATAGTCCTGAATCTTCCTTGCGATCAGCGTATATTCCGCCTCGGGCCCTTCACTGAATCTGGTCTTTTCGATGATCTGGAAGCCCGTGTTTTTCAACGACTGTTCCAGTTGCTGCGTGGTCAGTAGATTGATTGCGGGCAGAAAACCCAGACGACCGGCAAATTGCAGTAAGCCGCCCATGAACCTGTTTTTATCTCCCAGGCACGCGGTTTCGGAAATGAATATACCGCCGGGCTCGAGCAGTTCATGGACGCGTTCAAAGACGGCATCGATATCTTCAAAAAAATGTAATACGAAAAAGGCCATCACCACGTCATAGCTGCTCGGCTCAAGCCTTTCATCGAAGACGGAGGTCTGTAAAAACCCGACGTTATCCAGATTACGTTCCGCCATTCTCTTTTCGGCAATCGCAAGTAGTTTACCGGAGATATCGATGCCCGTAACCCGGTTGACACTGTCTGCAATATCGCCGCACTGGGTACCGGTTCCACAGCCGATATCCAGTACCGACATCTCGGGCGCCAGACAGGTTTTTAGCCTGGCAATTTTGGTTTCGTAAGCGGATCTGTCTGAAATAGGAGATGCTGCATACTTCGACGAAATCAGATCCCAGAATTTTTCCGGTGAGTTTCGAAATAACATATCTAGTCCAAATCTTAACCCGAAACCGGGACACGAAACCGGCGAAACCGGGACAGATTTATTTAATTGGAATTCCGGGGGCAGTATACCTGTTCTCTGACCGCCCCCTCCTATCTGAAATAAGTATACTGTCCCCCGAATTAGCCTTGGAACTAATCCCTACTTTTTTGCATGATGTCTGTTTAGAGGTAACGCCATAAATACCATCAGTATTCTCGGCAGCGGCTGGCTCGGGCTTCCGCTGGCGGAACGTTTCGTGACGCGGGGCTGCCGGCTCAAAGTATCGACCACGTCGCCGCACCGCTTGCCGATGCTCGCTGCCTTGCCGAGCGAAGCGTTCATCGTCGATATCGGCAAGCCCCTGGACGATATCGATTCGTTCCTGCAATCGGATACGCTGATCGTCAACATCACCTCCAAGGACATCGCCGGATTCGAGCACCTGGTCCGGAAAATCGAGGCATCCGTAATCCGGAAGGTTCTGTTCGTGAGTTCGACATCGGTGTATCCGAATAGCGGTAAAGTCGTTTCCGAGACGGTGGGCGAGGTGCTGCCCGAACATCCACTGGTCATCATCGAAGACCTGTTCCGGCAAAGTCGGCGATTTCAAACGACCGTCGTCCGCTTTGCCGGGTTGATCGGCGGCGGGCGCCACCCGGGCCGGTTTTTTCGTGGCGGTAAGACGGTCAAAAACCCGGATGCCAGCGTCAACCTGATCCATCGCGACGATTGCATCAACATCCTCGACCGAATCGTCGCCAACGGCGTCTGGGGCGAAACTTTCAACGCCTGTGCCGATTCACACCCGAGCAAGCGGGAGTTCTATTCGCAGGCCGCGAAACTGGCGGGTGCGCCGTTACCGGAGTTCGAGGACAGCGACGATCCCGGTTTCAAGATCGTCGATAACCGGAAGCTGAAACGGGTACTCGGCTATGAATTCCTGCATCCGGATTTGATGGCCATTAGATTCGATGAAGACCGCCGGGCAAGCGATCATGAGTAATGGCGGGCAGGAGAGCAAAGTGCCTGCGCTGAGCCTTGCGATCGAAACAGGTATACTGTCCGTCGAATACTGAATATCCTGGCGACCATAACACTTACTCGTAACATCTCTATACGTATCATGTCTTCACTACAGGAACAATTGCTCAAGGCCGGCCTGGTCGACGATAAAAAACTGGCCAGGGCCGAACAGGAAAAAAACAGGCGAACCAGCGCCGCGCGCAAAAAGCGCGGCAAGAAAGGCGCGCAGCCAGACCCGGTCAGCCAACCGGCCCAAAACAAGAAAGCGCAGCGCGATCGCGAGCTCAATCAGAAGCGGCAGCAGGAAGCCCAACGCAAGGAGCGTGCCGCCCAGGCGAAACAGCTAATCGATATCAACAAGCAGGACCGGTCGAAGGGCGAACAACCCTATAGTTTTGTTTACCGTGGCAAGGTGAAGAAAATCTACGTGACCGAGGCGCAGCGGGATCAGCTGGTTGCGGGGCAGCTTGCCATTGCAACCTGTGTCACCAACGAGGGGCGGAAATTCGAACTGGTGCCCCGGGCGGTGGCGGAAAAAATTAGCGAGCGCGACGAGACCTTCCTGGTGGATCTCGGCGAGCCGGCGAAGTCGGATCCAGGCGAAGACGATCCCTACGCGGATTACCAGGTTCCCGACGACCTGATCTGGTAGGGAAACCTCGGTTCGGCCCGCCCTGGCCGAGGCGCAGTGCAGCAGTCTCGGCGCCAACATCAACTTTCGCTGATGACCTGATCCCGCAATCGTGTAACATTCCACCCCATGAATACCAGGTTATCGATCGAGCGTCTGACGACCGCGCTGGGGGCCGAAGTGCGCGGCATGTCGTTACGCGGCGTCGATGCCGAGCAGGTGGAAACCATCAAATCGTTGCTCCTCGAGCACCGGGTACTATTCTTCCCCGAACAATTTCTCGACATCGACGCCCACGTCGCGCTCGGTGGGCACTTCGGCCCGCTCGACGCCCACCCCAACCTCGAGAATCCGTTCACGCAGCACCCGCAGGTGTTCGAACTGGCCGCGAGCCACGGCGGCGTCGCTGACGAATGGCATAGTGACATTTCGTTTAGCTCCGAGCCGGCGATGATGTCGATCCTGAACATGATCGAATGCCCGGCCGTCGGCGGCGATACCATGTGGGCCAATACCGAGGCGGCCTACGACGCGCTATCGGCTCCGCTGCGCGATCTCTGCGACGGCCTGACCGCGCTGCACGACGCCACGCCTCACGGCAAACCGGAAACGAACGCAATCCACCCGGTGGTGCGCACGCACCCGGTAACGGGGCGTAAGTCACTGTTCGTCAATGAGCACTTCACCCGCCGCATCGTCGAACTGAGTCATGCAGAAAGCGAGCTGCTGCTCGGCCACCTCGCGCGCTGGATCGTGCAGCCGCGCTTCTGCGTCCGCTACCGCTGGCAGAAAGGCACGATCGCGATCTGGGATAATCGCTGCACCCAGCACTTCGTCGTCGGCGATTTTGACGCACAGCGCATCATCCAGCGCGTCACGGTAATGGGCGACAAGCCCGAGTCGGAGGAAGCGCCGCGCTGGGAGCCTTACACGCGTCAGCAAGTGGTGGGGGCGACCAGTCGTTACGACCAGCAGTTGAACGAGGCGCTGGGCAGGGAGGCGCTAACCCTGGAGTCGAATCGTAAGCCAGCGGCGGGGGATTAGTTATACTGCCCCCGATTCCCCGGTATCGTGCCGGAACAACCCCGTGAGAACTGAATATGTTCACGCCGAAATTCTTCGATTTTTACCAGGCACTGGCGAAAAACAACAATCGAGACTGGTTTAACGAACATAAACCGGAGTATCAGCAGGCGGTGGTGCAGCCGATGTGCGCTTTCATCGAAGAGATGGCGCCCCGGCTCAAGAAGATTTCGCCGCATTTTATTGCCGATGCGCGCCCGCACGGCGGCTCGATGTTCCGTATTTATCGCGATGTGCGTTTCTCTAAGGACAAGCGCCCCTACAAACTGCATGCGGCCTGCCAGTTTCGCCATGAACTGGGCAAGGACGCGCATACGGTGGGTTTCTATGTGCATCTCTCCACCGAGGAGGCGGTGTTCGGTGGCGGGATCTGGCTGCCGCCGAACAGCGAGCTGTTGAAGATACGCAACACCATCGTCGATAACCCGCACGCGTGGCGGCAGATCAAGTCGAGTCGTACGGTGAAGAAATACTTCGGCGGCATCGGCGGCGACGGTTTGAAGCGCCCGCCGCGCGGTTTCGATGCCGAGCATGAGCATATCGAGGATATCAAGCGTAAGAGTTTTTTCCTGATGCGGCGCGAGCCACCCGAAATCACTCTCGATGACGGATTTGTGGGCGAGGTGGAAAAAACCTTCAGGGCCGCGATGCCGCTGATGGACTATATCTGCTACGCGCAGGATATCGAGATCTGATTGCGCTCATCGGTGGTCCGAACCCGATGGCACTAGCTGGCTTGCGATGCGATTCCGGTGATTCCGGCATTCGTCTGCGTATCGTAGCCGCCGATGGCCCGGTTGCGACCCTCGCCCTTGGCCTGGTAGAGATTCCGGTCCGCTTCGCCGATCAGGGTTTCCGCGTTGGCGCTGTCGTCGGCGAAACTGGCCATGCCAATACTGATAGTCATAGGCAGCCCGTTCCCGCTCAACTCTTCGTGGTCTTTCAGGAATGTGTTCGCCTCGACACGGGTACGCAGGCGTTCCGCCAGCAACGCGGCTTCCGACGGGCCGGTGTTGGGCGCGATGACGAGAAACTCTTCACCGCCATAGCGGGACAGTAAGTCGGAATCGCGCAGCTGGTCTTTTATCAGCTCGCAGATTTCGATCAGCATTCGGTCGCCGGCCTGGTGGCCCTGTTCGTCGTTGACCCGCTTGAAATGGTCGAGATCGAACAGCAGGATCGACAGCTGAAAACAGTATCTGCGCGCCTTCGATATTTCCTCGGCGAGACGTTGCTCCATGAATCTTCGGTTGTAGACGCCGGTCAGCGGATCGGTCAGGGTCTCGTGCTCGAGGTCGCTGATGCGCATCACGTCGAGGGTGGTTTGCAGCGCGATATAGGTCGAAAACCAGACGAAGCAGGCGCCGAAAAAGAAAATGCCGGGCACGATCAGGTCGACGATGGCGGTATGCTGGTCCCAGAAAGTTGCGAGGTAACCCAGGTAGCCGATCACGAACAGGACGATCAGAGCGGACATCGCGCACCAGCTCTTGCAGGAGCGTCCCGCCGGCAGTTGCCGGGTAATCCTGCGGACGACCGCCAGGGAGACGAGCAGGATGATGCAGCCGATCAGCACCAGGCTGTTGGAGACTACCGATAACAAGACTTACCTCTTGGTGTCAACAATGTGTTGGTAATACCTAAAGCATAGTCGATACCGCAATTTCTGCGCGGTAAACGTCAATAATGGGTGCCAGCGAACAATCGCGCTTATGGGGTCGGGTCTTAGGCCTGGCTAAGCAGGTATACTGCCTCCTGAATTCTTTGCATAAGCCATCGGGAGCAAGCCATTGACCAACATTCGTCTAAGTCTAGAAGAAGCCCATGAACTGGCCTCGAAGTGTTTGCTCGCCAACGGTTGCGACGACGAAAATGCGAAGGCCGCCGCCGACCGCATGATCCAGGCGGAAGGCGATTTATGCCATTCGCACGGGCTGTTTCGGTTGCCCTGGTACTGCAGCGCAGTCAAATCGGGCCGCGCCAACGGCAAGGCCCGCCCGCGGGTCGAGCAACTCGCGCCGGCGGTCATTCGCGTCGACGGCGATGGCGGCTTCGCCCCGCTCGGGCAAACCGTGGCGCATCAGCCGCTGGTCGATTGCGCGCGTCAAAACGGTATTGCCTCGCTTGCCCTGGTCAACATGTTTCATATTGCCGCGATGTGGCCCGAGGTCGAACGACTGGCGCGCGACGGGCTTTGCGGATTCGCCTTCACCGCCTCCTATCCCTATGTCGCACCCGCCGGTGGCATCGAACCGCTGTACGGCACCAACCCGATGGGATTCTCCTGGCCACGCAAGGACAAGCCGCCGCTGGTGTTCGACCAGGCCGCGTCGTCGATGGCGCGCGGCGAGATCATGATCCACGCGCGCGATGGTCACCCGGTGCCGGAAACGGCGGGCATCGGCCCCAACGGAGAAGCCACCACCGATCCCAACGTGGTGCTCGAGGGTGCGCAACTGGGATTCGGCGGATACAAGGGCGCATCGCTCGCGCTCATGGTGGAGCTGCTGGCGGGCGCACTGATCGGCGAATTTCTCAGCATCGAATCGATCGAAGACGACGCCGGCGAGGGCGGACCGCCGAAAGGCGGGGAGTTCATGATCGCGATCGACCCGGCCCGTCACGGCGACTCTGAAGGATTCCTCGCGCGCGGGGAGAAACTGTTCGCGGCGATACTGGCCCAGGAAGGCACGCGCCTGCCGGGGAACCGGCGTTTCGAGAACCGTAAGAAAACGGCCGCGGCTGGTATCGAAATCCCGCAAAGCCTGCATCAAAGCATCCTCGAATTAATGTAAGGCGCCCGGTTACGCCAGGGGCAATATCCCTAATTCGAAGCCCGCTTGTTGGCAATCTGCTTTTTTATTCTGTTCAACGCAATTGTACTTTTGGCCAGCACCAGTTTGCCTTCGGTGAGCACCTTTTCCCCATTTCCCTCGTAGAACTTCCACCAGATCAGCCAGCCGACGATCGGGATGCCGAGAGTGATGAACAGGCCAAGCGGGGTCCAGAAGAACCAGCGGTCGAAAATCAGGATCCAGAGCAGTGGCCAGGCCAGCGAAATGCCGAGACACAGGCGGAACGGTGTGGGTTGAAACATGGCGGGTTCCAGCGAATAGTCAAGCGTTATATAGAGGGTAGTCGCCAATGCGGGATTTGCAGTGTGAATTGATTGGCCGGTAATTTGTGGATTATTTCGGCGACTTCGATCCCGCTAAAGGCGCCTCCCGTCTGCGG
>JAAUYE010048398.1_pt1 | contig 10179 bp, 8 predicted proteins | sample 7278081 | NCBI WGS metagenome assembly JAAUYE01 (sample SAMN14350131, study PRJNA611818) | marine sediment metagenome | isolation source: surface marine sediment (0.6m) | place: French Polynesia: Moorea | collected 2018-08
GGCCCGAGGACATCGAATTACTGGAAGAGGTATCGCACAAGATCGAGGGGCGCACCATTTGCGCGCTCGGCGACGCGGCGGCGATGCCGGTGTGGAGCTTCATCAAACATTTCCGCCACGAGTTCGAATATTATGTCGAGCACAAGCGTTCGCCGGTGGCGGCCTGATGGGGTAGCGCATGAGCGATAACATCACGATTACGATCAACGGACAGCAAATCGAAACCCAGCCGGGGCGCTTGCTGATCGACGTCGCCGACGAGAATGGCATCACCATTCCGCGCTTTTGTTATCACAAGCGTCTGTCGGTCGCCGCCAACTGCCGCATGTGCCTGGTCGAAATCGAACGCGCGCCGAAACCGATGCCGGCCTGCGCCACGCAGTGCATGGACGGCATGGTCGTGCAAACGCGCTCCAACGCCGCGCTCGCGGCGCAAAAGTCGACGATGGAATTTCTCCTGATCAATCATCCGCTGGACTGCCCGATCTGCGACCAGGGCGGCGAGTGCGAGCTGCAGGATGTCGCCATGGGTTTCGGCGAGGGCGTGTCGAAATACACCGAATCGAAGCGCGTGGTCATGGACAAGAACATCGGCCCGCTGATCGCGACCGACTTCACCCGCTGCATCCACTGTACCCGCTGCGTGCGCTTCGGCGACGAAATAGCCGGCATGCCCGAGCTCGGCGCCACCGGCCGCGGCGAACACATGGAAATCGGCACCTATATCGAAAAGTCGATCGTCTCCGAGCTTTCCGGTAACGTCATCGACGTCTGCCCGGTGGGCGCGCTGACCGCGAAACCGTCGCGTTACACCGCGCGGCCATGGGAGCTGACCCAGCACGCCGCGGTTTCGCCGCACGACTGTGTCGGCTCCAACCTGTTCGTGCATACCCGCGGCAGCGAGGTCATCCGCGTGGTGCCGCGCGAAAACGATGCGATCAACGAATCCTGGATTTCCGACCGCGACCGTTTCAGCTATACCGCGGTCAAGTCGGAGCGGCGCATTACCACCCCGCTGCTGCGCGAGCAGGGTGAGCTCAAACCCGGCGACTGGGAGACGGCGCTCGCGGCCGCGGCCGATCGCCTGTCCGCCGCGGGCGACAGCATTGCCATGCTGATCAGCCCGCAGGCGACGCTGGAAGAACATTTCCTCGCGCAAAAGCTGCTGCGCGGTCTCGGATCCTCGAATATCGATCACCGCCTGACCCAGGTCGATTTTTCGGGCCAGGAGCAGGCGCCGGTGATGCCGTGGCTGGGACGTTCGCTCGAATCGCTGGAAACCCTCGATGCCGCGCTAATCGTCGCCGGCAGCCTGCGTTACGAACAGCCGCTGCTGTCGCACCGCCTGCGCAAGGCCGTGCACAACGGCGGCGCCAAAGTCTCATCCATCGGGCATCTCGGCGGACAGTACAATTTCCCGCTGCACCGCGAGCTGACCGGTTCCGCCGCGCAGCTGGTCGCCGACCTCGGCGGCGTGGCCAGGGCGCTTGCCGAAAAAACCGGCAGCTCGCTGTCGCCGCACCTGGCGCAATTACTCGACGGTGTCGAGATCGGCGAGGCGCAGCGCGCGATCGCGGACTCGCTCGCCGACGGCGAAAATAGCGCGGTCATCGTTGGCGTGCAGGCTTTGACCAGTTCGCATTTGTCGCTGCTGCAGGAGCTTTGCGAAAGTATTACCGCCGCCGCGGGCGCCACCCTCGGCTACCTGTCGTTGTCGGCAAACAGCGCCGGCGCCTGTCTCGCCGGTGCGCTGCCGCATCGCGGTCCTGCCGGCGCCGCCGTGGACCAGGCCGGCGAGAACGCGGCGCAAATCCAGGGCGCGAAGCACAAGCTGCTGCTGACCTTCGGGGTCAATCCGCCGCTGGATACGAACTCGGCGGCGCCGCTGTCGGATAACAATGAATTCATCATCGCGATTTCGAGTTACGATAGCGACTTCGTGCAGCAGCAGGCCGACCTGGTGCTGCCGCTGGCGTCGACGCTCGAAAGCTCGGGCAGCTTCGTCAACGTCGAAGGTCTCTGGCAAAGCTTCAAGGGCTGCGTGTCGGCGCGCGGAGAAAGCCGGCCGGGATGGAAGATCCTGACCGCGCTGGGACAGACCGTCCTGCCGGGGCAGTTCGACTATGCCGATTCGGGCGCGGTCAGAAACGAACTCAAGAACCTGTGCAGCGAGGTCGAGCTGGTTAATCTTTGCGGCGTGCGGTCGGCGGCGACGGAGTTGCCCGGCGACAAGGGCGCGTTGCAGAAAATCGGTATTACGCCGATTTACGCCAGCGACGACATGGCGCGCCTGTCGGGCGCGCTGCAGGCGACGCCGCTGATGCGCCTGCAGAGCGCGGCGGTAGTGAACGGCGCGCAGGCGCGCGCGGCCAAACTCGAGGACTGCGAGCAGGTACAGGTCAAACAGGGCAAGGGCACCGCGGTGCTGCCGCTGCGCATCGACGACGCGGTGCCCGACGGCTGCGTATTCGTCCCCAGCGGTATCGAGGCGGTCAGGCACCTGGCCGAGGCCTACGGCAAGGTCGAGCTGGAGAAGGTCTCGTGAGCGACTGGCTGAACTCGATCGACGCCTGGCTGCAGTTATACGTGCACGAATACCTGCTGTTTACCGTTTACAGCGGGGTCAAGGCGCTGGTCATCCTGCTGCCGCTGTTCATCGTCGTGGCTTATTACACCTACGCCGAGCGCAAGGTCATCGGCTACATGCAGATTCGCAAGGGCCCGAACCGGGTCGGCCCCAAGGGCCTGCTGCAGCCGTTTGCGGACATGTTCAAGCTGATGTTCAAGGAAATCATCATCCCGACCAATTCCAACCGCTACCTGTTTTTGATCGCGCCGGTGATCACCTTTGCCCCGGCGATGGCGGCCTGGGCGGTAATACCTTTCGACGACGGGCTCGTCTTCAGCGATATCAACGCGGGGCTGCTGTACATCCTGGCGATGACCTCGGTCGGGGTTTATGGCGTCATCATCGCCGGCTGGGCGTCGAATTCCAAGTACGCCCTGCTGGGCGCGATGCGCTCGGCGGCGCAAATCGTGGCCTATGAAATCGCGATGGGTTTTGCCCTGGTAGGGGTTTTGATGGTTGGCGGCAGCCTCAATCTGGGCGATATCGTCAACCAGCAGGCCGGCGGCGTCTGGAACTGGTTCTTCATCCCGCTGCTGCCGCTGTTTTTCGTCTACCTGATATCTGGCGTTGCGGAAACCAACCGCGCGCCCTTCGACGTGGCCGAGGGCGAGTCGGAAATCGTTGCCGGTTTCCATGTCGAATACTCGGGTATGACCTTCGCGGTGTTTTTCCTCGCCGAATACGCCAACATGATCCTGATCGCGATGCTCTGCGCGCTGATGTTTTTCGGCGGCTGGCTCAGTCCGATCCCGGGGCTCGTCGGCGATGGCGCCGGCTGGCTGTTCGGTAAAACCGCGGTCTTCATGCTGCTGTTCCTGTGGTTCCGCGCAACTTTTCCGCGATATCGCTACGATCAGATCATGCGGCTTGGCTGGAAAGTGCTGCTGCCGGTGACCATTTTCTGGCTCGTGGTCGAGGGGGTTGCGGTCTACTTCAAAATCGGACCGTGGTTTGCCTGATATGTTTGCGAAATTACATTACTACCTGAAAAGTTTCCTGTTCCTCGAACTGCTCAAGGGTATGAGCGTTACCGGGCGGTATTTTTTCCGCAAGAAATTCACCGTGCAGTACCCGGAAGAAAAAACCCCGATCAGCCCGCGCTTTCGCGGTTTGCATGCGCTGCGCCGCTATGCCAACGGCGAGGAGCGCTGTATTGCCTGCAAGCTCTGCGAGGCGGTCTGCCCGGCGCTTGCGATTACGATCGAATCCGAACAGCGCGCCGACGGCACGCGGCGCACCACGCGTTACGACATCGATTTGTTCAAATGTATTTACTGCGGCTTCTGCGAGGAGGCCTGCCCGGTGGACTCGATCGTCGAAACCAATATTTTCGAGTACCACTTCGAGAATCGCGGTGAAAACATCATGACCAAGGAAAAACTGCTAGAGATCGGCGACCGCTACGAGGCCCAGCTGGCCGCGGACCGCTCGGCCGATGCTCCATACCGATAAGGCACGACATGGTTGAGACCGTCATTTTTTACATCTTCGCCGTCGCCACCGTGACCAGCGCGACCGCGGTGGTGACCGTGAAAAACCCGGTACACGCGGCCCTGTTCCTGGTGCTGACGTTTTTCACCAGCGCGGTGATCTGGATGTCGCTGGAAGCCGAGTTTCTCGCCATCAGCCTGGTACTGGTTTACGTCGGCGCGGTCATGGTGCTGTTCGTGTTCGTGGTGATGATGCTCGATATCAATATCGCGCGCCTGCGCGAGGGATTCGTGCGCTACCTGCCGCTGGGCCTGCTGGTGGCGGCGATCATGCTGCTGATGATGGTGAGCGTCGTTACCAGCGATGTCTTCGTGCTCGATGCCGGCAGCGAGCCCGCGCCGAAACCGGCCGATTACAGCAACACCAAGGCGCTTGGCGGCGTGCTGTACACCGAATACGTGTTTGCCTTCGAGATCGCCGCGGTCATCCTGCTGGTGGCGATTATCGCCGCCATTTCGCTGACCATGCGCAAGCGCGCGCTGACCAAGTACCAGAATCCGTCGGAGCAAATCAAGGTGCGCAAGGCCGACCGCCTGCGTATCGTCAAGATGCCGGCGGGCGAGGAGTGACGATGACGGTAACGCTAAGCCATTACCTGATACTCGCCGCGGTGCTGTTCAGCATTTCGATTGCCGGCATCGTGATCAACCGTAAAAACATCATCATCCTGCTGATGTCGATCGAGCTGATGCTGCTGTCGGTGAACCTGAACTTCATCGCGTTTTCGCATTACCTCGACGATCTCGCCGGCCAGGTGTTCGTCTTTTTCATCCTGACCGTCGCCGCCGCCGAGGCCGCGATCGGGCTTGCGATACTCGTCGTGCTGTTCCGCAACCGGCGCTCGATTAACGTCGAAGACATCAAGGAGCTGAAATGGTAGACATGGAAAGCGTATACCTCGCGATTCCGCTGTCGTCGCTGCTCGGCGCCGCGATCGCCGGATTCTTCGGCAGGCAAATCGGCCGCTCGGCTGCGCACTGGGTGACGATCATCGGCGTTGCCGTCTCCTTTCTGCTGTCGCTGGTCGTGCTGCACGACGTCGTCGTCAATGAGGCGCCGGTTTACAACCAGGCCGTTTACACCTGGATGGTCAGCGACGGCATCCGCTTCGAAGTAGGCTTCCTGATCGACGGGCTGACCGCGCTGATGATGACCGTGGTCACCAGCGTCTCGCTCGCGGTGCACGTCTACACCATCGGTTACATGCACGACGACGACGGCTACCAGCGCTTTTTCAGCTACATCTCGCTGTTTACCTTTTCGATGCTGATGCTGGTCATGTCGAACAACTTCCTGCAGCTGTTCTTCGGCTGGGAGGCGGTGGGCCTGGTGTCTTACCTGCTGATCGGATTCTGGTTCAAGCGCGAAACCGCGATTTACGCCAACCTGAAAGCCTTCCTGGTCAACCGCGTCGGCGATTTCGGCTTTTTGCTCGGTATTGCGGTGATCCTGATGTTCACCGGTTCGCTCGACTATTACGAGGTTTTCGACCGCGCCGATTCCATGCTCGGCGCGACGCTGGAAGTCATTCCCGGCAGCGAGTGGTCGGTAATCACGCTGGCCTGCATCCTGCTGTTCATCGGCGCCATGGGTAAATCGGCGCAGGTGCCGCTGCACGTGTGGCTGCCCGACTCGATGGAAGGCCCGACCCCGATTTCGGCCCTGATCCACGCCGCGACCATGGTGACCGCCGGCATATTCATGGTCGCGCGCATGTCGCCGCTGTTCGAGCTGTCGGCCACGGCGCTGTCCACGGTCATCGTCATCGGCGCCACCACCGCTTTTTTCATGGGCCTGATCGGTATCGTGCAAAACGATATCAAGCGCGTGGTCGCCTACTCGACGCTGTCACAGCTCGGTTACATGTGCGTCGCCCTCGGCGCGTCGGCTTACTCGGCGGCGATTTTTCACCTGATGACGCACGCCTTTTTCAAGGCGCTGCTGTTCCTCGCCGCGGGCTCGGTGATCATTGCGATGCACCACGAGCAGGATATCCGCAAGATGGGCGGCCTGAAAAAATACATGCCGATTACCTACTGGGTTTCGCTAATCGGATCGCTGGCGCTGATCGGTTTTCCGGGTTTCTCGGGTTATTTCTCGAAGGATGCAATTTTGATCGCGACCGCAAATGCCGACGTCTGGGGCGCGGGTTACGCCCATATTTGCGTGATGCTCGGTGTGTTCGTGACTGCATTTTATTCGTTCCGCATGTTTTTCCTCGTGTTCCACGGCGAGGAGCGCATGGATAAACACACCCGGGAACATTTGCACGAAACGCCATGGGTCGTGACCGGCCCTTTGATTGCGCTGGCGATCCCGTCGGTAATAATTGGCTGGATCACGATCGAATACGTGCTCTTTGGCGACCTGTTCAAGGAAGCGATTCTGGTGTTCGAGGATCACGGCGCAATGGCCGCGGTCGCGGCGGCATTTCATGGGCCGCTCGAATTCGTCGGGCATGGCTTCGCCGGCGCTGCAGTTTATCTCGCGGCTGCCGGGGTTGGGGCGGCCTGGTATATCTACCTGAAACAGCCGGATCTCGCGGCGCAGATCAGGAGCAGGCTCGAGCTGCCGTACCGCATTCTCGATAACAAGTATTATTTCGACCGTTTCAACGAAATCGTGTTCGCGACCACCGGCCGCGGCATCGGCCAGGTGCTGTGGCGCCTCGGCGACGCGTTGATGATCGATGGGCTGATCGTCAACGGCAGCGCGCGCCTGGTCGGCTGGGTATCAGGTGTGGTGCGCTACGTGCAGACCGGTTATCTGAATCACTATGCGTTCGCGATGATATCCGGGCTGATCCTGCTGCTGGGATGGGTAATCCTGGGCTGATCGGGGAACGAACCGGGCTAAGGCATAACAACAAGGGTAAACGCTGACATATGTACGCTGACTGGCCGTTACTGAGCCTCGTGATCTGGACACCGATCCTCGGTGGTATCCTGGTGCTGTTTGCCGGCGACCGGGAGCCGTCGGGTGCGCGCAAGATCGCGCTGGTGGTGTCGATCGTGACCTTCGTGCTGACGCTGCCGCTGTACACGCAGTTCAATACCGACACCCATTTGATGCAGTTCGTCGAGCGCCACCAATGGATCCCCGCGTTCAACATCGAGTATTACGTCGGCGTCGACGGCATTTCGATGCCGCTGATCCTGCTGACCTCGTTTACCACCGTCATCGTTATCATTTCGGCCTGGGAAGTGATTCAATACCGCGCCTCGCAGTACCTGGCCGCGTTCCTGATCATGGAAGGCTTCATGATCGGCACCTTTGCCGCGCTCGACGCCATCCTGTTTTACATCTTTTTCGAGGCGATGCTGATTCCGATGTTTATCATCATCGGCGTCTGGGGCGGGGCCAACCGCATCTACGCGACCCTGAAGTTCTTTCTGTATACCTTCATCGGCTCGGTACTGATGCTGGTGGCGCTGATCTATATGTATACCCGGTCGGGCAGTTTCGCGATTTTCGATTTTCACTACCTGCAACTGTCGCTGAACGAGCAGGTGCTGATTTTCCTGGCGATGCTGGTCGCCTTCGCGGTCAAGGTGCCGATGTGGCCGGTGCATACCTGGCTGCCGGACGCGCACGTCGAGGCCCCGACCGGCGGCTCGGTAATCCTGGCCGCGATCATGCTGAAAATCGGCGGTTACGGTTTCCTCCGTTTCAGCCTGCCGATTACGCCGGACGCGAGCGCCGAACTCGACTGGCTGATTATCACGATGTCGTTAACCGCGGTGGTTTATATCGGCTTCGTTGCACTGGTGCAGCGCGACATGAAAAAACTCATCGCCTATTCGTCGATCGCGCACATGGGCTTCGTTACCCTCGGCTTTTTCATCGTGTTCCGCATCGTCAATTCGGGCCACGGCGACCAGGGCGCGGGGCTCGCGCTCGAGGGCGGCATGGTGCAAATGATATCGCACGGTTTTATTTCCGGGGCGCTGTTCCTCTGCGTCGGCGTCATGTACGACCGTATGCACAGCCGGCAAATCTCGGACTACGGCGGCGTGGTCAACACGATGCCGGTATTCGCCGCGTTCATGGTGTTTTTCGCGATGGCCAACGCCGGGCTGCCGGGTACGTCCGGCTTCGTCGGCGAGTTCATGGTAATCCTGGCCAGCTTCAAGGCGAGCTTCTGGATTGCCTTTCTCGCGGCGCTGACCCTGATTCTCGGCGCGGCTTACACGCTGTGGATGATCAAGCGCGTGGTCTACGGCGAGGTCGCCAACGACAACGTCGCCGCGCTCAGCGATATCAATAAACGCGAGTTCCTGTTTCTGGCGATCCTGGCGCTCGCGGTGCTGGGACTCGGGCTGTGGCCCGATCCGCTGGTCGAGGTCATGCATCCGACCATCGATAACCTGCTCGATCACATTACCAATCCGAAAATATGAGCACCGAATTCGTCCAGCCCGATTTAATCCCCGCACTGCCGGAAATGGTCATGCTGGCCATGACCTGCCTGGTGCTCGTGGTCGATTTGTTCCTGCCGCAGGAAAAACGCGGTTTCACCCTGCTGCTGTCTGTAGTCACGCTGCTGCTGGCGATTGCCGCGGTGGTGGCGGTGGCGCCAACCGGCTCGGTGAGCAGTTTCGGCGGTTCCTTCGTGCTCGATCAGCTCGCGGTGGTGCTCAAGATAGCGGTCTGCGCGATCGCGATCCTGGTGTTCATATACTCGCGCGATTACCTGCGCGATCACGAGATTTACAAGGGCGAGTACTACGTGCTCGGGCTGTTTGCGACCCTCGGCATGATGGTCATGATTTCGGCGCATTCCTTCCTGCTGGTTTACCTCGGGCTCGAATTGCTGTCGCTGTCGCTGTACGCGATGATCGCCTTCAACCGCAACTCGCTGAGTGCCTCGGAGTCGGCGATGAAGTATTTCGTGCTCGGCGCGATGGCATCCGGGCTGCTGCTCTACGGCATTTCGATTTTCTACGGTATTACCGGCACCCTCGATATCAACCAGCTTGCCGCCGCGGTCAGCGAGCAGAAGCTGGAGCACCCGGTTGCGCTCGGATTCGCGCTGACCTTCATCGTCGTCGGCCTTGCGTTCAAGCTCGGCGCGGTGCCGTTCCACATGTGGCTGCCCGATATTTACCAGGGTTCGCCGACCTCGGTTACCCTGTTTATCGGGACCGCGCCCAAGATCGCCGGTTTCGCGATGACGATGCGCCTGCTCGTCGACGGCCTCGCCGACCTGCAATTCGACTGGTCGCAAATGCTGATCGCGCTGGCGATTGCATCGATGGCGATCGGTAACGTCATCGCCATCGCGCAAACCAACTTCAAACGTATGCTGGCCTACTCGACGATTTCCCATGTCGGTTTCATCCTGCTCGGTATTCTCGCCGCCACCGCGGGCGGTTACGCCGCGGCCATGTTCTACACGATTACCTACGCGATCACCGCGGCGGTGGCTTTCGGCGTTTTGATCGTGCTCAATCGCAAGGGCTTCGAGGCGGAAAACATCAGCGACCTGTCGGGACTCAATCACGGACACCCGTGGTATGCCGCGCTGCTTGCGATCGCGATGTTTTCGATGGCCGGCGTGCCGCCGACGGTCGGGTTTTACGCCAAGCTCAGCGTGCTGCAGGCGGTTATTCAGGTCGACATGGTCTGGCTCGCGATACTCGCGGTGCTGTTTTCGGTCATCGGCCTGTTCTATTACCTGCGCGTGATCAAGGTCATGTACTTCGACCAACCGCTGGCCGAGCAGGAGTCGACGATCAAGGAGGCCCTCGACGTCAAGCTGCTGCTCGGCGCCAACAGCCTCAGCCTGATCCTGCTCGGCATGTTCCCGTCGACCCTGATGGCCTACTGCATCCTCGCCTTCAGTTAACCCACCCGTCGTCCCCGCGCAGGCGGGGACCTTGCAACAAAATCGCGGTGTCATTTTTTCCGTTTCGGGTACTGTGCTTCCGAACGCCGGGAACCGGGATGGATTGCCGGGCTCCGATTGGGCCGTCCATGGCCCGTCCCGCACCCGTCCCTGGGTGCTAGTCGCCCGGCAATCCATCCCGGTCCCCGGCTCAAGTGTTACCAGATCAGAA
>JAAUYE010018924.1_pt1 | contig 10177 bp, 15 predicted proteins | sample 7278081 | NCBI WGS metagenome assembly JAAUYE01 (sample SAMN14350131, study PRJNA611818) | marine sediment metagenome | isolation source: surface marine sediment (0.6m) | place: French Polynesia: Moorea | collected 2018-08
CTCCGCGCATATCGCGCTGCAGGTTGCCGATCATTCGTCCCAATTCGGCGCTGCGCTCATTTGCCTCGTCGGCCTTAAGGCGAGCGTAGTCTGCTTCGCTGCGAGCACGCGCAACCGTGTCCTGAATGTAGTTCAAAACCGGCTGGACGTGCACTTGGTACAGGTATTTTGTAATCCAGACGCGAAACTTCGCCTGCTTCAGTGTTTTCCATGCTTCGAATTTTTCTCTCCAATTCTTGAATAATGTCATAACCACTCCTCGGGGACTTCGTGGCCGATAGCCCAGGGAAACCCGTGTGCTTCGGCCCAGTCAGTGTTGTAGGGGGTACGCTTCAGCTTTGGTCGCAACAACTCCTTGCGATAGAACAGGAAGCGGATATCGAGTTCCGGATGCGCGGCCTTCACGTCTAGCATCTTCGTGCGCGTCGGGCCGGTCAGCCTGCCCTTGGCCTCGATCACCAGGTCAGGATAAGCGTCGCCGCGCTCGATCACGAAGTCGGGCTTGTACCAGCGCCTCTTATATGCCTCGCAGCCTATGTGGCACTCGTCGCTGGGGTCTCCGTTGTGGAAGAGTGTGACGTTCTGCACTTTGCTGAAGTACTCCAGCTCCCAAGGCTCATAGTCCAGATCGATTCCTCGATCCTCCAGATCCTTGGCGATCTTATCCTCGAAGCCGCTGCGCTTGATGCTGCACTTACGGCGCGGCATACGGATCTTTGCAGCCAGCGACGCACGTCCCGACGTAGTAGCCGTCGACGTGCCGGATGCGGTAGTCCGCAGTGTACATCATCTCCATGTGAACGGAGCGACGTTCGGGGCGGTAGACTGGTGGGAATGGCGCGAGCCAGGCGACTCTCCAGGTATCATGACCCCAGTCAATGTGCTCGACTTCCCCGGAGATGGGGCCGCCGATGAAGTGTACTAGTTTCATTCGGGCCTCTTCGTTACCAGCCTCACGAGCTGGATGTTGAGTTTCATCATCTTGCGTGCCTCGTCCTCGTCCTTGTACGCCTTCTTGTACTCCTTGAACGTCGCTTCGAGCAGCTCCTCCTCGGTCGTCGCGCCCTTGAATGCGATGCGCGCCTTGGCTGGGCCTACCTTTGGGCAGCCCTTGATGTTGTCGATGGAGTCTCCGACCAGGATCTGGGTGTACAAGGATACCGCCGCTTCCCAGGGGCTCACCGTCTGGAACGTGTGCTTCTGCCAGTTGTAGTGGTCGCCGGGGATCTGCTGCATGTCCTTGTCGTTGGTCACGATGACAAAGGGGGTGCCGAGGGTAGTGAGTTCCTGAGCCCTGATTGCCATCAGGTCATCAGGCTCCAGGCCCTTGGTAATGATCGACTGCTTCTGATTCGCGAGCCAGTTGCGAATCGCGTTGAAGTGCTTCGGGCGGTGCTGGTGCTTCCGATTCTTCTTGTAGTCCGGGTAGATGTGTTTGCGGAAGTTGTCGTTGTCCAGGTTGGACATATAGATCTCGAACTCGTCCGCTCCGGTCTGCTCCAGGGTGTGGTCAAGCGCCGTGCGAATGGCGTTCAGGGCGTGGCTGACCGGCTGGGCCGTAACGACCCGCTCGATCTGGTCGCGTGGCAGGCCGATCTCGTCCGCGTGCTCATTGGCCTGCGACTTGTAGTCAAAGTGCAGGTCCTCGATAGCCCACGTGACAGTCTCGGATACGGCGCCCGTCGCATAGATCATACCGTCAGCGTCGATCAGTGCTACTTTCTTGGGCAATTAGAGTCTCCAATTTCTTGAGGGCGTCCTTTTCCTCGTTGATTGTTTCCAGCAAATCCGCGTCTTGGCGCAAATCCCGGAAAATCTTATCATTCAAACGAGCGCGCTGGTCCTCCAACTCCCGGATACGTCTATACATTTGCTGCGCAGCGAGATCCAGACCAGTGAAGACTGGCATAAAGCCGTCAACATAGTGTTTACTCACCGGACAGCCAGGCGGAGAGCGGGTCTGAGCCGCTCTCAGCCGGCCCAGGCTGCGTGCTGGCAACTTCGGCGGCCTTGGCCTCGGGGGTAGGCTCTGGCGCCTGCTGAGCGGGCTGTGCGGCGGTCTGAGCAGACTTCGCGACGATGTTCTCTGCGATAAATGCAGCGTCGATGGTGTCTTCGACGAACGCTTGGTATAGCTCAGCCAGTTGGGTGACGGCTAGCACGGCGTGCTTGTCGCTCTCGGCGGACTGGAGTGCGCCGGTTGCGGTCAGGGTTGCGACGGCGTGGCCCAGGACGTCGACGCGGGTCATCTCGTCTGGGTGGCGGTACTCAGGCTTCGGCCGGTTATGCTTGCCACCCTTCTCCGTCGGGTCGAAGTTGCTGTTGCTAGCGGGAGGTGTGGCCGGTGCGGCGCCCGTGACCTGGATGCTCTCGGCGTTCTTCCACTTGCCGCGCACAGAGTATTGCACGACGACAGATACTCCCTCGGAGAGGGTGCCGCCCGTGGTTACGTCAGTCAGGTTCTTCTGGTATGGGGCGCCGATGCGCTCGTCGCCAACTTTCATCGCGCGCGCGTCATAGATCTTCTCAACAACGCCGCGTAGTTCATACAGTTCTTTTGCCAAGTAAGTCTCCTTGGTTGGGGGGGGGGTGAAATCCGATCAAGGGGTATTTTACCATGGAACGGTGTGCTGGTCAACTACTTTTTGTTGGCCTTGTCGGCCCACCGGCACCAGTCAGAGTAGTTGCGGTCCTTGTATGACCGACTGCGGCGGGCCATGTATCGCTGGTGAGCGGACGCCACGCAGTAACCCTTCTTAACCTTGCCAGGTGCCCATGGTGCCACGGGCCAGCCCACTGTCGCGAATCTCAAGCATCTGTCTTACGTCTCCTCGGCTTAGGCCACAGTCCCTGCATGACCATGGTGGTCTTCTTCTCTTCGCCGATCAGGATATCGTGCAGGATCTGCCCGGCGTACGGCTCGTCCTGATTCACGACATAGTATTTGTTAGTGGCCGGCAGGCCGTCGCGCACCCTCGCTTCCATGATGGCAGCCAGGGCGGCGAACAGACCCTTCTGGAGTTCGTCTGGCAGAGCACGCACATCCTTCGCCGGCACGACTAGGAACTTCTGATCGTCGTACGCCATCGGGTGCAGCTCCTGGACCTCCAGGTGGTCAGGCCAGGCGACTACTTCCTCGGTCTTGAGAGTCCGAGGTTTCGCTTTGCGTCGAGCCATGCTAGTACTGGCGTGATGCCTGCGCCAAGCAGTACGGTGCCGCGAACGGCAGGACCGTAGCCAGCTAGGCGTGCGGCGGTAATCTCGTGATGGTCAATTGCAACTGTCGTGCAGACCGGGTAGGAAAGTCGGTCGCCACTTAGGCCGAGCTGAGCACCCAGCGCGGCGCGGCCACAGTACGCTTCGACTGCCTTACGACTGTGCAACGGGAAGCTGCCTTTTACAGTGTTCGGCGGCGGATTCCCAGGCGGCCATGGCGCAATCGCCGCTGCCCAGGATGGTGCTGTGCGGTGCGGGGTCCTCAACGAGGACGACGACCCGGTACGCGCCGTTGTAACAGTTGACCAGGTAAGCGGAGGGATAGAATTGCATTACGACGCGAATGTGTGACAGATACATAGTGTCTCCTAGATTTCAAAGCCATGCATACCGTCCGGATTATTCTCCGGATGGCGTTTGTACCAGTTAGAACCGATGTCCACGTCAGCCTCGATAAGGCCCTGGAAGTCCAGGTTGAACTTCTCACGCAAGACCTGTTCGGTCTCGACGGTCATGACCTGGTGGATCTCACGGGCGAAGCGCCGTGCGTCCTCATCATCCAGGTTGCCAATGTCGAAGACCAGGCTATCGTGAACGGTGTTGATGAAGTGGACTTCAAACAAGCTGCTCCATGCGTAGATCACCTTTCGGATGCGATTGAGGATGATCTTGATAATGTCCCCGGCCAGCCCCTGGATCGGGTAGTTCTTGATCTCAGTTGGCTTGAAGGACGCTTTGCCCTTGTATACCTCTCGTCGGAAAATGTAGCGCGCACCGGTCGGACTGATGTGCATACCGAGCACGTCGTCGCCGATGCGTTGCGCGGACTTCTCGACTGCTGTCTGCCAGGCGTCGGTCATGGCGACTACGCCGGGGTAGGCTTTCTCCTCAGCCTCGATCAGGTCTGTCACCTTGCGGAACTCCATGCCGGTGGTCAGTGCAATCTTGGCAGGCCCAGCTCCGTACGCCCGCTGGAAGCTAAATACCTTGGCGTCTCTGCGCTCTGAGGTCCAGTGCGGGTCCTCGGCCAGGTATGCCTCGCGCACCAGCTCGTAATTTACACCGGCCGCAATAGCAGCGCGCTTGCTGTGGAAGTCGACGCCAGCATGCAGGTCGTGCAGCATCGCCGTGTCCTGCGATAAGACGCCCTGTACAACAACCTCGATCTGGCTGAGGTCGATCTCCATGAGCCGCCCACCTGGTAGGCGACTCACAAAGTGCATACGTACTGGGCCTTTCTCTGCGTTTTGCAGGTTCGGGGAGCTACTGGATAAACGTCCAGTGACGGCCACCGTCTGGTTGAGTGCACCGTGAATCTTGTTGTCGTGATCCCAAGTCAGCTTGGAGTAGCCGGCGTAGTAGGTGGACGCCTGCTTCTTCAACTTGCGGTATGCCAGCAAGGCGTCGATGGCCGCTACCACGTTCTCGTCGGTGGACTTATGCGCTTTGATCTTCTTCAGATCTTCCTCATCCACCGAGGAAGTCTTGGCCTGTGTTTTAGGTGAGTTCGGCCAGACGGCCTTGTGAATCTTGAAGCGCGGCATGCCCTTGCGCTTGCCAGACTTGAACAAGACCCGCTCGCCGTCTTCGTTCAACAGCGGGAGGCGGTATTCATACTTGTACTCACCGCCGTAGATTAGCGTGCTCAGCAGCGGCACGCTACCCAGTTTCTGAATGGCTTGCGGTGGGACGCCCGCAACCTGCAAGGCGTGTGTCGCCTGCAGCTCGGCGTGCTCGATCTCTGTAGCTAGCTCGCCCTCGAACTTGTCCATTGCAGCTTTTTTGTCGAAGTGCATGCCGTTCAGCTCGGCGGCGGTTAGGGCCAGAGTTGCGCCCATCTCTTCCTGCAATAGCGGCAGCATGCCCACGCGCTGCGCCATGCGCACCTGGTCAAGGAACAGCCGCCCGGTGCTGTTGATGTCGTGCGATAAGTACGGGTCGACCTCTTCGTCGGGGATCTCCTCGGTCGAGATGCCGGCGTCCCAGTACTCCTTGAGGCGCCCAGGCTTCTGGGGCCAGCCTCGGATGCTAGTCGCGTAATCTAGGGCCGGAGACGTCACACTCTGACCCCGTAAGCGATACTCGGCGACCTGCGTATCCCAAATCATGGAGTCCGGGTTCTTGATCCACCACAGCCACTCGTCGGCGAACATGTTATTGGGACCAGCCAGCATTTCAAGGTCGTACTTGATGTTATGACCGATCAACAGCACGCCAGGATTGGGCGGCGGGATTGCTACATCTTTCGCTGACTTGAAGCGCCGGTTTTGCTGGTTAGACGTCCGAATGGGATTTGTGCGGTCAACGTCGCCGACGCCAAGCCAGACGATCCAGTTCTTGGGGTGGTGGGGGTTGGCTCGGAATTCGCCGACCGAGCCCTCGCCGTGGTTGTTGAGGCTGGTCTCGACGTCGATGACTCGTGGGATCATTTGTCGCTTCCAGGAAACACAAATTGCAGGTCGACCAGCACGACCTCTTTGATGCTTCCGTCGTCCATTTCTACATAACCATGTGTAGGAGCATCTGCCACATTACCGGCTATAAAGAATAGCCAACCAGAGAAAGACTGCAGTGCAGATCCTCTATCGGAGGCATTCTCGTCGTAAGCGTACTCTTCCCAAACTACGCGGCGCCTCATCGATATCCACCAAGCGCACAACGCTCAGTCAGTCGACGACAAAAGGTCCCAAATACTGCCGGCGCTTTGCCGATATGGCGCGTAATAGCACGATGACGAATCTTCGTCTTAGCTGCCCGGTAAGCGTGGCGCGCCGACCCGGCGACCAGTTGGAGTGCCGGCATGGCGGAGTGCGCGGACTGCGGCATGGATTCATAGTCTCTGCTCCGGAAGTCGTTACCGAATACACGCGCCACTATGCGGCGCATCATCTTAGCCTTGCGCCCCCTCATATCAGCGGGGTGTCTGGAGACAGGCTATCGGTCAAGCCAATGACCCGAAACCCAGTCACAACGGCGGCTGGTGTAAGTGGGTCATCGCCTGTTGCAATACCGTAGATCGGCTGCAACCCGATGTCCAGAGACTCGCCGTGGTATTCGTAGTCTGCGATGACATCGGATTCGCCGTGCCCACTGTTGACCAAGAAGCCCAGCTTGTTGTAAAGATCTTTTACTTTCATTCAAACCTCGCTCGTGGGAAGTCAGGATAGATGGTGACCTTGGCGTTACGCAGGGCGTTGTCGCCAGGAGTGTCGGATTTGTTCTTAGGTACGTACAGACCCCGCTTCTCCGGGTCCTGCAGGTCTTTGCCGAGGGTGATAAGGAACTCGACCTCCCCCTGGATGGCTTGGCCACTGCCTGCAAGCTGGTGCATCTCGATGAACAGCTCGCCGTTCGTCTGGCTGTTAGCCTGGTGTACTGCGATGACGGGCGCTATGTCCTTGGCTAGGCCGCGAGCCCACTCGAACTTGCGGCGCAGCCCCTCGACCTCGTTCTCCTTGTTCGGAGTGCGGACGCCGACGACCTTGTAAAGCTGGTCGAAGACGATGAGCTTCGGGTTGTACTCTCGGATCTTGGCGCGCACCAGACCGGTCGAGATCCGGGCGTTGTCGATCAGCACGATGCGGTCGTCCAGTTCGGCGCCGCCTAGCTCGTGGACCATGCGGTCCATCGCCACGTTCTCGAACTGGTCGAGCTGCTCGTTGGTCCAGCCTAGTAAAGCGCGCATTAAGCGCAACCGCACCTTATCGGCTGGATCCTCATTGTTGAACACGAGGACATGCTCCCCGTGGTTGAGCTGCGTGGCCATGTAAGTAACTTCGCTGGCCAGGAAGGTGGACTTGCCGCTGTCAACGTAGGCCACGAGAGCGGCCAGGTCGCCGATGCGCAGCGGGCCGATAGCGTCTCGCAGGTGAGGGTGCCGCCACATGAGGCCGTTCTCCGGGTTGCGGATACGCTCCAGGAGCTTGGCGAGGGGCGTGCGAACCTCGTAGCTGTGATCCACGTGCAGGCCGGCAGCCCGGCGCGCTTCTTCCACGTCGTCTAGCAGCTCGGAGAACAAGTCGAACTCGGTCTCGCCGGAACTGAAGCGGTCGGCCTTGTCGGCGATCTTGCCAGCCCAGTCCCGAAGGACAAGGGTCTGCAGCAGCTCATTGGCTGTCTTGCTGCGGGACGCAGCGGCGGCTCGCTGCAGGATGGTTTTGATGAAGGCCAGCTTCTTCTCGGTAAACGTGGGGTGCTGCTTGAGCTTCACCCACTCCCAGAAACTGTCCATGGATTCAGCTATGTCTCCGTGCCTGTGCGTCTCGTACCATTTCCGGATATCCGCCAGCACAGTCTTGGTCCCGTTCTCCAGCAGATGCTCCGGGATCAAGCGCTCGTGTCGGTCAAAGATGGAACGGTCTCGCAGGAACAGGCCGATTAGGCTGGCGTCTGCCTGGTCAATCATACATCTAGTGTTCCTCGTACTCGTTGCACTCGTACTCGTCACCAAGTAGCTGGTCCCCAAAGGGACCAGCACTAGGTTAGTATTCTAGTATACTAGTAGTATACCACAGAACATGGGCAATGTCAAGAACAACTGGGTCCCGACCCTCCCGGTCCAGTTTGTTGATGAAGGTCAGAATCGCGGTCGACCCAGACATAAGCTTTGCCCGACAGGCGGAACTCAAAATTTACCTCCTCGTCCGGCAAGTCTGTGGGAATTTCGATGTAACCAACAAGCTCGTTGCCTGATGTGTACTTGATACCCAGCTTGTCGAAGGTGTCCTTCAGCAGGGCGATCTTGTCCTCACGCGTCATCTTTTTGCTCGGCCTCGGTGGCTAGCAAAGAGCGGGCTGCCCGAACCGCAGGCACGGCAGCAGTAATGGCCGCTGCTTCGTCTTCGTCGCCGGTCTCGTAGAACGAGACATAGACGTCCTCCGCATCGTCGGCGAATACCACGTTGAACGTGCCGTGCTCGGGGACACGTTGCTCGACATCATTGACGATGCGTGTGGCTTTCAGTTCCAGGTAGGTTGTCGGAGAGCATGAGTGCCAGCTCTCATGCAGGTTGTACGCTACGCCGATCTCGTCCAGTACTGCGGTAAGTTTCTCAAGTTTAGTCATCGTCTTTCTTTCTCCCAATGAATTGAGCGCCGATAACCACGGCGCAGCAGAATAGGGCTAACGCCCCAAAAGTGTAAGTGATTTGGTCCCAGTGCGGGTCCGGCAGACCGAGCGCGTTGCCGGCCTGCACCAACCGCATGCTTCCGCCCCAGGCTAGCATGCCCACAGCGGCAAGAACTACGAACCAGTACTGGGCACGAGTGCGCTTCATGTTAGATCTCCTCGAATGAACTGATAAGAATTAGGGCCAGAATGAACCATCCCCAACCGCCGTCGTTAAGCCAGCTTACTAGCGATTGCCATTTTGATTTCATCGGGTGTAAACATTTTGGGGTCAGATTTGTCGTCAGGTCTGATGCGCAAGTCTTGGTGTCGCATGACGTGGACGTCGGCTACCTGCTTGATCTTGCGTCGCATGACCTTTTGGGATCGTCGCACCGCAAGGTTGTCGTCATCTAGCCAGATAACCACGGTATCGAACTTAGCGTCGGCGATGTCAACTGCGACGCTGTTGGTCATGTACGTACCGAGCAGAGCCCAGGAGTAGAAGCCGGCCTCATTCACCTTGATAGCTGACAAGATGTCTTCGACCAGGATCAAGGTGTTACCTAAGTGTGGGCCACGGGCCTTAAACACGGGGTTCTTAATGTGCTCCAGCCGGGTAGTTAGGTACTTGGGGCCGAAGTCGCCGCGCAGTACGCGCCTTCTCTGGAAAGCCAGGAGCTTACCACCCTTGTGCTGCCTGACTGGGAGGATGGTGCGTCCCCAATTATTGGACCAGCCGATCTCGTACTCACGCTGCATCTTGTGGGTGATGCCGTGCTGGTGCAGCCACACGATATGCTCAACTGGCTGCTCGTTCGCCTTGAACGTCAAGTCAGGGGGCAGGTGCAGCTCGTTCTCGATCAGCAGATTCTGCCCACCTCGCCGAATGAACGACCGCTCGCCAGTTAGCACACCCTTCATGCCGCAGTGGTGACAAAACGCCAGTTTCTTCGCTCCTCTTTGCGTGACGTACAGGACCTGGCGCCCGTCATCGCCGGCTGGGCACTCTGGGTGGCGCATGTTGAGCTGTTCGCCGTCCTCTAGCTCGTTGATTGCAGGGTTGACCTTGGCTAGCGCTTTGATGTTGAGGTATTCAGGCATCGCCAAGGATTTCCACGACGTTCATGCCGGCCACGTGGTCGGGGTCGATGTCCAGCGCAGCGAACGCCGCGTTGAAGGCGGCCACGACGCCCGGTTGATCTTCAAGCACAATGGACCACTTATAGTATGCCTTGGTGGTGGCGTCCTGATACCAGACGGTGGCCGTGTACTTCTTCGGGCCATCCTTGCGGCGTGTTGCGTCCAGGTCTACAGGTTCCTTCTTGAGCTGGTGCCGGTTCAGCGGCTTCAAGCGCCCTCGTCTGCTAGTTGACATCGACTTCCTCCAACTTGAGGGCCAGGTTGCGAGCGGCTTCCTCGGGGCAGCTTCCGTGAGCAGCCACCAAGATGCGCTCAACTTTTAGTGGTCCAATCCAGGTGTGCGCCGACCAAGGCGGTACGGCCCCTGTACCACCTGCAAATAGGGTGAGAGGTCGAATGTTGTCAATCGGGTTGTCTGTCAGTCTTCCCACGTCATTTACCTTTCTGTTGTAGCCAGTCGTGATACGCGTTCTGCCTTGCTAGGTCCAGGCGACGCTTAGCTAGGCGCTGCTCATGGCCAGGTGAAGCGCAATTGTACTCTCGGTACTCGCGTTGCGTAGAGAGTGTTTCGTGGATCACGTAGTTGGAGTGATCCTGGTGGCTGTCGAAGTAGACGACAATCCCGTTGATTGTCAGGCTCGGGCGAGGCTTGTGTATTATAGGCACACACGCACCTTTTCGAGTGCTAGCAGAAATACCACGCCAGCGACA
>JAAUYE010060257.1_pt1 | contig 10177 bp, 12 predicted proteins | sample 7278081 | NCBI WGS metagenome assembly JAAUYE01 (sample SAMN14350131, study PRJNA611818) | marine sediment metagenome | isolation source: surface marine sediment (0.6m) | place: French Polynesia: Moorea | collected 2018-08
CTCGGCGATCGTTACGGGTGTCGGTACCGTACTGGCCGACGATCCGAGCATGACAGTGCGTCTGCAAGGAGCGAAACGCCAGCCCTTACGCGTGGTACTCGATACCCATTTGAGCATGCCGACCACTGCCAGGATGCTACAGCAAGCGGGTCGTATGCTGGTGATGACCTGCAGTGATGATGAGGCGGCCAAGGAAGCGCTGCAACATGCCGGCGCGGAAGTGATTTGTTTGCCATTTTGTAGTGATGTGGTGGATATGCAGGCCGTGCTGGATACCCTGGGAGAACTGGAAGTGAATGAAGTCCTGTTGGAAACAGGGGCGACCTTGAGTGGTGCCATGCTCAAGGCTGGTTTGATTGATGAACTGATTATCTACATGGCGCCTATTCTGATGGGCGATAAGGCGCGAGGCCTGTTCCGTTTGCCGGGAATGAACAGCATGGATGAAAAAGTCGATTTAAATATTTTCGACATTCGCGCAATCGGTCAGGATTGGCGAATTACCGCAACGGTGAATCGTTCCTGACTCATCGAGTAAATTGGAACTGAGATAATGTTTACTGGAATTATTCAATCCATTGGTACTATCGCCGCAGTGGAACCGAAAGGCGAGGACGTGCGGATCCGTGTCCAGACCGGCAAGCTCGATCTGGCGGATGTGCAGTTAGGTGACAGTATTGCGGTTAATGGAGTTTGTCTGACGGCGGTGGAGTTACCCGGTGACGGTTTTTGGGCGGACGTATCCGGTGAGACGCTGAGCCGAACCACTTTCGCAGGCTTACAAAAAGACAGTCGGGCAAATCTGGAAAAAGCCCTGACGCCGACGACCCGTTTGGGAGGGCACCTGGTTAGCGGTCATGTGGATGGTATCGGTGAGGTGGTGAGTCGTTCCTCCGATGGACGTTCTGAACGCTTTGTGATCCGGGCGCCGGCTGAACTGGCGCGTTATATCGCGGAGAAAGGATCGATTTGTGTCGATGGTATCAGTTTAACGGTAAATGGTGTAAATGGCGCCGAATTTGAGTTGAACATTGTGCCCCATACCTTGCTTGAGACAACCATGAGTGAGTTTAAGCCGGGAAGGCGGGTGAATCTTGAAGTTGATATCATAGCTCGTTACCTCGAGCGTCTGCTGCTTGGTGACAAGGCGGCTGACAAGCAGGGCGGTGGGATCAGTCTGGAAAAATTACAGGAATATGGGTTTATCAAAAATCCGTAAACATTTACGGAAAGCAGGAACGATTAGTTTATGGCGCTAAATTCGAGCAAAGAAATAATTGAAGATATTCGTCAGGGCAAAATGGTGATCCTGATGGATGATGAAGATCGTGAAAACGAAGGCGATCTGATTATGGCGGCGGAGCTGGTGCGGGCCGATGATATTAATTTCATGGCTCGTTACGGGCGTGGTTTGATTTGTTTGACTCTCAGCAAGGAACGTTGTGAGCGTCTGCGCTTGCCAATGATGGTAAGCCAGAACAATGAACGGCATACCACCAATTTCACAGTCTCGATTGAAGCCGCCGAAGGAGTTACTACCGGTATCTCTGCCTCCGATCGGGCTGTCACAATCAGGACCGCCGTCGCTGCCGATGCCAGGGCCTCCGATCTGGTACAGCCCGGGCATATTTTCCCCTTGATGGCCCAGCCTGGGGGAGTATTGACCCGGGCCGGTCATACTGAGGCAGGTAGTGATCTGGCGCGTCTGGCAGGACTGGAACCGGCATCAGTGATTGTCGAAATCCTTAACGAAGACGGGACCATGGCACGCCGTCCGGATCTGGAAAAGTTCGCAGCGGAACATAACATTAAAATCGGCACCATTGCGGATCTTATCGAGTACCGCATGCTGAATGAAAAAACCGTGGAACGTATGGCGACTTCGCGAATGCCAACGGACTTTGGTGAGTTCAAGTTACATGCTTACCGTAGTGTGATCGATAACCAGGTGCATCTTGCTCTGGTGAAAGGCGATCTGGAACCCGGTAAAGCCGCACTGGTACGGGTACATGTGGAAAACAGCCTGTGTGATATTTTCGGCAGCCAACGCCATGATTGTGGCTGGCCCCTGCGGGATGCGTTAGAGCGAATCGCCAAGGAGGGGCAGGGAGTGGCAATTATCCTGCGCCTGGCGGATGAATCTGATGTTATTATCAATCGCATACGACATTATGCGGAACAGGACCAAGGGATTGATCAACCACGCCCTGAATCAGGCAGCGATCTGCGTACTTTCGGGATAGGTGCACAAATTCTGACCGACCTGGGGGTACAAAAAATGCGGGTCCTGAGTGCACCAAAGAAATTGCATGGTCTGTCCGGCTTTGGTCTCGAAGTTGTCGAGTATGTGCATGACTAACTTTTAATGAGTGGCAATAGAACAAGGTAATCATGATGGAAAAGATTAAAACGATCGAAGGTGATCTGGTAATCAAGGGCGCGCGTTTGGGTATTGCGGTGGCGCGTTTCAACAGCTTTATCGTTGAAAGCTTGCTGCAAGGGGCAGTGGATACATTGAAACGTCATGGCGCAGAAGAAGCTGACATTGAAATCGTGCGGGTCCCCGGTGCTTATGAGTTACCGCTGGCGATTAAAAAGATGGCAAGCACGAATAAATATGATGGCATCATTGCTCTTGGTGCCGTGATTCGTGGTGGTACGCCGCATTTTGACTATGTTGCCGGTGAATGTGTTAAAGGGATGGCAACGGTTATGTTGCAACAGGAAATCCCGGTTGCTTTTGGTGTGTTGACGGTTGATACCATTGAGCAAGCTATTGAACGCGCCGGCACCAAGGCCGGTAACAAAGGTGCAGAGGCGACCTTGTCTGTGATTGAAATGATAAACCTGCTGAAGAATATCGGTTGAAGTTGTTCACTGACGCATAGTTATGAAAACCAGCGCCCGTACCCGTGCTCGACGACTTGCCATGCAAGGACTGTATGAATGGCAGGTTTCCGACAACAAGCCGTCGGAGATCGAAACCCAGTACCTGATCGAAAAGGAAACTGACAAGGTTGATATCGATTATTTTCGTGAACTCATAAGCAAGGTTCCTTTGCATTGTGAGGAACTGGATGGGCATATAGCGCCACTCATTCCTCGACCTTTGAACGAAGTCGATCTGGTTGAATTGGCGGTGTTACGCCTGGGAACATATGAACTGCTGTATCATCCTGAAATCCCTTATCGGGTCATCATCAACGAAGCCGTTGAACTGGTAAAGATGTTTGGTGCGGATCAAAGTCATCGTTTCGTGAATGGCATTATGGACAGATTGGCGGCGAGCTTGCGTACCATCGAAGTCCAGGCGCACCTTTAATTACAACACTGTGTTAGGGCTTCCATGCCGGTTCCTGAATTTGAACTCATCCAGCGTTACTTCAATCGAAAAGGCCAACCTCAAACAGGTGTTGCTCTGGGTATAGGGGATGATGCGGCCTTATTAAATCCTCCCAGCGGGAAACAGCTGGTTATTGCGATTGACACACTGGTGGAGGGAGTACATTTCCCGGTCGATACTTCAGCGTTTGACATCGGCTGGAAAGCCCTGGCGGTTAACTTGAGTGACCTGGCGGCGATGGGTGCCGAGCCGGCCTGGTTCACATTGGCGTTAACACTCCCTGAATCCTCTGAATCCTGGTTGACGGAGTTTAGTGCCGGTTTGTTCGATCTGGCAAATCAGTACGGAGTTTCCCTGGTAGGTGGTGATACCACCCGCGGACCCCTGACTGTGACGGTACAGATAGCCGGTTATGTGCCGTCAGGGCAGGCCTTATTACGTCGCGGCGCAGGATCAGGCGATCGGATATTTGTCACGGGTACCCTGGGCGATGCCAGCGCGGCGTTACAACTGCTGACAGGTCAATTACCAGAAACAGGACAGGACTATGCTGATTTAGTCCAGCATTTGAACAAGCCTCAACCACGCATTTCGGAGGGTTGTGCTTTACGCGGCATTGCCAGTTGTGCCATCGATGTTTCCGATGGGCTACTTGCTGATTTACAACATTTACTTGATGCCAGTGACCGTGGTGCCGATATTCATCTTGAAAAAATTCCATATTCAAGCGGTGTTCGTCAGTTGCTGAGCAAATATCCAGATATCAGGGGTTCATTATTAGCTGGTGGCGACGATTATGAACTGTGTTTCTGCGTGCCGTCTGACAAACTCAAGCAACTGGAACAAGTAATGGCGACAAACATAATTCAGTGCACCGAGATTGGATTTATCACTGAATCAAAAGAATTGCGTTGCCTGAATACAGCCGGACAGGCTATTGCGATAGATGCGCGGGGTTACACGCACTTTGCCAAGGAAAAAAAATGAGTTTATTAAAACGTAACCGTGTCGATGCGACGCTGTTATTCAATCCGATACATTTTCTAAGTCTGGGTTTCGGTTCAGGGTTGTCGCCCTATGCGCCGGGAACAGCGGGGACCCTGGCAGCAATACCCTTGTATTGGTTAATGGCACCGTTATCCCTGGAGATTTATCTTGGCATAGTCGTGCTGTTATTTATTGTCGGCATATACCTGTGCCAGCAAACAACGGACAAACTCGGTAGCCACGATCATTCAGCCATAGTCTGGGATGAGGTGGTGGGTTACCTCCTGACCATGACGGCAGTGCCATTTGATTGGCGCTGGGCTATTCTTGGGTTTTTCCTGTTTCGCTTGTTTGATGTCTGGAAACCCTGGCCGGTAAGGCACCTGGATCGTCATGTCGGGGGTGGTCTCGGCATCATGTTGGATGACATAGGCGCGGCGGTATATGCGGCGCTGAGTTTACAGGCTATGCTCTACTTATTTGAGGAATTGCTATGAAACGATATGGATTGTTGTTGATGTTTTTATTGCCTGCGGCAATCTATGCAGACCAGGCGGTGATTCGCCATGTGGAATTCGAGCAACACGCGGGCAATTGGACTGTATCAGTTACCTTGCAACACGCGGATACTGGCTGGGACCATTATGCTGATGGTTGGCGGGTTGTTACCGCTGATGGCAAGGTGTTGGGGCATCGCACTTTGTACCATCCCCACGTGAACGAGCAACCTTTCACCCGTAATTTATCGGGCATAAACATTCCCGCCGGAGTCAATACGGTAATTGTTGAAGCCCATGACAAAGTACATGGCTGGAATAAAGAACGACTCGAAGTCGATCTCCAACAGACCGAAGGGGAAAGATACCGGGTTCGGCGTTAACAAAGTGATGACACTATGTTGCGTACTGGCCTGCTAATAACTTTGTGTCTGCTGGGAGAACTGGCTCAGGCATCGGATATTCGGGTTCTAGGCCTGTTCAGGGATATGGCGATTCTGCGGGTGGATGGCAAGCAATATAAACTTCGAATCGGCGAGACCACACCCGAAGGGATTAAATTGCTCTCGGCTGACAGTGAGCAGGCTGTTCTGGAAATCAACGGTAGACGTGAAACCTATCAACTAGGCAGTCATATCAGTTCTACCTTCTCTACACCTGAAAAAGCCGGTGCCATGATTCGTCCCATTGATGGTATGTATAAAGTCCCCGGTTTTATCAACCGCCAGCCGGTCGAGTTCCTGGTGGATACCGGCGCAACCGTAATTGCCATGAATGCCAATCAGGCGCGTAAACTGGGTATTAATTTTCGCTATGAAGGTGAGGAAGGTTATTCCTCAACCGCAAGCGGTTATGCCAAGATATACAAACTGAAACTGGATAGCGTGCAGGTTGGCGATATCGTGGTTAGAAATGTTGACGCCGCCGTACTGGAAGGGGATTTTCCAATCATGACACTCTTAGGTATGTCTTTTCTAAATCGCGTCAATATGAAACGTGACGGCCAGTTATTAATGCTGGAAAAGAAATGGTAGTCTGAGCGAGTGCCTAGGTTCGGCACTTTCGCGCTCAGTTCTCCTCTTCCTTGTCCTTTTCAATCAGGGCATAGGCCGAGTGATTGTGAATAGACTCAAAATTTTCTGATTCCACCACGTAAGATTTGATACGGGGCTCACTATTTAGCTGAGCTGCAACATCCCTCACCATATCTTCCACGAACTTGGGATTATCATAGGCACGTTCGGTGACATTTTTTTCATCGGGTCGCTTTAATAGACCATAGAGTTCACAGGAGGCTTCCTGTTCCACCATGTCGATAATTTCTTCGATCCAGATAAAATCCTTGATCTGTGCGTTCACGGTAACATGAGAACGTTGATTATGCGCGCCATAGTCCGAGATCTTTTTGGAACAGGGGCATAAGCTGGTGACGGGAATCACTACCTTGATTGCCATCTCAACAATCCCGTTGTGGACTTCCCCGATAAAGGTCACATCATAGTCCATCAAGCTTTCCACTTCAGAAACGGGTGCTGTTTTATTGACAAAGTAGGGAAAGCGCATTTCGATATGGCCGGATTCTGCCTCCAGGCGTTCGGCCATTTCTTTCAGCATTTCCTTGAAAGATTCGACGGAGATTTCGCGTTCGTGTTGATTGAGGATTTCCACGAAGCGTGACATGTGAGTGCCTTTGAAATTGTGCGGCAGATTGACATACATATTGAAGCAGGCAATGGTGTGTTGTTCGCCCATGCTGCGATCCCGCACCCGCACCGGATGACGAATGTCCTTGATGCCGACCTTGTTGATGGGGATCTGGCGGGTGTCTTTACAGCTTTGTACGTCTTCGATTACAGCACTCATTCTGTTTCTTCCTCTGTATAGGTGACACAGGCCCGATCGGTTTCCCACAGGGTAACTGCATCCACTTTGACCGCATCCGTGTTCAACCGCTTTGACAACTCACTATAAAGGTAAGCGGCAATGTTTTCGGCCGTCGGGTTAATCGTGTCAAAGGGTGGCCGTTCATTCAGGTTGTAATGATCCAGCTCACCGATCAATGACTTGGTCGCATCCTTGATGACTTTAAAATCGACACCCATGCCGATGTCATCCAGTTGTCGAGCAAGCACCTGTACCTCGACTTTCCAGTTATGGCCGTGGAGACGGTTGCACACCCCTTCGTAGTTACGCAGGTAATGGGCGGCGGCAAAATCCGTGAGGATTTTCAGGGTATAACAAGCGGCCATATTAATTCCGACTAAAATACTGGGACTTTAAGCGAGTGTAGCGTGTTTGGCAAGCGGTTCATGGTCCAGGAACGATTCAACGGCGGCGATTATAGCATTGCTGTCAAGACCCGCGTCAGTCAGTAATTCTTCACGTGTGCCATGATCCTGGAAACGATCGGGCAGGCCAAGGTTCAGGACCGGAATCAATTGCTGGTGGGCGGCCAGACTTTCGTTGACGGCACTGCCGGCACCGCCCATGACTACGTTATCTTCTATTGTGACCAGCAAATCATGCTCCGCCGCGAGTTGGAGCAACAACTTTTCATCCAGGGGTTTAACGAAACGCATATTGGCCACGCTTGCATCATAATGCTCGCCGGCAACCATGGCTTCGGGCAGCAGGGATCCAAATGACAGGAAGGCAATTCGCTGACCCCGGCGTTCAATGTTGGCTTTGCCCAGGGGAATGGAAGAGAGGGAAGTCTCGACCTCGATACCCGGTCCCTGACCCCGGGGATAGCGTACTGCGGCCGGGCCATGATATTGGTAGCCGGTAGTGAGCATTTGTCGGCACTCGTTTTCATTCGCCGGTGCCATGATGACCATATTGGGTATGGCGCGCAGGAAACTCAGGTCAAAACTACCCGCGTGGGTGGGACCGTCAGGACCAACCACTCCGGCACGATCAACAGCAAACAGTACCGGTAAATTCTGTAAGGCCACATCATGGATCAATTGATCATAGGCCCGTTGCAAAAAGGTGGAGTAGATGGCGACCACCGGTTTCATCCCGTCACAGGCCATTCCTGCCGCCAGCGTGACGGCATGTTGCTCGGCAATACCCACGTCGAAATAGCGGTCCGGGAATTGTTCCGCGAATCGCACCAGGCCTGACCCTTCCCGCATGGCAGGGGTAATGCCCATGAGGCTCTGATCCTGGGCGGCCATGTCACAGAGCCAGTCACTGAACACCTGGGTATAAGTCGGGCCGCTGGTTGGTTTCTTTTCCAGCTTGCCGGATTCCGGATTGAAGCGACCCACGCCGTGGTAGGTACAGGGATTTTCTTCGGCCGGGGTGAAGCCTTTGCCCTTGGTAGTGACAATGTGCAGGAACTGGGGTCCTTTTAGAGCGCGCAAGTTACGCAGCGTCGTGACCAGGGTATCCAGATCATGGCCGTCAATGGGACCAATGTAATTGAAGCCCAGTTCTTCAAACAGGGTCCCGGGCGCCACCATTCCTTTCACGTGTTCTTCGGCACGCCGTGCCAGTTCCCACACCGGCGGCATCACGCCAAGGACTTTTTTACTGCCTTCGCGCACAGTGGAATAGAGCTTGCCGGAGAGAACCTTGGCGAAATAATTGGACATGCCGCCGACATTGGGCGAGATGGACATGTCATTATCATTCAAAATGACCAGCAGGTTGGCGTCGAGATCACCGGCGTGATTGAGGGCTTCGAATGCCATGCCGGCGGTCAGGGCACCATCGCCAATTATGGCGATGACGCGGCGATCACTTTGCTGTTGCCGGGCGGCAATCGCCATGCCCAGCGCCGCACTGATCGAGGTACTGGAATGGCCCACGCCGAAAGTGTCGTAGGGGCTTTCCTCCCGTTTGGGAAACCCCGCCAGGCCACCGCGTTGCCGCAAACTGGGCATCTGTTCCCGTCTGCCGGTAATGATTTTATGGGGATAGCTTTGATGTCCCACATCCCAAACCAGACGATCGTCCGGCGTCTCAAACACATGGTGTAAGGCGAGGGTCAGTTCCACGGTCCCCAGGCCGGCAGCCAGGTGTCCGCCGGTCTGACTGATGGAGTGGATCAGAAATTGGCGTAATTCCTCGGCCAGCAATTTGAGTTCCTGGTTGGAAAACTCACGCAGGTCGGCAGGGGCGTTAATACTGGCCAGTAAGGGGGACTCGGGCGTTTCGGACATAACTACTCGAATATGACTCGGGTTAATAAAACGATCATGGGCCGATGCAGGCTGACATGCAAGCGAAATATGACCATTTGCATCCAGTGGGAATAGTGAATTGGTCAGTGTGAACGTTGAATGATGTAATCGGCCAGCCAGCGTAACGGCGCGGCTTTTTCCCCCAAATCTTCGAGGCTGTGGAGAGCATCTTCATGCAGTTCACGCGCCATTTGGCGGGCACTCTCCAAGCCAAGCAGGGCGGGGTAGGTGGGTTTGTTAAGGGCCTGATCGGCACCTTGCATTTTACCCAGGGTTTCGGTGTCGCCTTCCACATCCAGGATATCGTCCTGGATCTGAAAGGCCAGGCCGATACATTTGGCGTAGTGATCGAGTTTTTTCAGGGTGCCTTTCTCGATTTCCGGCTGACACAAGGCGCCCAATTTCACGCTGGCACGAATCAGGGCTCCGGTTTTATGCACATGCATATTTTCCAGTTCGGCGACATTGAGCGTTTTACCCACCGATTCCAGATCGATGGCTTGTCCGCCCGCCATACCGCGTGAACCACTGGCAATCGCCAGCGCATCCAGCATTTGCAAGCGATGTTCGGCCGGTATATTGGTTTCTCCGTGGGCCAGCACCTGAAAAGCCAGGGCCTGCAGGGCATCACCCGCGAGAATAGCGGTGGCCTGATCGAAGGCTTTATGACAGGTGGGTTTACCGCGGCGCAAATCATCATCGTCCATCGCGGGGAGATCGTCATGCACCAGCGAATAGGCATGAATCAGCTCCACCGCACACGCGGGGGCATCCAGATTGGCGAGGGGGATGTCCACGGCGTGGCCGGTGGCATAGGTCAGGATGGGACGAATACGTTTACCGCCATTCAATACCGCATAGCGCATGGCCTGATGCAGGCGTTCCGGCAGGGTGGTTGCACCGGGTAAACACTTCTCCAGCGCCTGATCCGCCCGTTTTTGCCAGAATTGGATCTGGGAAGCCAGGGGGTCGAGATCATTCATCATCAAAAGGCGCCAGCTCGGTGTGGCCGGTTTGTTCCTGTAATTGTTGGACTTTTAGTTCAGCCTGTTTCAAGGCCTGTTGGCAATTACGGGTGAGTTCGACCCCCCGTTCAAAATCCTTCAGAGATTGTTCCAGGGATTGATCGCCCTGTTCCATGCGTTCCACCAGGCTTTCCA
>JAAUYE010018681.1_pt1 | contig 10172 bp, 8 predicted proteins | sample 7278081 | NCBI WGS metagenome assembly JAAUYE01 (sample SAMN14350131, study PRJNA611818) | marine sediment metagenome | isolation source: surface marine sediment (0.6m) | place: French Polynesia: Moorea | collected 2018-08
TCCTGCTCGATCGGGTTCTGGGTCGCCATGACCATGAACAGGCCCTCGAGCGGATAGGTCTTGTCGCCGACCGAGATCTGCCGTTCCTCCATCGCCTCGAGCAGCGCGGACTGCACCTTGGCCGGCGCACGGTTGATTTCGTCCGCGAGGATCAGGTTGTGGAACAGCGGGCCCTTGCGGAACTCGAAAGTCCCCTCCTGTGGGCGGTAGATGTCGGTGCCGGTCAGGTCCGCAGGCAACAGGTCCGGCGTGAACTGCAGGCGATGAAAGTCGCCCTCGATACTCTCCGCCAGCACCTTGATCGCGCGCGTCTTGGCCAGCCCCGGGGCGCCCTCGACGAGCAAATGGCCATCGCACAGCAGTGCGATCAGCATGCGGTTGATCAGGTGCGCCTGACCGATGATCAGGCTGCTCGCGTGAGTCTCGAGTTTCCTGAATTGTTCTGCGACGCTCATTAATTACTCCGGGCAGGTAAAGCGGCGGGTCATTTTAGTAGAATCGGCCAGAATTTCGACCTCGAAAGAGCACATACATTGCATCTGACTAAGGATTCCCTGGGACCCGTTTTCGTCGCACTGGCCCTGGCGGGCTGTGGAGAGGACCCTGCCGCGATCGATCAGTCGCCGGGCGACCCGGTCCTGCCTGCGCCCGAGCCCGTCGTCTCCAACTGCGGGGAATCCGGCTTCCTGAGTGCCCGGCTCTCCGGGGCAATCGATACGGAACTCGCCTGGTCCGGGGGTTCCCTGCACTGCGAGAGCATGCTGCGCCCCGATGACAGGGGCATGCGGCTGCGGTTCTCGGGGGACGTCGGCAGTGAGCGGCTCGCGATCATCATCGCCATGCCGGAGCTGGAGGCCGGAGCGACGGGACCGGAGTACGACAGTGTCGTGACGATCACGGTCGAAGGCAGCGGACGCTTCTTCAGTACGCCGAATCTCGGCTCCTGCTGGACGGAAGTGCGCACCAATGCGCCGGCGGGCGACGACGAGGGCCTGCATGACGTGGCTGGCGCGCTGTCGTGCGTTGCGCCGCTCGGCGAGTTCAATGGCACAGCCTTCATCGACATACAGGATCTGCAGTTCAGCGGTGTCGCCGATTGGAGCGATACGTGAAAGTAGCGCTTGCACTGCTGTTCCTGGCGCTCGCGGGTTGCGGCCCGCAGGAGACCACGCCGCGACAGGGCGGGATTCCGGGCCTCGACGGGCATTTTGAGTTCGGCTCGCTCACGATCGTGAACGATGCCGGCGAACAACTGGAATTCGACGTCTACATTGCGGCGAATCACGAACAGCGGCGGCAGGGTCTGATGTACGTCCGCAACATGCCCGAACGCACGGGCATGTTGTTCATTTACGAGGGCGAGGACATCCAGTCAATGTGGATGAAGAACACCTATATCTCGCTGGACATGGTGTTCGCGCGCGCCGACGGATCGGTCACGAACGTCATTGCAAATACGACCCCGCATACGCTGTCATCCAATACGTCGACCGCACCGGCGAAGTACGTTGTCGAACTGAACGCCGGCACGACGCAGCGGATGGGCATCGGCAAGAACAGCCGCTTGTTGTTGTCCGGCTTATAGCGTGGCCGCAATCGCGTCGGCAAGATAGACGACATTTTTCGCCGTGATACCGGCCGTGTTGATGCGGCTGGACCCGACCATGTAAACCCCGTAGTCCGTCTTGAGCCGGTTGACCTGGCTTTCGGGAATTCCGAGGAAGCAGAACATGCCCCGGGCACGAACCAGGTGCGAGAAATCGTGGTCCGGCGCCCGCTCCTTGAGCGCATCGTTGAGCAGGACGCGCATTTCACGCAGCCGTCCACGCATCTCCGCCAGCTCGACGCGCCAGGCCGCCTTCAGTTCGAGATCGTTGAGGATCGTCGCGACGACGACAGCACCGTGGTCGGGCGGCACCGAGTAGATCGTGCGCACGACATTGTTTACCTGGCTCCCGACGACGTCGCGTGACGCGGTGTCGGCGGCGAGCAGCGACAGGCTGCCGACACGATCGCGGTACAGGCCGAAGTTCTTCGAGCAGGAATTGGCCACGATCATTTCCGGAACTCGGTCCGCCAGGTGCCGCACGATGAACGCATCGTCCTTGAGACTCTGCGCGAATCCCTGGTAAGCCATGTCGATGAATGGCACGAGATCGCGCTCGACGATGACATCGGCAATTGCGCGCCATTCCTCCCCGGTCGGATCCAGGCCCGACGGGTTGTGGCAGCAAGCGTGCAGCAACACCAGGTCGCCCTTCGGCACGTTGCTCAGGGCATCCAGCATACGGTCGATGTTGATGACGTGTTTTTCCGTGTCGTAGTAGGGATACGCCTCGAGCTCGAGACCGGCGCCGCCAAGGAGTGGAATGTGGTTCGCCCATGTCGGGTCCGACGCCCAGACTTTGGCTCCAGGCCGCGCGCGCAGTATCAGGCTGGCCGCCACGCGCAGGCTGCCCGAGCCACCCGGCGTCTGGATCGTCACGAGGCGCTCCGCGTCCGCGGCATCGCCGAACGTCAGGTTCTGCATGGCGGCATTGAATTGCGGGTCGCCGGCCGTGCCGATGTAGGCCTTGCTGTCCTGCGTATCGAGGATGCGCTGCTCAGCACGCTTGACGACGTCGAGCACGGGCGTCTCGCCTTCCGCCGTGCGGAATACGCCGACGCCGAGGTCGATTTTCTCGGCTCTGGGATCGTTCTTGTGCTCGGTGATGAGACCGAGGATGGCGTCCGCTGGTGCGGCTTCAAGTTTCTCGAACACGACGCGTCTCCGGGGCGGTTTGTGCAGGATCATCCTGCTCCCGGCCATTGTACAAATGAAAACGCCGGCATTCAGCCGGCGTTTCCATTTCAACTTCTCGTTGTTACTTCGTCAGGCTTTGGGCGCCCAGACCGAGCACCAGCCATTGGCGTTCACGGCCTTGCCCGGGAAGATCTGGCAGGGACGCCATGCGTCGCCGTCGGCACCCTGGATCAGCGCACAGTTGGCGCAGTTCTGCTCGGCGGCAGGATTGTTGCGCGTCGAAGGATCGACGGTGGAGGCGTCGTGCGTGTATTTCATCGCCTTCGCCATCGGGTCGTCTTCCGCAAGCTGCGGCAAATCGGAGGCAAAGGCTTCACGACCGGGTTGTACGAAACAGCCGGCAGCGGCAACCGCCGACAGCTGGAGGAATTTGCGACGTGCAATCTTGCTCAACGGTGTCTCCTTGATTCAGTTTCTCATCTTCATCGAGCCGCGAATTCTAGCCGAGAAAACTGAACGCCCGCATAACGAGACCGTTGTACGCCAGTGACGTGCCGTGAGAACCATTCTCATTTCGCGCTGCAGGCCGCGCAGCTGCGATATACTGGCCTGACGATTCGGCACATCAACAAGAAATGACAAGCCGCAGCCAGGCAATCAGCGTTGCGAAGATGCGCGGTGATGCGCGCAATTCGCTGACCGACAGGGTCGCCGTCGAGGAGCCCCTCGAGATACGGCTGGGCTACGAAACGGGCGGCGAACGGCAGACTCGCCCCGTATCGATCACGATGCGCACCCCGGGTAACGACGACGACCTCGCCACCGGTTTCCTGTTTTCCGAAGGAATTCTGCGGTCGCGGGCGGACGTCGCCGTCGTCAAGCCCTGCCAGGGCGATAACACGATCCGCGTCGAGCTGGTCGACGGTGTCGCCGTCGACCTCGACAGGCTGCAGCGGCATTTCTACGCGACGTCGAGCTGTGGTGTGTGCGGCAAGACGTCGCTCGATGCCCTGCGCGTCCAGGGGAACACACCCCTCCCGCCGGGAACGCCGACGTTTGCCCGTGAGGTGCTTACCCGGATGCCCGATGCATTGCGCGCCGCACAGGCGACATTCGACGAAACCGGCGGACTGCATGCTGCCGCCGCGTTCGATACGACGGGTCAACTCGTGGCCGTCCGCGAAGACGTCGGCAGGCACAACGCCGTCGACAAGGTTGTCGGTGCGCTGCTCGCCGACGACCGTCTCCCGGCGAGTGAATTCGGCCTTATTGTCTCCGGGCGCGCGAGCTTCGAACTGATGCAGAAAGCCCTGCAGGCCGGGATGCCGCTGCTCGCCGCCGTGAGCGCACCGTCGAGCCTTGCAGTCGATCTGGCACGGGAGTTCAATGTGACTCTTGTCGGGTTCCTGCGTGGCGAGACGTTCAACGTGTACGCGGGAGAGGAAAGGATAGTCGAATGAATGACAGCGTCATCGATCAGGACTCGGTCGAATCCATCTCCCGGAGTTTCGACAACCGGCCCGAAATGCTAGTACAGATACTCGTCGGCATCGTGAATCGTCATGGCTGGGTGTCGGAGGCAGTCATCCGCCAACTCGCAGACATCCTCAACCTGTCGCGTGCCGACGTCCTTGGCGTCGTCGAGTATTACCACGACTTTCGTACCGAGCCGCCGGGCAGGCACATCATCAAGGTCTGTGAGGCAGAAGCCTGCCAGTCAATGGGCAGCCGCGAACTCGTTGCTCACGCCAGAACGTCAGTCGATGACGATGTGACGCTCGAGCCGGTGTACTGCCTCGGCAACTGCGCCTGTGCCCCGGCCGTCATGGTCGATGGCAAGACCTACGGGCGTGTGGACGCGGGTCGTTTCGACGACCTCGTTGCGACGATGCGGGAGACCGGCTCATGAGCGCCATCACGATCTATGTGCCGCGCGAAACGACGGCCGTTTCGGTCGGCGCCGATGACGTCGCCATTGCCATCGCGCGCGAAGCCAAGGCCCGCGGCGCGAAGATCCGGCTGGTGCGCAACGGGTCCTGGGGCGCCTGCTGGCTGGAACCCCTTGTCGAAGTACAGCACGGCGACAAACGCATCGCTTACGGCAACGTCTCGCCGGGCGATGTCGCGGCGCTGTTCGAGGCCGGATTCCTCGAGGGTGGCGAGCACGAGAAGCGCCTGGGACCGATCGACGAGATCGAATACCTGGTCTCGCAGGAGCGCTGGACGTTCTGGCGCTGCGGTCTCATCGAGCCGTTGTCGCTCGACGACTTCCTTGCACACCAGGGCTTCAAGGCGCTGCAGAAAGCGTGGGAGATCGGCCCCGACGCCGTTATCGAGGCGGTAACCGAGTCAGGGCTGCGCGGGCGCGGCGGCGCGGGCTTCCCTGCTGGTATCAAGTGGCGAACTGTCGCGGACACCGAGGCCGACCAGAAGTACATCGCCTGCAATGCCGATGAAGGCGACAGCGGCACGTTCTCGGATCGCATGCTCATGGAGGGCGATCCGTTCGGCCTCATCGAGTCGCTGGCGATCGCCGGGTTCGCGGTGGGTGCGCGCAAAGCCTATATCTACCTTCGCTCCGAGTATCCGCTGACGCACAAGATCCTGGACCAGGCGATCGCCAAGGCGCGCGACGCGGGCTGGCTCGGCGAGAACTTGAAGGGGTCGGGATTCGACTTCGATATCGAGCTGCACGTCGGCGCCGGCTCCTACGTGTGCGGCGAGGAGACCGCGATGCTCGAGAGCCTCGAAGGCAAGAAAGGCATCGTGCGCTACAAGCCTCCGCTGCCGGCCCACAAGGGGCTGTTCGGCCAGCCCACCGTCGTCAACAACGTGGTGACGCTGGCCTCGGTCCCCAACATCGTGAACCTGGGCGGAGAACGCTACGCGGCCATGGGCGTGAATCGCTCGAAAGGCACGCTCGCGTTCCAGCTCGCCGGCAATATCAGGCGCGGCGGCCTCGTGGAAAAAGCTTTCGGCATCACGGTACGCGAGCTCATCGAGGGCTACGGTGGCGGCACGATGAGCGGCCGGCCCGTCAAGGCCGTGCAGGTCGGCGGACCGCTCGGCGCCTATCTCAGTGCCGACCAGCTCGATACGCCCCTCGACTACGAGGCATTCACCGATATTGACGCGCTCGTCGGCCACGGCGGTATCGTCGTCTTCGACGACACGGCCGACATGGCGCAACAGGCGCGCTTCGCGATGGAATTCTGCGCATTCGAGTCCTGCGGCAAGTGCACGCCCTGCCGGATCGGTTCGACGCGCGGCGTTGAAGTGATTGACCGCATGATCAGTGGCGAGAGACGCGACGAAGATTACGACCTGCTCGTCGAGCTCTGCGATACGATGGAAAGCGCTTCGCTGTGCGCGATGGGTGGCATGACGCCCTACCCGGTTCGCAGCGTTCTCAGGCATTTCGCGGAAGACTTCGCGACGGGGGGCGGCAAATGAACAGGACACGCCAAACAGATTTCGGCACACCGGCCAGCCCGGCGACAGACACGGTCAGCATCGAGATCGACGGCCTGCCGGCCACGGTGAAGGCCGGAACGAGCATCCTGCGCGCGGCACGCGAATCAGGCGTCGACATCCCGAAACTCTGCGCCACCGACTCCCTGAAACCGTTTGGCTCCTGCCGCCTCTGTCTCGTCGAGATCGAGGGCCGCCCGGGCTACCCGGCGTCCTGCACGACGCCCGTCGAAGACGGCATGAAGATCCGCACCCAGACCGAGGCGCTCGCCAGGCTGCGCCGCAACGTCATGGAGCTCTACATCTCCGACCACCCGCTCGACTGCCTGACCTGCTCGGCCAACGGCGACTGCGAGCTGCAGGACATGGCTGGCGCGGTCGGCCTGCGCGAGGTCCGTTACGGCTTCGACGGCAGCAATCACCTCGATGCGACGGTCGACGCAAGCAATCCCTACTTCCAGTTCGATGCCTCCAAGTGCATCGTCTGCTCGCGCTGCGTGCGCGCCTGTGACGAGGTCCAGGGTACGTTCGCGCTGACGATCGAGGGCCGGGGCTTCGAGTCGCACGTCTCGGCCGGCATCGGCGAGGATTTCCTCGACTCGGAATGCGTCTCCTGCGGCGCCTGCGTGCAGGCCTGCCCGACGGCAACATTGATGGAGAAGAGCATCGTCGAGGACGGCCTGCCCGACCACAAGGTCGTGACGACCTGCGCGTACTGCGGTGTCGGCTGTTCGTTCCAGGCCGAGATGAAAGGCGACCAGGTCGTGCGCATGACGCCATGGAAAGACGGCATGGCCAACCATGGCCACTCCTGCGTCAAGGGCCGCTTCGCGTGGGGCTACGCGACGCATCGTGACCGCGTCCTGAAGCCGATGATCCGCGAGAAGACGTCCGATCCCTGGCGGGAAGTCGAGTGGAGCGAGGCCATCGAGTTCACGGCGCAGCGTTTCCGCGAAATCCAGCACCAGTACGGCCGCAAGTCGATCGGCGGCATCACGTCGTCGCGCTGCACCAACGAGGAAGTATTCGTCGTGCAGAAGCTCGTACGAGCCGCGTTCGGCAATAACAACGTCGATACCTGCGCACGTGTTTGCCACTCACCGACAGGCTACGGACTCAAGACGACGCTCGGCACCTCGGCCGGCACGCAGCCCTTCGACAGCGTCATGGACGCCGACGTCATCATGGTCATCGGCGCCAACCCGACAGCGGGGCATCCCGTGTTCGCATCGCAGATCAAGCGGCGGCTGCGCCAGGGCGCGCAACTCGTCGTTATCGACCCGCGCGAGATCGGTCTGGTTCGTTCGCCGCACATCGCGGCCGCGCACCACCTGGCCCTGCGGCCGGGCACGAACGTCCCGATCGTCAATGCCCTCGCGCACGTCGTCGTCAGCGAGGGCCTCGCCGACGAGGAGTACGTCAGGGAGCGCTGCGACCTCGATTCGTGGGAAGCCTGGAAGACGATGATCCTCAGGCCCGAGAACTCGCCCGAGGAAGTCGCGAAGGTCTCCGGCGTCGACGCCGAAGAAATCCGCGCGGCGGCGCGGCTGTACGGCCGCGCGCGTAACGGCGCCATCTACTACGGCCTCGGCGTCACCGAACACAGCCAGGGCTCGACGATGGTCATGGGCATGGCGAACCTCGCCATGGCGACCGGCAACCTCGGCCGCTCCGGCGTCGGCGTGAACCCGCTGCGCGGCCAGAACAACGTGCAGGGCTCCTGCGACATGGGCTCGTTCCCGCACGAACTGGCCGGGTACCGTCATATCTCGGGCGAGGAAGTGCGCACGCAGTTCGAGCAGCACTGGGGCGTCACGATCGATCCCGAACCGGGTTTCCGCATCCCCAACATGTTCGACGCAGCCTGCGCCGGCGAATTCAAGGCCATCTACATCCAGGGCGAAGACGTCGCGCAATCGGATCCCGACACGACGCACGTCGAGGCCGCGCTAAGCGCGATGGAGTGCATCGTCGTGCAGGATCTGTTCCTGAACGAAACGTCGAAGTTCGCGCATGTCTTTCTTCCCGGCACATCGTTCCTCGAGAAGAACGGCACGTTCATCAACGCGGAGCGGCGCATCAACCGCGTACGCAAGGTCATGGAGCCGCAACAGGGCAAGGATGAATGGCTGATCACGCAGGAACTGGCCCAGGCCATGGGCTACGACATGAACTACTCGAACGCGGCCGAGATCATGGATGAAATCGCGGAGCTGACGCCGACATTCAACAACGTCAGCTTCGACTTCCTCGACGAGGTCGGCAGCGTGCAATGGCCCTGCAACGACAATGCGCCGATGGGAACGCCGATCATGCATGTCGACGCGTTCGTGCGCGGCAAGGGCCTGTTCGTCGAGACCGAGTACGAACCGACCGAGGAACGCACCAGCCGCAAGTTCCCGTTACTACTGACGACGGGCCGGATCCTCTCCCAGTACAACGTCGGCGCGCAGACACGCCGCACGGCGAACAACGTCTGGTACGGCGAAGACCTGCTCGAGGTGCACCCGGCCGACGCAGAAGCGCGCGGCATTAAGGACGGCATGCTCGTCTCGCTGGCGAGCCGCAAGGGCGACATCACGCTGCGCGCGAAGATCACGACACGCGTGAAGCCCGGCGTCGTCTATACGACCTTCCACAACCCGGAGACGGGTGCCAACGTCGTGACGACCGAGTACAGCGATTGGGCCACCGAATGCCCCGAGTACAAGGTCACGGCCGTGCAGATTGCCCCGGCCACGCATCGCTCGAAGTGGCAGGAGGGATTCGACGCGCGCGCCGAGGAGCAGGAACGACTCGCCGAGACCGATTAGTCCTGACGCGAGTAGCACAGGGCGTGGCGGAGAACACTCCCTCACACGCCTGCGGCTATGGATTCGGGAGTGTTCTCCGCCACGGTCAGGACACCTCGTGAGTACGTCTAGCCCGAGGATTTGCCTGCGCATCAAGCCAGACGGTTCGGAGCAGGTATCCGAATCCATAGCCGAGCCGGCTACGGCGAGGCGTGTTCGGGTACCTGCTCCGGGCCGGCCTAAACCAGCACGCGTCAGTGAATCAACGGGCTTTACAGTGGACCTCGAATGAGGGGAAGTCCTGGATGTACGCGTGGGCCACTGAGACGGCCCTGCCCTCGAGGCCGGTAGCCTGGGTGTTAACAGCGGTCGAGCGCATCCAGCGGCCGTTCATCTTGCCGTCCACGCGGTGGTAGGTCGGACGCACGGTCCAGTAATAGGTCTTGCACGCCTCGAGCGGCACATCGACCGTGTGCTGCATGCCGGGTACCTGCTTCGCGGAGTAGACCGGCTTCTGCGCGTCATATATCTCCACGTCCCACAGCACGTTTACGCCATCCGCGGCATTGGCATCGTCGCCGAGGAGTTCGAATTCCCAGGCCACCGTCGGCTTCAGCGTCCTTGTCTCGCCGTGCCACGCGATCTTCTTGTCCGGTTTTATCGAATCGGAACGGGCGGGGGCCAGTGAGTGATGCAGCGCGATCCGCTCGTAGAGTTCCGCCGATATCTCACGTGCTATGTAGTGGCGCGCGAAGATGCGGTATTCGGTCCAGAGCACGTAATCGTCTTCCGCCCAGTTTTTGAGTTTGTCGCGATCCGAATACGTGACTTCCTTGCGGTACAGCGTTTGGCCGTCACTGTAACGCTGCAGCCGCGCGGTCGCCGACGTTGAGATGATCGCTTCGTCCTCCTGGATGTTCAGCGTGATCTCGTTGAGGTTGATGTACAGGATCGCGTCCGTATCCTGCGGGAACTCGGCATGCTGTTCGGCGGCATCAGCGGTTCCTTGCAGCGGCAGATCCAGGAGATGCGCGATCGTATGACTGACGACCTGTCGAAACAGGTCGAGCAACCCCTGTCGAATGCGGCGCTGGCGACCGACGTTTACTGGGGTGTGCGCGACGTGTCGTCGGTCGATCCCAAGCTGTTCGCGGTCACGACGCCGA
>JAAUYE010015489.1_pt1 | contig 10170 bp, 12 predicted proteins | sample 7278081 | NCBI WGS metagenome assembly JAAUYE01 (sample SAMN14350131, study PRJNA611818) | marine sediment metagenome | isolation source: surface marine sediment (0.6m) | place: French Polynesia: Moorea | collected 2018-08
GGCTCATTAAAGGATTCACTGTCGGCAGTAACGAAATCCCGGCAGGGATCAGCCGATCGTTCGTTTGACGATCCCCAGCAGCTTGTCGGGGTCGAACGGCTTCGCCACAAAGGCTACCGCATCCTTGATGGCGTGATCGCCGTCGATTCCGCTGATTACGACGATCGGGGTGTCTCTGAGCTGTTTGTCCTTGCGCAGCTTGCGGTAAAAGCGCGGGCCCCACTCCCCGGGCATCTCCAGGTCGAGGGAGATCAGGTCGGGTTTTTCCTTGCGCACGAGCTCCAGGCCCTCCATACTGCTGGAGGCCGAACAGGTCTCGTAGCCGTTGTCCTGGAACAGGTTCTCCAGGTATTTGACCACTACCGGGTCGTCATCGATGATCAGGATTTTCTTGGCCATGGAGTTCCTCTCTTTCGGAAATTCCGTTGCACGTCTTTGCCATCACGGTTCGCGCATCATGGCTTGACATGGCACTCGCCGCATAGAAACGGGCCTTTTTTCTGCTTCAGGTGGCACCCCTTGCAGTTGAGGTGGTAGGCCCGGGTGAGTGACGGTTTGCGGCCGACGGATCTGCTTTCGTGGCATTCCGAGCAGCGCAGATCCTCGGAGGATTCATCTTCCAGCTTCTGGCCGTCTTCGTCGTAAACATGGTGACACTCGGCACAGTCGTCGAGCTCGGCGATTTCATTGTGTTCCTCATGTCGAAACACCGACGGCGGCCGCTGTGGATTGGTAAAATCGCTGTTGTCGACAAACTCCATCTCTTCCTGGGAGCCGGCGACAGTCATCATCATCAGCAGCAATGCCAGGACGGCGACAGTGAACACGGCGTGCTTTTTCATCGTCTTCTCCTGATTTATTCGGCTTCAACCGCTTCGGGTTTTTCCATGCACTCGTAGATGATGTCTCCAAAGAACTTGATGTCCAGGCCGATATCGTAGTGGTGCACGATGTCGTGCAGACCACTGTGACAATTGTGGCAGGGGGCGATCAGGACCTTGGCCCCCCTGGTCTTGGCTGTGAACAGCTGTTCGGCCTTGATGCGGTTACCGTTGACACGGGTCATTTTATAGGGCGGGCCGCAGTTGATGACCCCGCCGCCGGCGCAGCAGCAGTAGTTGTGCTCGCGGTTGGGGATCATTTCGATGACGTTCTCGCAGATCGCGTTGGCTACGTAGCGGGATTTTTCAGCCAGGCCGCCGCCCCGCACCACATTGCAGGGATCGTGCAGGGTAACCGGCTGGTCGTATTTTTTGACGATCTTGATGCGCCCCTGTTTGAGCAGGTCGTAGTAAAACTCGATGGCGTGCACGATCCGGATAGGGGGCATCTTCCATCCCAGCCAGCGGTTGCCCATGTCGTAGACAGACCGGAACGCATGTCCGCATTCACCCATAACAATCTTTTTGACTTTCAAACGGACGGCGGTTTCGAAATGGGTGCGCTTGATGCGGCCCATCAGCTCGTTGTCGCCGGTGAACATGGCCATGTCGCTGTTGTCCCAACCGATCGATGACGGCATGGTCCAGTTGACCCCGGCCACGTCCATGATAATCGCCGCCTGGTAGATCAGCTGGGCCTGGAATTTGGGCTCCGGGCCGATGACCGAATACATCACGTCGGCGCCTTCTTTGTCCAGCGGGATGCGCAGGGTCGGGATTTCGGCCTGGGCTTCCTCTTCTTGCCACTGCAGGGTGTCGGGCCATTCATCGGCCTTGACCCACATCTGGTTCATGGTGACCGAATGGCTGTGGGCCGTGTCCTGGATATACAGCGGCGTGGCGCCCAGCCGGTGGACAATGCGCCGCACCACGCTGATGATGTAGGCGATGTCGATGCCGAAAGGACAATACTGGGCGCAGCGTTTGCACAAATTGCATTCGGTGTGGGCAATGATCGCGGCCTGTTTGATGAAATCCGGAGAGACGCGCCCTTTTTTGCGGATCATCTCCCACATGGTCTGTTTGACCTTGCCCACCGGGGAGTAATGCGGGTCCTTTTCGTGGGAAAGGTAGTAGTGGCAGGCCTCGGAGCAAAGACCGCAGTGGATGCAGGTCTCCACGTACGCCTTCAGGCGGGCTCCGGTTTCGCCTTTCAGCACGCTGTTGACAGCCTGGGCGATCTGGTCGACGTTCAGCTTGGATACGCCGACCTCGATGCCTTCATCCTGGGTTTTGGTTTCACTTTGCTGTGCCGGTTCAGTCATATCGGGCTCCTGTGAAAAGTGGGCTGCGGGTGAGATCATCACCACCCGCCGGTTTTACCAATCTCTGGCCATCCGCACCTTGCCGAACTCCGAGCCCATGTACGCCCGGGTCAGGGGCGCAAAGATCATGTGACTCAGTCGGGTGAATGGGATGGCCACCAGCATCACCTGCCCGGAAACAATGTGGGCGATGACCATGTATGGGTACGCAAACCACTGGTGGTAGGCGAGAAAGCCTGTAATGAAAGGCGCCGCCACGATCGCCAGGATCACGTAGTCCGATGCGGAAGTGACGAACTGCACCTCTGGCAGTTTCAGCCGCCGGATCAGAAAAAATAGGCAGCTGCCAATAACGATGACAGTCATAATATCGGCAAGGCTGTCCGGCAGGGAGGGCCAGCGCAGGTCCCAGGCCTCCTCCCACAAAACGATGTGGGACAGCAGGAAAATCGGTACCAGGATCAGGCAGATGTGAAAGGCAAACGTGACGATGGTCAACCAGGGGTGCCTGCGCCAGTTTTCGGTGGCAAACGGCGTGATCCAGCGCAGGATGGAGCGCATGCCATAGGTAAAGCTCATATAGGTGAAAATGAACTTTTCCTTTTTATGGGCCAGTACGATCAGGCTGATCAGCCGGTAGAGGCAGCCGCCGATGAAAACCAGGAAAGCCACCCAGGTCAACGGTCCGGTGACGAATTCGTATACATCAACCATGTTGATTCCTCCCCTCTACCCTGCGATGTCGGCCACGGGTATCACGCGCCGGAAGTAGGTGCCCTCTTCCAACGATTTGAGCAAAACAAGGCTGCCGTCGGGGCTGAACGCCGGATCCCAGACAGCCTCGCACTCCCGGTCCCACAGCCGTCCGTCGACCGCAAATGTGTACTTGCCGCCTTTTTCCACTTTGGCGGCCAGGTGGCTGCCGTCGGGGCTGAACACCGGTTTCCAGGCCATGTCGAAGGCCTGGCTCCAGCTGCTTCCGTCGACAATCAACTTATAGATTTCACCCTCCTTGGCAACGGCGGCCACCCTTGAGCCATCCGGGCTGAAGACCACATCGGTGACCATGTCTCCGAAAGTCACCGACCAGGGGCTGCCGTCCACGGCAACTGTCCACCGGCCGTATTTGGGTGCCACCACGGCTGCCACCCGGTTGCCGTCCGGGCTGTACACCGGCTGCCACAGCTGTACGAAAGAGCGGTTCCAGATCGGGTTGCCTTCTTCGGCCAGGGTCCATCGCCCGGCCTCGCGGATCGGTGCGATGACGCTTTGACCGGTGGGATGAAAGGTCGGCTCCCACACGCAGCCGAAGGTTTTGTCCCAGGGTCGGCCGTTGACCGCGATGGTGTATTCGTAGAGATTGATCCGCACTTCTGCCGCCAGTTTACTGCCGTCGGGGCTGATGGCCAGATTCCAGACGTTTACGAAGTTGGTATCCCAGGGCTTGCCGTCCAGTGCAGCCGTAAAGGTGCCTTCCTGGAACTTGTGGATTTCGCCGGAATCACAAGCGACCACCTGGACGGCGGCGGCGCTGCGGCTGCCGTCCGGACTCAGGGCAAAGTAGGTGGCGTTGGAATAGGTGTCTTCCCAGGCGCTGCCGTTTACGGCCATGCCGTACTGCATATCCTGCTGAACGGCCACGGCGATGCTTTCGCCGTTGTCGCTGAAGAGGGGATTCCACACGTAGCCGAATTTGGTCTCCCAGGCCTCTCCGTCCACCGCAACCGTCCACTCTCCCATTTCCGATACGATGGCAAACAGGCCCCCGGCCGGGGTAAAGCGCAGGTGCCATGCCTTGTCGAACACGCTTTCCCACTGTTTGCCGTTGGCGCAGACGCTGAACTCACCCTCGTCGATGTTGACGATCGCTGCCACCGTCTCTCCGTCCGGGCTGGCAGTCGGCTCTTCCACCCACTGGTAGTTTCCGGCCCAGTCAGCGAAAGGGATTCGCTTTTCTCCCGGTGACCAGTCCCAGTTTGCCGTGTCGATCATACCTCCTCCTTCGCCTTAAACGAGTGACGGCGATGCCCTCACCGAAATGGATTTGCATCCTGCGACCTGCCGCCGTCGGAAGCATATACGGCTGGTTTCCGCTGGGCGACGGTGTTTATTCGGATGAGCAGTCGCCGAATCGAAACCTTCTCAGCTCTATATTTCCGTGCCGCCCAATGGGGACTTATCGCTGCGGGCTTCTCCCAGAAGCAGCCAGGTGCCGGTGGGTTCGCTGAGCGGGTATACGGCGATGCGCACCCGCATCTTGCCTTGTTGGGTGTGGCGGATATACAGGTCTTCGATGCGCGGTGCCCGGGGGTTTCCCAGGCACCGTTTTTTATCGTTCGATATGAATTCTCCCAGCGATGCCGGGTGACAGATTGTCTCGATGCCCAGCCCCACCAGCTCCTCTTCGGGCAATCCGGTCAGCTCGGACCATTTGTGGTTGCCCCCCCACAGGTAGAGGTCTTTGTAAACGGCTGCCGGAAACGCGATCTGCTGAATGAACTGAATCCGGGGGTAAAACACGTCCCGGTAGTACCCGCACTGGTGGCACTGTCCGTTGCTGATCAGCGCATTACTGTCCTTGCTGGTAAAACATACCTCCAGCCGGTTCTGAAAAACCGTGCACTGCTGGCAGGTTCGCTGGTCCAACTTGTCCTGGAAATAGAGCCAGCAGTGGCGCATGGAGCGGAAACTGGGACCCGCCAGACGGTCGCCGCCGAGTTCGGCGGGGACTTTCTGGCCGGTGGATTGGAGGAAGAAAATAAGTTCTTCGACGGGAATGGCGTAGTTGCGGCCCACCTTATCTGCCTGGATTTTACCCGAACGGATCCAGGCGCCGATGGTGTTGCGGTTCACACCGCAGAGAGTAGCCGCTTGAGAAACGGTCAGTCTTTTTTCAGATGGGTTCATACGGTCGGTCTTTCGCCGCCAGTATGTTTTCTATTGCAAATAATGACCATTTCGCTTATAGGTTGTGGTCAATCGAGCCGATTGCTCATAAACTTGTTGCTAACGTAGCAGGGCATGTGCAACAAGTCAAGCGCAATATCGTACATTCCCTGCATGCCGAAGCGTATACTGGTGCCGCCCGACGGTCGGTTGCAGCCATGGCTGTATCCGATTTTCGTTGACAAGAGCACCTGTGGACGTCTAAATAGACCGTTTGGCAAAATCATTTTGACCATTGTTTTTGCCATCTGATTTCAAGCCCTTAGTCGGAAAGACGACCGGGCATCCTCCCAGCGGCGGCCACAGCCGTCCCGGGGAAGCAACCAGGAGAGCAAACTATGCCAAAGAAGGTTATCGGTTCGGTAATGGTGGTCGGAGGAGGCATCGCCGGTATGCAGGCAGCCCTCGATCTTGCGGACTCCGGCTACTACGTCTACCTGATGGAAAAAGGCTCGTCCATCGGTGGGGTCATGTCCCAGCTGGACAAGACCTTTCCCACCAACGACTGCGCCATGTGAATTATTTCCCCCAAACTGGTCGAGGTCGGCCGGCATTTGAACATCGAGCTGAGAACGCTCAGCGAAATTCAGCAAATCAAGGGGAAAATCGGTAACTTTACCGTCGACGTCCTTCACAAGCCCCGCTACATCGATGAATCTCTGTGCATCGGCTGCGGCGCCTGCGCGGAAAAGTGCCCCAAGAAAATCGTCGACACTTACAACGCCGGGCTCAGCAAGCGCAAGTCCGCCTTCGTGGAGTACGCCCAGGCGGTTCCGCTGAAATACTGCATCGATGGCGACAGCTGCATCTACATTCAAAAAAACAAAAAATGCGGTGCCTGTAAAAAAATCTGTCCGGTCGACGCGGTCGATTTTGACCAGAAGCCGGAGACGTATTCCCTCAACGTCGGCTCCGTCGTTCTGGCACCCGGGTACAAACCCTTCGATCCCTCCAAGTTCGATCAGTATTCCTACAGCCAGCTGCCCAACGTGCTGACCTCCATGGAGTTCGAGCGCATGCTGTCCGCCTCGGGACCCACCGAAGGTCACGTCAAGCGGCTGTCCAAAGACGGGCGCGAGCCCAAAAAGATCGCCTGGCTGCAATGCATCGGCTCCCGGGAGCTCAACAAATGCGACAACCCGCACTGCTCTTCGGTCTGCTGCATGTATGCCATCAAGGAGGCGGTCATCGCCAAAGAGCACATCGGCAACGATCTGGACTGCGCCGTGTTTTTCATGGATATGCGCACCCCGGGCAAGGAGTTCGAGCGGTTTTACGAAAACGCACGGGAAAAAGCCGGCGTGCGGTTCATCCGCAGCCGAGTGCACACCATCGACCCGCTGGGAGACACGGACGATCTGGAGCTGCGCTACGTGAGCGAGGCGGGTGAAAACATCGTCGAGCAGTTCGACATGGTGGTGCTGTCCATCGGTATGGAGACCGACCCGCAGGTGGTGGAGCTGGCCGAAAAGCTCGGCATCGAGCTCACGCCTCAAAACTTCTGCAGCACGTCCTCCTTTGCTCCGGTGGCCACCTCCCGGGATGGCATTTACGCCTGCGGCGCCTTTCAGGGACCCAAGGACATCCCCCAGGCGGTGATCGAAGCCAGCGCCGCTGCGGCTGCTGCCGGTGAGGACCTGGCAGATGCGCGCAATACGCTCACCCTGGAGCCGGAAGAAATCCCCCAGACAAACGTAGTGGGCGACCGGCCCCGGATCGGGGTTTTCGTCTGCCGCTGCGGTGTCAACATCGCCGGGGTCGTCGACGTGCCGTCGGTGGCCGAATATGCGGCCGAACTGCCATATGTAGAGTTTGCCACAGACAACCTCTACTCGTGCTCCCAGGACACCCAGGAGGAAATTTCCAAGATCATCAAGGAAAAAAACCTCAACCGGGTAGTCGTGGCCGCCTGCACACCGAAAACCCACGAGCCGCTGTTTCAGGAGACGCTCACCAGCGCGGGCCTCAACAAGTACCTGTTCGAGATGGCCAACATTCGCAACCAGAACTCCTGGGTTCACAAAAACAACCCGGACCTGGCCACCGAAAAGGCCAAGGACCTGGTTCGCATGTCGGTATACAAGGCAGCCCTGATGGAGCCGCTGGCCGAAGCCGAACTGCAGATCAACCAGACCGCCATGGTGGTGGGCGGCGGAGTGGCCGGCATGGCCGCTGCGCGCAGTCTGGCCCGCCAGGGTTACGAAACCCACATCGTCGAACGCGAAGATCGCCTGGGCGGTCAGGCGTTGAATCTCTACCGCACCGCCAAGGGCGACGATATCCAGTCCAAGGTGGCCCAGTTGGCCGACGAGATCGTAAAGGACGATCGGGTCAACATCCACCTGAACACCACGATCTCCGGTGTGGAAGGTTTTGTGGGCAACTTCAAAACCACGCTGACATCAAACGGGCAGGAGCAAGAGCTGGAGCACGGGGTGGCCATCATGGCCACCGGAGGCACAGCGCTGCAGCCCACCGAATACCACTACGGAGAGGATCCGCGCATTGTCTCGAGCCTCGAGCTGGACCAGCGGCTGATGGCCAAGGATCCGTCCCTTAAAAAAGCCCAGACCGCGGTGTTCATCCAATGCGTCGGCTCGCGGGAGCCCGACCGGATGTACTGCTCGCGGGTTTGCTGCACCCATTCGGTGGACAATGCCCTGAATCTGAAAAAGCTCAATCCCGATATGAACGTGTTTGTACTGTACCGGGACGTGCGCACATACGGTGAGAAAGAACTGCTTTATCGCGAAGCCCGGCAGGCCGGCGTGATCTTCATCCGTTACAGCCTGGACAATAAGCCCCAGGTTACGCTCGCCGACGGCCGGATCGACATCCAGGTTACCGACCATGTCCTCGGACGACCCATCGGCCTGGAGGCGGATCTGCTTTGCCTGGCCACCGCGGTGTTGCCCAACCGGGACGACCGACTGGCCAATTTTTTCAAGGTGCCGCTCAATGAAGACGGATTTTTCGTGGAGCGCCACGCCAAGCTGGGACCATCGGAGTTCGCCACCGACGGCGTGTTTTTGTGTGGCCTGGCCCACTATCCGAAGCCGATCGACGAATCGATTGCCCAGGCCCAGGCCGCTGTTTCGCGGGCGGTGACGCTGCTGGGCAGAGAAAAGATTTACACCAGCGGCAACATCGCGGCCACCGATCAATTAAACTGCAGCAGCTGCGGGGTGTGCGTGTCGGTTTGCCCGTATTCGGCCCCTTCGTTTACCGAAAGCGGTCCGTTTGCCGGCAAAGCGGAAATCAACCCGGTGCTGTGCAAGGGCTGCGGCTTGTGTGTGGCTTCCTGCCGGTCCGGAGCCATTCACCTGAAGGGCTTTGACAACGACCAGATATTCGCCCAGATCTACACCATCAGTGAAGAGGCTGGGTAAACACCAGACCGGCGTGCCGGCTTTTCGCAAAAAAGTGCAGGCGCCGTCTTCCGATGCCGGTCTGGGACTAAACGATGCATGCGCGCAGATGATTCAGGGTGCCGAACCCGTGTATCGGGAAGCGCGCAGATGAAGGAGAAGAGTGCAATGTCGGATTGGGAACCGAAAATCGTGGCGTTTCTGTGCAACTGGTGCAGCTACGGTGCCGCCGACCTGGCCGGGGTGAGCCGGATGGAGTATCCCGCAACCATCCGGGTAATCCGCATCCCCTGCACGGGCCGTATGAGCCCCAAGTTCTTTCTGGCCGCCCTGCGCGAAGGCGCGGACGGCGTGTGGGTGTCCGGGTGACATCCCGGCGAATGCTATTACCTGGAAGGTAATTACTACGCCCGCAGAGAGTTCAACCTGTTTGAAAACCTGATGGAACACATGGGGATCGAACCCGGCCGCCTGCAGTTCTCCTGGGTCTCTTCGGCCGAGTCGACCAAGTTCGTCACCGTGGTCAACGAGGTCTCCGAAGTCATCAAGAAACTGGGACCGAACGACCGGTTCGTGAAAAAAGATGTAAAGGTAGCCTGACATGCTGGCATATAAGGACAGGATCAAGGAAATCGCCCGGGCCCTGCTCAAGGACTGCCGGGTGGAGCTGGTGATCGGTTTTCGCAAGGGAACCGTTCCGATGATGAACGAGCCGTGTTTTATCAAAAGCCCTGACGAGGCCGACCAGCTCGTGTGGGATTCCAACTGCGGCGTCAACCTGGCCAACTATCTGACCGATCGCACCGATAAAATCGGCATCGTCGCCAAGGGCTGCGACTCGCGCAACATTGTCACCCACATCATCGAGAACAAGATCAGCCGCGATCAGCTCTTTATCATCGGGGTGCCCTGTCAGGGCATGATCGACCGGCGCAGGATCACCGCCATGTTCGACGGCGAGATCCGGGAGGTGGTCGAAGCCGACGGGCAGGTCACCGTTCGCGGAAGCGGGTTCGAAAAGACCCTCGACAAGGCCGAGGTGCTGCAGCAGAACTGCAGCGTGTGCACCCATCGCAATCCGGTCATCTACGACGAGATGGCCGGCGATCCGGTGCCGGAGCAGGATGTCGACCGCTATGCGGATGTCCGCGAAATCGAGGCGATGGATTCCCGGCAGCGTTGGGAAACTTTCGAGAACCTGCTGGCGCCCTGCATCCGGTGCTATGCCTGCCGCAACGCCTGCCCGCTGTGCTACTGCCCCACCTGCTTCGTGGACGAGTCCCGGCCCCAGTGGGTGGGCAAAAGCCAGAATCCGATGGACGTGCGAACTTTCCATTTCCTGCGCGCCTATCACTGCGCGGGCCGCTGTACAGACTGCGGCGCCTGTGAACGGGCCTGTCCGGTGGGCATCAACATGCGCCTGTTGACCCGCAAGCTGGAGAAGGACTGCCAGGAGCAATTCGGCTGGGAAGCCGGCTTGAGCCTGGACCAGCGCCCGGCCCTGGATGCGTATGAGGCCAATGATCCCGAGGCGTACATCAAGTAATGGCATCGATGGCCGACGGTCGCCGGGGAAGATGGGTTCTCCGCGTGTAACTTCCTTTTTAGTCTGTAAAGGTTAACGCTATGACGCTCCTTAAGATCGACAAC
>JAAUYE010077641.1_pt1 | contig 10169 bp, 5 predicted proteins | sample 7278081 | NCBI WGS metagenome assembly JAAUYE01 (sample SAMN14350131, study PRJNA611818) | marine sediment metagenome | isolation source: surface marine sediment (0.6m) | place: French Polynesia: Moorea | collected 2018-08
CAGACCCGGGCGCGATCCCCGCGCCGGAGGAGCTGGGCCTCGGACCCTCGGAGCGCCGTGCCGCTCAGCCCGGCGGCGAGGCGGCCGCGCACGAAACCCTCGAGAGCTTCCTGGCCGGGCGCGGAGCCGACTACCGCCGCGCCATGTCCAGCCCCGTCGAGGGATGGGACGCCTGCAGCCGCCTGAGCCCCTATCTGGCCTACGGGAACGTGTCGCTGCGCCGGGTGCTCCGCGAGACGGCACGCCACTACGAACGCGTGCTCGAGCTCCGCCGGCGCGGGCGCCTCGACGGTCGCGACCCGGGCCGCGACCCGCGCTGGCCCGACTCCCTCGCGAGCTTCGAGAAGCGCCTTCGCTGGCACTGCCACTTCATCCAGAAGCTCGAGAGCGAGCCCGAGATCGAGTTCCGCAACATGAGCCGCGCCTACGACGGCCTGCGCAGCGAAGATCCCGACGCATGGACGGCCCGGGAGCGGGCCGGCTTCCAGGCCTTCGAGGCGGGCTCCACCGGCTTTCCCATGGTGGACGCCTCGATGCGCTGCCTCGCCGAGACGGGCTGGGTCAACTTCCGCATGCGCGCCATGCTGGTGAGCTTCGCGAGCCACGACCTCTGGCTGCACTGGAGGCCCGTGGCGCAGGTCCTGGCGCGGCGCTTCCTCGACTTCGAGCCGGGCATCCACTTCCCGCAGTGCCAGATGCAGTCGGGCACGACCGGGATCAACAGCGTGCGGATCTACTCGCCGGCCAAGCAGGTGAGCGACCAGGACCCGAAGGGCGTGTTCGTGCGCCGCTGGGTTCCCGAGCTCGCGGGCGTGCCCGACGCCTTCCTCGCCGAGCCGCACCGCATGACGCAGGCCGAGCAGGAGCGCGCCGGCTGCCGCATCGGCAAGGACTACCCGGCACCCATCGTCGACCACGCCGCCGCGGTGCGGCGGGCGAAGCAGCGCATCGCCGAGGTGCGCCGCCGGGGCGAGGCCCGCTCCGAGGCCGCCCGCGTCTTCCAGAAGCACGGCAGCCGCAAGCCCCCGGAGCGCAGGCGCAGCGGCTGAAGGCTCACCAGGTGTCGACGCAGGGGCGCTTCTTGCCGGTGCGCGGGGCCGGGGGCGGCGCGCTCGCGAGGCCGGCGAGCAGCCACTCGCGGCTCGCGGCCGGGTCGATCACGTCGTCGATCTCGAAGAAGGGCGCGTAGTTCACCGCCTTCCCGACCTCGTACATGCGGGCCACCATCTGCTCGTAGAGGGCCTGACGCTCCTGCGGATCCGTCTCGGCCTCGAGCTCCTTGCGGAAGCCCAGCTTGACGGCTCCCTCGAGGCCCATGCCTCCGAACTCGCCGGTGGGCCAGGACACGGTGAACATCGGGTTCCGGAAGCTCCCGCCGGCCATGGCCTGCGCCCCCAGTCCGTAGCCCTTGCGCAGCACGATCGTGAAGAAGGGCACCGTCACGCTGGCGGAGGTCACGAACATGCGCGCCGCGTGACGGACCGTGGCCTCCTTCTCGGACTCGGGGCCGACCATGATCCCGGGCGTGTCGCAGAGGAAGAGCAGCGGCACGTCGAAGGCGTCGCAGAGCTGCATGAAGCGCGTGGCCTTGTCGGCACCGTCCCGGTCGATCGCCCCCGCGAGGTGGTGCGGATCGTTGGCGACGATGCCGAGTGGGCGCCCCTCGATGCGAGCCAGCGAGGTCACGATGCCGTGGCCGAAGTGGCGCCGGATCTCCAGCACCGAGCCCGCGTCGGCGAGCGTGTCGATCACCTGGCGCACGTCGTAGATGCGCAGCCGGTTCTCCGGAACGACGTGCCGCAGGCGGCGCTGGTCGGGCACCTCGCCGGGCTCGGTCCGCCCCTGGAAGAAGGCCAGGTACCGCTTCGCCACGGCGGTCGCCTCGGCCTCGTCGGCCACGAGGACGTCGACGACGCCGTTCGGCACCTGCACGTCCATGGGCCCGACCTCGGAGGGGTGGAAGACGCCGAGCCCGCCCCCCTCGATCATGGCGGGCCCGCCCACGCCGATGTTGGAGCCCTCGGTGGCGATCACGACGTCGCAGCTGCCGAGCAGCACCGCGTTGCCCGCGAAGCAGTAGCCGTTGGCGATGCCGACGAGCGGAACCAGGCCGCTCAGCTCGGCCATGTACTGGAAGGCCCGGCAGCCGAGACCGCTGCCGCCCGGGCCATCGGTGTCGCCCGGGCGCCCGCCTCCTCCCTCGCCGTAGAGCACCACGGGCAGCCGCTGCTCGCGCGCGACCTCGAGCATGCGGTCCTTCTTGAGGTGGTTGTAGAGCCCCTGGGTGCCGGCCAGCACGCTGTAGTCGTAGGCCAGGACCACCGCGCGGGAGGCGCGGCCCGCGAAGAGATCGCCGTTGATGCTGGCGATGCCCGCCACCATGCCGTCGCCGGGCGTGTTCTCCCGGAGGTCCTCCACCGAGCGGCGTCGCCGCTGCGCCGCGATCGCCAGCGCGCCGTACTCGACCAGCGATCCCGGGTCGATCAGGTCGGCGACGTTCTCGCGCGCCGTGCGGTGCCCCCGGGCGTGGCGCTTCTCCGTGGCGGCCGGCCGGCTCTCGTCGAGGCCGAAGGCGTGGGCGTCGATCGCCTCCTGCAGGTCGGGACGGATCCGGTCGGGATCGACGGTCTCGGCCGCGCGCTCCGCGCGGACGTCGACCGCGCCGGTCTCGAGCACCACGAGCGTCGCCCCCTCGTAGACCGTGTCGCCGGGCGCCACGCGGACCTCGCGCACGGTGCCGCTCTCGCTCGCCGCGACGACGTGCTCCATCTTCATCGCCTCCATCACGAGGAGCGGTGCGCCCACGGCGACCTCGTCTCCGGGGGTGACCTCGAGCGAGACGATCGTTCCCTGCACGGGCGCGAGGACGGCTCCCGGCGCGGCGGGCTCGGGCGCGCGGACCGCTCCCGGCGTCGCGGGCGCGCGCCGGCCCTGCCCGGGTCGCACCGCGCCGTGCTCGAGGACGGCGAGGGGATCGCTCGCGTCCACCCCCCCCCCGGCGAGCCCCGGCGCCGCCGGCGCGCCCGCGGCCTCGGCGAGGGTCGCGTTCAGCCGGGCCGCGTGGCGGGCGACGTACGCGGTGTCGACGTCGTTGGCGACCAGGGCCTCGTCGCCGAGCAGCGCGTGCAGGAAGGACGCGTTGGTCCCCACCCCGCCGATGCGGAGCTCTCGCAGCGCCCGGCGCGCCTTCGCCGCCGCGGCCGCGTGGTCGCCCGGGACGTGCACGATCACCTTGGCGAGCAGCGAGTCGAAGCCCGGGTGGACCTCGTATCCGGGGTAGGCGTGCGTATCGACCCGGACGCCCGGGCCGGTGGGCGCCGAGAACTCGCGGATCGTGCCGCTGGCCGGCCGCGCGCCGCCCTCGTCGCTCAGGGTCTCGGTGTTGACGCGGAGCTCGATCGCGTGGCCCCGTGGCGCCGGGCTCGCCGCGAGCCCCAGCTCCTCGAGAGTCGCCCCGTCCGCGATGCGGAGCTGCGCCTGCACGAGATCGACGCCGGTGATCCACTCGGTGACCGGGTGCTCCACCTGGAGCCTGGGGTTGGCCTCGATGAAGAAGACGTTGCCGGCGTCGCGGTCGCCGGCGCGGTCGCGGTCGCCGGCGCGGTCGAGCAGGAACTCGAAGGTCCCGAGGCTCCGGAAGTCGAGCGAGGCCGCCATGCGGCGGGCGTGATCCAGGATCGCCGCGCGCCGCTCCGGGTCGAGACCCCAGGAGGGCGCCGTCTCCACCAGCTTCTGGTGCTGCCGCTGCAGGGTGCAGTCGCGCTCGCCCAGGTCGACCACGGCCCCCGTGCCGTCGCCGACGATCTGCACCTCGAGATGGCGGGCCCTCTCGACGAAGAGCTCGAGGTAGAGATCGGCGGAGCCGAAGTAGGCGCGCGCCTCCTTGGCGCAGCGCTCGAAGGCCGCGTCGACCTCCGACGGGGCGGAGACGACCTGCATGCCGCGCCCGCCGCCTCCGCCGACGGCCTTCACCACCACGCGGACCCCCTCGCCGTGCTCCTCGAGCATCGCCTTGGCCTGGGCCGGGCTAGCCGGCTCCGCGCTGCCGGGCAGCACGGGCACGCTCTGCTCGCCCGCCAGGCGCCGCGCGGCGAGCTTGTCGCCGAGCGCCGTGAGCTGGCTCGGGGTGGGCCCCACGAAGGCGATCCCCCGGCCCGCGCAGGACTCGGCGAAGGCGGCGCTCTCGCTGAGGAAGCCGTAGCCGGGGTGCACCGCGTCGCAGCCTTCCCGCTCCGCCACCTCCACGATCTGCGCCGCGTCGAGGTAGGCGGCGGCGCCGCGCCCCTCGAGCCGCACCTGGGAGTCCATGAGCCGCACGTGCAGGCACGACGCGTCGTCGTCCGGCGCGACCGCCAGCGTCTCGATGCCCAGCTCGGCGGCCGCCCGGGCGATGCGGATGGCCACCTCTCCGCGATTGGCAACGAGCAGCTTCCGCATCCCGACTCCCGTCCCCGCCGTCCCGCGCGGGAGCCCCAGCGTAGATCAACCCGGCGCTCCGGGGCTCCCGCGAGCAAGGAGGCCGCCTTGCTCAGCGACCTTCGCTCGCCTCCGGCTCGCTGCGCGTCGGCCTGCGGCCTCCTTGCTAGAGCTCCCCGCGCAGGAAGGCGCGGACGGCGGCGGCGGTGGGCTCCGGGGCCTCCTCCATCGGGAGGTGGCCCACCCCATCGTAGATGCGCACGCGGACGTCGGGGAGGTCGCGCGCGAAGCGCTCGGCGTCCGCCACCGGCACGAGAGCGTCCTCGCGGCCCCAGATCACCAGCGTCGGCTGGCGGATCCGGCCGATCTCGCGAATCCGCTCGCTGTAGACCGGGAGCGTGAGGCGGGCGCGCATGGCCTCGCGCGAGCCCTCGCGCAGCAGCAGCTCGTGGTAGCGGGTCGCCATCTCCTCGGTCGCGAGCGAGGGCTCCGCGAAGGCGGCGCGCAGCGTCTCCGCGACCACCGCCCGGGGCGTCACGTAGAGCATCAGCCGGTTCACCAGCGGAAGCCGGGCGAGGAGGAAGCCCAGGGGCGGGTCCTCGTCGTCGGGCTCCGGGTAGCCGGAGGCGGAGATCAGGATCAGACGGCGCACGCGCTCGGGGTGATCGAGCGCGAAGTGCCACGCGGCTCGCCCGCCCATGGAGCTTCCGGCCAGGTGGAAGCGATCGACGCCGAGCGACCGGGTCACCTGGTCGACGAAGGCCACCATGGCGTCGATGGAGTAGTCGTCGCCGACGGTTCGCCCGGTGAGTCCGTGGCCGGGCAGGTCGAAGCTCACCAGCCGGAACTCGTCGCCCAGGATCGCGACCCAGGGCTCCCAGGTGTGGAGCGACGCGGCCGAGCCGTGCACCAGCACGAGCGGCTCGCCGTCGGGCCGCCCCTCGTCGCGCACGTGGGCCACCGTTCCGCCCGGCAGCTCGACGAAGCGGGAGGCCGCGTTCGTGTAGCGCTCCGCCAGCACCTCGGGCGGGATGTCGCGGTCGCCGAAGATCCAGATGGCCAGCGCGACGACCGCCACGGCGGCCAGCAGCGCCGCGAGCGCCCGACGAGCGCTACGCACCCTCGGAGGCCCCGGGGAAGCGGCGCACGACCTCGACCAGCCCTTCGCCGTACTTCTCGACCTTGGTGGGCCCCATGCCGTGCGCCATCAGCAGCTCGTCGCGGCTGCGCGGCTTGAGCAGCACGAGGTCGCGCAGCGTGCGATCGTGCGCCACCACGTAGGGGGGCACGCCGAGCTTGCGCGACACCGCGAGGCGGTGCGCCCGGAGCGCCTCCAGGAGCGCCTCGTCCTCGCGCGAGAGCGGCACCTCCACCGTCGGGGCGGCCCGTCGGCGCCCCGTCTCGCGTCCGACCTCGGGCCCGGCACCGACGCGCAGGGCCGGGGGCAGCACGATGCGCGCGGGCCGGTCGCCGCGCATCACGGCCCGTCCCTCGGCCGTGAGCACCGCCACGGGTCGCCGCCCGCCGGCGAAGTCGACCCAGCCCGCGGTGACGAGGCGGCGGAACAGGCGCTGGAGCCAGTCTTCGGAGTGCTCGCGCAGGATCCCGAAGGTGCGCGTGTTCTCGAGACCGGCGCTGGACAGGCGCTCGTCGCGCTCGCCGCGCAGCAGGCGTACGGCCGCCGACAGGCCGAAGCGCCCGTGGATGCGCGCCACGGCCGACAGGGCCTTGCGCACCACGAGCGTCACGGCCTCGGGGCTCTGGCCAGAAGCCTCCCCGTCGTCGAGGGTGGTGCAGACGTCGCACACCCCGCAGCCCGCCAGCGTCTCCTCCTCGTCGCCGAAGTAGCGGAGGATCGCGTCGTGGCGGCAGCTGCCCCCGTCGGCGAAGCGCATGAGCTCGAGGAAGAGGTTCCACTTGTGCTCCACGACCTCGGGAGCGGGAGCCTCGCCGTCGGAGGCGCTCTCGATCAGGAAGCGGCGCAGCGGCAGATCGGCCTGCGCGAAGAGCAGCAGGCCGAGCGCCGGCTCGCCGTCGCGGCCCGCGCGGCCGACCTCCTGGTAGTAGGCCTCGATCGAGCCGGGCGGGCCGAGGTGGACCACGGCTCGCACGTCGGGCCGGTCGATGCCCATGCCGAAGGCATTGGTGGCGACCACCACGTCGAGGGCGCCCGTCATGAACTCGCGCTGGGCGGCCTCGCGCGTCGCGCCGTCGAGACCGGCGTGGTAGTGGCGGCTGGTCCAGCCCTGCTGGCGCAGCCGCTCGGACTCCCCCTCGGCCGCCCGCCGGGTCGGCGAGTAGACGATCGCCGTGCCGCGACCGCTCCCGGGCGACGCCAGCGCCTCGGCCAGCGCGGCGTCGACCGCCCCCCGCCGCTGCCGCTCGGTCTTCACCTCGATCGCGCGCAGCGAGAGGTTCGGACGCGCGAAGCCGCGCACGAGCTGCGGCGTGTCGGCCGGAAGCCCGAGCCGCGCGACGATCTCGTCGCGGACCACGGGCGTCGCGGTCGCCGTGCACGCCAGGATGCGCGCGCCGGAGAGCCGCTCCGCCACGGCCCCGATCTGGAGGAAGTCGGGACGGAAGTCGTGCCCCCACTCGCTGATGCAGTGGGCCTCGTCGACGGCGAGCAGCGGGCAGTCGAGTCCCGCGAGGAGCGCGCGGAATCCCTCCTGCGCCAGCCGCTCGGGGGCCACGTAGACCAGCCGGTACTCGCCGCGCGCGATGGCGGCCATGCGTCGCCCCGCCTCCCCCGCACCCAACGTCGAGGCGAGGAAGGTGGCCGGGACCCCGGAGCGGGCCAGCGACTCCACCTGGTCCTGCATGAGGGCGATGAGCGGCGACACGACGAGCGTGGTGCCGGGCAGCATCGCGGCGGGGAGCTGGTAGGTGAGGCTCTTGCCGCCGCCCGTGGGCGCCACGAGCAGCAGCCGGCCCTTGTCGAGCAGCGTCTCGATGGCCTCCCGCTGGCCGGGACGAAAGCCGGTGTGACCGAAGCGAGCGAGCTCGGCGTCGAGGTCGGGCGAGCTCGACGCCCGCGGTTGGGGCTTCGTCTCGTGCGCGTGGGGCGCCTTCGTCTCGTGCTGGTTTCGGCTCATCCGACCGCTCCCGGGACCGCGGGAGCCGCGAGTCTAGTTCGCCCCCGCGGAGCCGCCCCGGTCGACGCGATGCGGGCGTGTCGCCCCAAGGGGACGGCGGGGCTTGCGCCCGGGGCGCGGCCATCCGACGCTTCGCTCCTTGCGTGAAGGAACCATGGGCCACGGCGAAATGCGCCCCTTCGGGCCCGGAGCGCGGGTAACGCCTCGAGGCACGGGGGACCCCCTGGCCAGACACGTCTCGCCCGCCGCCGATGCCTTCCCCGAGCGCTACCGCGTGCGCCGGAGCGAAGGCGACAGCCAGATCCTGTGCGACGAGGCACCGCGCATCGAGGCGCGGGTGCGCCGCGACTACGCATTCTCCGAGGCCCAGGCCCGCGAGCTCGGCGAGCGCGTCATCCTGCTCGACGGCGCCGCCACCTTCGGCCCGCTGCTCGACAACAAGCGCCGCCTCTACAATCTCGATCACCACCGGGGCTGCGAGCGCACCTTCACGCTCGCGACCTGCGAGCAGGCCCTGCTCCTCGTGCACAGCGGCCTCGACCTCTCCTCGGGTGACTGGTCCATCTACGCCAACGAGCCCGACCTCGACACGGTGATGGCGATCTGGTGCCTGCTCAACCACGCGCGCCTGCGCGCGCTCTCGCCCGAAGCGCGAGACGTCCTCTTCCCCCTGATCCGTCTCGAGGGCGCCATCGACGCCAACGGCAGCCAGCTGGCCGAAGTCTGCGGCCTGCCGGCCGACGTGCTGCGCCGGACGCAGGGTCATCTCGACGACCTGCTCACCCGCGAGCGCCAGGTGCGGGTCGAAGGCGGCTGGAACACCCTGGACCTCGAGGCCTACACCGCCGAGATGCTCGGCGCCATCGACCGGATCGTGTACACGGCCGAGGACTTCCGGGGCTACGCGAGCATCGCCGAGATCTACGGTCATGCCGAGCTGCGCGACGGTGGCGTCGCCGTGGTGTGTCACGACGTGAGCGGCATCTACGCGGTCGAGAAGCTGCTGAAGGGCCGCTGGGGGGACCAGCTGGCGCTGATCGCGCTCGAGAAGTCGGCGGGCCACTACACGCTGCGCCGCTCGGCCACGCTGGCGGACCTCCGCCTCGAGGACGCCTACGAGCAGCTCAACCGGCTCGATCGCAATGTCGACGGCCGGCCTCCGGGCAAGCGCTGGGGCGGGTCCGACAGCATCGGGGGGTCGCCGCGGCCGACCGGGAGCGCCTTCTCGCCCGGCGAGCTGCTGCGGGTGCTGACGCAGGTCTACCGCCCGCCGGCCCGCTGGCGACGCCTGATCGGCGCCACGCGGATGGCGGTGCTGGTGGTGGGCGTCGGGATCACCTCGCTGCTCGCGAGCATCGGCCTGGCCGCCATCCCCGAGGTGGCCGAGTGGCTACGGACCGGAGCGGCCCGCGTCGCCACCTTCTCGGTCCTGGTGGGCCTGTCGACGCTGGTGCTGTCTTCGCTCACCTCGGGGCGACGCCTGTGGCTCTACGGCTACCGCAGGCCCGCGGGCAGCGACTGGGTGCCCTTCGCGCTGCTGGCCGCGCTCGCCGCGCTGCCGCTGCGCGCATGGTTCCCGCCGCCCTCGGCCCTGGAGCCCGTGGCCGTCGCGACGACGCTTCTAGGTGTCGCTCTCGCGGCCCTGGGCCTCGAGGCCTGGTTCCGTGGCCTCGCCCACGGAATGCTCCAGGAGCAGTCCCGCACGCAGTTTCCCGGAGGGCCCTGGCGCCTCTCGGCGGCCGCCTGCGGCTCGGCCGCGCTCTACGCGCTCACCGTCACCGGCGTCTCGCTGCCCGGAATCCTGCTCGACGAGACGCCGTGGCTCGGCCCGGCCCAGGAGATCGGCCTCGTGGCGGCCAGCGCCGCGCTGGGCGGGCTGGCCCTCGCCGTGGTGCGCGAGCGGTCGCTCTCGCTGTGGCCGGGCGTCGCCGCGCAGCTCGTGGGCGGAGCCGGCTGCGTCGCGCTCTGGCTCTGGCTTTCGAGCGGGTAGGGGCGCGAGCCTCGCGGGCCGGCCAGCGGCTGCGCCGGCCCCTCAGTCCGCGCGCTCGGCCACGCCGCGATACATGTGGGCCAGCACGCCCGGGCCGCGCCCGCGGAAGCGGTCGAGGGACACGAGGCGGAAGCCGCCCTCCTGCACCAGCCGGTCGACCGAGCGGTTCATGTTGCAGCCGCTCGCGAGGCGCGTCCAGCACGGATTGAGGCGATCCTGCCAGCGCGCCGTCGAGGGCTCCTCGGAGCGGCCGTGCTCGATGAACACGAAGCGGCCGCCCGGACGCAGCACACGACGCAGCTCCTCGAGGGCCCGCACGGGCTCCGGGATCGAGCACAGCGTCCACGTGCTCACGGCCGTGTCGAAGCGCGCGTCTTCGTAGGGCAGGCTCGTGTCGGCGCGCAGGCCCGAGCGCTCCACCGGGAAGTCCGCGCGCGCCATGCGCTCCGCCACCGGCGAAAAGCCCTCGTGGGCGTCGGGATCGATCGCCACGAGGCTCTTCACGGCGGCGCCGTAGAACTCGAGATTGATGCCGGTGCCGAAGCCCACCTCGATCACGTCGCCCTCGGCGAGGCCCACGGTCTCGGGCCGCATCTCGTTCATCTGGCGCATGGTGAGATCGAGGAGACGGGGACGAAGCCAGTCGCGAATGCCCATCGGGGGCCTCC
>JAAUYE010132710.1_pt1 | contig 10169 bp, 6 predicted proteins | sample 7278081 | NCBI WGS metagenome assembly JAAUYE01 (sample SAMN14350131, study PRJNA611818) | marine sediment metagenome | isolation source: surface marine sediment (0.6m) | place: French Polynesia: Moorea | collected 2018-08
AGTCGTCGGTCTCGATCTCGATCGTCGAGTGGCCGATGCCGTAGTCTGCTTCCAACGTCGCCTTGACCGCCCGCACGACGGACGTCGGGTTCGCAACGTCCGGGGCAATTGTCACGTGCATGGTTAGCATCAGGTCCTGCGGGGTCAGGCCCCAGACGTGAACGTGGTGAATGCCGTTCACCTCGGGCACGCGGTCGATGATTTTTCGCTGCATATCCTCGCGATCGAGCCACGCCGGCGCTCCTTCGAGGAGGACGTGGCCGCTCTGCCGCACCAGCGCCCAGGCGCTTTTCAGGATCAGGAACGCGACGGCGACCGACAACAGCGGGTCGATGGCCATCCAGCCCGTGTAGATGATGACGACAGCGGCCACGATCGCGGCCACCGAACCCAGCAGGTCCCCGGCAACGTGCAGCGCCGCGCCCCGAATATTGAGGTTGTCGCGGTCGCCGCTGTGCAGCACCGCGAACGCGATGATGTTGACGACCAGGCCGGCCGCCGCCACCACGAGCATCGTCGTGCCGGTTACGTCGACCGGCGTGACGAATCGCCGCATCGCCTCGAACAGCACCCAGCCGACGATAACCAGCAGGCTGATGCCGTTGACGAATGCGGCCAGTATCTGGAAGCGCTGGTAGCCGAAGGTGCGTTTCGCGTCGGCCGGCCGCCTGCCGACGTGGAACGCGATCGCGGCGAGCGCGAGCGCCATGGTGTCCGTGAGCATGTGGCCCGCGTCCGCGAGCAGCGCCAGCGAGCCGGCTAGGATGCCGCCGATAACCTCGACGACCATGAAGCTCCCGGTCAGCGTGAGCGCAATGAGGACGCGCTTCATGTTGCCGCTGCCGTGGTCGGATGCCATAGATGAAAGTCGTCGAAAAGGTCGCCGCACAGCCGCGGAATCAAAAAAGGCGGTTCCTGTCGGAACCGCCTTCGCTACCTACGTAATGTACGTGGTACCTGGCCCCCTGAATCCCCCGCCAAGCCGTACCTGAAGGTGTCTGGCTACGCTCGTGTCCTTTGACTGTTGTTCAAACACGACTCGAGCGCAGGGACAAGTTCGCAGAAGTGCCTCGGCATGTCAACATTTTGGAACGCTTCTATGTCAAACGGGAGTGATCTCGAACGATTTGTGGTATTTTCGCTACATTCTGAACCGACCCAGCGGAGCCGTTTTCGTGACCAAGACCAGCCGTTTCCTGATCGCCCTCGCCTTTGTCTGGAACGCCGCCGCGCAGGCGGGCACGGCCGTCCACAACGTCGTCGGCTACACGCCGACGGCGGACGGCATCCACGAGTTCAGCGTTTTGATCATCGGCGCGGACGGGCGAATCGTCGCGACCGGCGATGAATCGCTGTTGCCCGGCATTGCGGCGGAAGACCGCGTCGACGGGGGCGGCCGCGTCGTGCTGCCCGGCCTGACCGATGCCCACGCACACGTCTACAGCCAGGGCGTCCTCTCGGTGAGCCTGAACCTGCTCGGCGCGCCGAGCGTCGAAGACGCCGTAGCACGCATCGCCGAGTTCGCCGCGAATCGCCGCACCGGCTGGATTCTCGGCCGCGGCTGGAACCAGGTGCTGTGGCCGGTGAAAGAGTTCCCGACCGCTGCCGATATCGATGCTGTCGTGGCCGACCGGCCAGTCTGGCTCCGCCGTATCGACGGGCACGCGGCGTGGGCCAATAGCAAGGCGCTCGAGCTCGCCGGCATCGATGCGGACACGCCCGACCCTGTCGGCGGCAAGATCGTCCGCGACAGCAACGGCAAGGCCACGGGTATCCTGATCGATACCGCGATGGCGCTGGTCGAGAGGCACGTCCCTGAACCGACTCGCGCCGATATCCGCGAGGCATACGCGAGCGCGGTCGACAGCCTGCTGGCGCTGGGCATTACCGGCGTACATGACGCGGGCATCAGCAAGACGGAAGCCGAGGTGTACATGTCGATGGCGGATGACCGCGAGCTGCGCATGCGCATCTACGCGATGCTAAGCGACACGGGGGCTAACCTGGACGCGTTCGCCGAGCCGATCCGCGCCTACGGCAACGACCACCTCGATATTGCATCCGTGAAACTCTACTCGGACGGCGCGCTGGGCAGCCGCGGCGCAGCGATGATCGAACCTTACGACGACGATCCGGAGAACCGCGGCCTGCCCTTCTACACGCAGCAGCAGCTCGACAGCTTCGTACGCAAGGCGAACGGCAAGGGATTCCAGGTCGGCATCCACGCGATCGGCGACCTTGGCAATCGTATGGCGCTCGACGCTTTCGAGCGCGTGCAGGATGGCAAGCCCTCCCCCATGCGCAACCGCGTCGAGCACGCGCAGATCATCGCGCTCGGCGATATCCCGCGCTTCAGCGAACTCGGCGTGATCGCGTCAATGCAGCCGGTGCACGCGACCAGCGACATGAACATGGCGGAAGACCGCGTGGGTCCACAGCGCATCAAGGGTGGCTACGCGTGGCGCCGGCTGCTGGATTCCGGGGCGGTGATCGCAAGCGGTTCGGACTTTCCGGTCGAATTGCCCGACCCGTTCCACGGCCTCTATGCCGCCGTCGCGCGGCAGGATCGCGACGGCCTCCCCGAAGACGGCTGGTATGCCGACCAGGCCATGACCCGTGCCGAGGCGCTGCATTCGTTTACCCTCGGGGCCGCGTACGCGGCACACCAGGAAGAACGCCTCGGCAGCCTCGAACCCGGCAAGTGGGCGGACTTCATCGTGATCGATCGCGATTACTTCGAGGTTCCCGTCGACGAGATCGACGACATCCGCGTCCTGCAGACCTGGGTAGGCGGCGAACTCGTGTACGACGCCGCAAGCGGGGACTGAGCGATGATCGTGGAACAGGTCTGGACCGGGAACGCCTATCGCAACTTCAACTACCTGATCGCCTGCCCCGAGACCGGCGAGGCGCTCGCGATCGACCCGCTCGATTTCACCAGGTGCCTCGCCGTCGCCCGGGAACGGGGCTGGCGCATCACGCAGATCGTGAACACGCACGAGCACGGCGACCACATCGGCGGCAACAAGGGCATGGTTGCCGCAACGGGCGCCAGGATCATCGCGCACAAGAACGCCGGCAAGCGAATCCCGAACATGGATCGTGGCGTGGGCGCCGGCGACGTCATCAAGGTAGGCGCGACCGTCGACCTCGAATGCCTCGACACGCCCGGGCATACGATGAGCCATGTCTGCCTGTTGTCACACACCGACCAGCCGGCACTGTTCAGCGGCGACACGCTATTCAATGCAGGCGCCGGCAACTGCCACAACGGCGGTCATCCCGACGAACTTTTCGAAACCTTCGATAAGCAGCTGTCGAAGCTTCGCGACGACACGCTCGTCTACCCGGGCCACGACTACCTGGTCAACAACCTGCGTTTCACGCTCGATCGCGAACCCGACAACGCGGTCGCGAAGCAGATGATCCACGACTACGAGAACCAGGATCCGGCCGATGCGTTGGTGACGACGCTGGCGCAGGAGCGCGAGATGAACACCTTCTTCCGGCTCGACAGCCCGTCGGTGATCGCCCGGCTCGCGGAGGACTTCCCGGAGATCGGCAACAGACCCGACGCGCGCACCGTATTCCTCAAGCTTCGCGAGCTGCGCAATAGCTGGTAGGCGCGCAACGACGAAGCAATCTCGTCATGCGCCACGCAGATCTCGGAAATTGCTTCCTTGGTTTCCCTGGATTGACCCGGGTTCGACGAACGTTTCTGGTAAAAACAGTGAACAATTGCATATAATTCGCTGATCTCCTTAAAAAATAAGATAAGGGAGGCCAGAATGAAAAGTAGAACGATAATCGCATTCTGCCTGTGCCTCGCAACCGGGGGCCTTCCCTCGACAAGCGGCGCCCAGACTTACGTCATTCCCTTTTCAGAAATTCGGCAGGCCGTCGATTCCTCGACCGTTCCTGCGGACGAAGCCATCAACGCCTACCTCGCCACGAAACTGCGCGAAGAACTGGATGCACTGGGATTCAATGTCGACGGCGGGCTGGTGCTGGACCAGATACCTGTTCCGGAGATCACCAGAGCAATCGCGGACAAGTGCATCATCCCAACTCCGTACAAGGTGCACACGGATGAGACAACCGCAACTGTCACTATCGACGACAGTTCGAGCCTTACGATTAATTTCGACACGATTCGCTCGATCAATCTGTCTGCCGACCTGATCGGCTCAGTTAGCAGTTCGACAGACGCGTGGGTCAAGTGGGGCATCGACATCCCCTTCATAGACAGGTGTTCCAAGCTCAACACGGATCATGGCTGGGTCGGGCTGGACCTGCCGTTCGACATACATCTCAACCTCGCGCTTGACCTGGACCCGACCTACGACAGCGAGCAGGTAGCCCTTGTTGTCGACAAGCACGCAGTGCTGTCGGGACAAGTCCTGTTGACCGGCGGCACCCTGCAGCATGACTTCGGATCAATATCGCTCACTGACTTGCTGATCGACATCTTCGAAGACGAGCTGCTGGAAGCACTGCAGGTGAGCGCCAGCCAGTCCGTGGCCGACGGGATCACCGCACTGAACCGACGTCTCGACGGCCTCGATGAGAACGGGGTTCCGGATCCGACCATCGAGGCATTCAATGCGCCGTCGACCTTCGTCATCGAGGCGAACGAAGAAGACCAGGCGTTCATTCGAGGACTGCTCGAAGAGTTCGGCGTCCCGGACCTCGTACTATCGATGATCGACGAGCGCGGCGTCGAAATACTGCTGCAGCTGGTGGCGCTCGAGGGAGCCGAGCGAGACGCGTACCTTGCGAGTCTCGGCGCGGAGATCAGCTGCGACGCCATCCTGGACAATTTCGCGGTCACCCTGGTCAGCACGCCGATTTACACGCTCAGCGGACAGGCCTGCAACGTAGCGAACGTGGGCGGCCAACCGGCCGACGGTTACTACTCGGATGCCGCGTGCACGAATGAAGTCGCCTTCAGACCCACTGACGATCTCGAATTCTGTCTCGCACAAGTCAGCGATCAGGCGGAATCGCTCCTCGGTAACGCTGCATCCTGGACCCCGGACCCGAATCAGCCGAACGATCCGTTACCGTCAGTGGAAAGCCGCGCCTGGACGTCGCTGCCGAGTACGCGGCTCGATCTCGGCGTCATCTCGGTACAGGGCAATCACCAGCCCTATATGAAACAGCTCAAGTACAAGACCATCACGGGATTGCCGCGCGGGAGCGGTACCTGCGAGCTGGAGATGCGCGTGTACAAACAGGATATCGTCGGGCAAGACCTTGATCCTGTAATTGCCTTCCATGGCGGCACGTGGCGGCATCGCGGCTCGTCGTTCCTCGGCCTGGAAGCCGGTGTTTCGCACCTCACGGAGCGCGGTTTCATCGTCTTTGCGCCCTTCTACCGGCTGGTTGACGACAGCGACGGTAACGTCGAATGCAACTCCGCGACCTGGCGCGAGATCACTGCCGACGTTGAAAGCGCCCTCGACTGGGTACGCGCCAACGGCACCGCGCTTGGCGCCGTTGACGGTCCGGTCAAGGTATACGGTCAGTCTGCAGGTGCGCACCTTGCAGGATGGCTGGCGGCGCATCGTCCGGACGATGTCGAGAAAGCGCTGCTGTACTATGCGCCGCTCGACGCGCTGGACTTCCTGTCCGGGGCGTTTCCGGCAGGGGGGGCGTACGACGCGTTCCGCGACTTCGGGCAGCGCGCGCTGACACGGCTATACGGCGCCAGGAGCGACAGCGGAGAGCTGAACCTCGGCCTGATCAATTACGCCGGATTGTCCGTCCCCTACCTGAACGAGAACTGGTCCAGCGTGATACCGGCTGCAGTATTCGACTTGACCAAGGTCGATATGCTGGCGCCACCGGCATATCTCGCACGCTGCGCCAATGCCACGCTGACAGATCTCACTGCAATCAATCCGTCCATGCCGCCAGCGGCGCTTATCGACTGCCTGAAACTGGATGTGCGAGACTTCCTGATCGAAAACTCGCTGATTCACCAGCTGGCTGATGAAGCCGTGCCGGTATTCGCGGCCCACGGCAGCGCCGACACGCTTGTGCCGTACGCACAGCCGGTGAAGCTGTGCGGCGCCATCGAGGGCGCCGTTTTGCCTTCCGACGTCGTCAACCCGCTCACCGCCTATGCCTGTGGCACTTCGAGTGCGGTGCATATCATCAGAGATGCCGAACATGCGTTCGAACTCGCCGTCTGTATCCCACCGCTCTGCCCTGCGGGTACTCCGGGAAGCGATACTCGCACCGCGGCCGCGTCGTCGATTCTCGAATCGTATGCATGGCTCCAGGAGGCCGCCGTGCAGGCACCGGTGGCAACGTTCGCGGACGTACCGCCGGATCACTGGGCATTTACGTTCATCGAGGCCATCGCCGCGGCCGGAATCACGGGTGGCTGTGGCAACGGCAATTTCTGCCCCGACGCGCTGATCAACCGCGCGCAAATGGCGATCTTCCTCGAACGCGGCATGCGCGGCGGCAGCTACGTTCCGCCACCGGCGACAGGCACAGTTTTCTCGGATGTCCCTGCCACACATTTTGCGGCGGCTTTCATCGAGCAGTTGCGTGCCGACGGCATCACCGGCGGTTGTGGCGGTGGCAAGTACTGCCCTGGCAATAATGTGACCAACGCGCAGATGGCGATCTTCCTGCTCCGGGCTGTGCACGGCGCCGGGTACCGCCCGCCTCCGGCGACGGGAACTCAGTTTGCGGACGTTAGTGCGAGCTACTGGGCCGCTGCATGGATCGAGCAGCTTGCACGCGAAGGCATTACAGGCGGCTGTGGAAACGGCAACTACTGCCCGAATGCCGCGATCGATCGCGCCGAGATGGCCATGTTGCTCGTCAGGGCGTTCGGACTTTAGACCTGCGCAGAACGAACGGCTGCCGACGGTCATTGCGAGGAGCGCAGCGACGAAGCAATCTCGTCATGTGCAACGCAGGGTCGGGCGATTGCTTCGCTTTGCTCGCAATGACGAATTTTCTGTCCACCCCGGCCAGCTTTGGTGGAGTCAAAATCCTGGTTCATCGGACGACGCGCTCGCAGCAGCCCACAACCCGTTCACGGCGTCATAAAGGCGCATCTGGACGGTGAGCGCCTCGCGCCAGCGATCGCCATCGCCATCGAAGTAGGCGTCCAGCAGGACGCTGGCCTGGTGTCGGGACAGCCCATGGTGCGCGACCACGGTCGCCAGGTCGAACAGCGGGTCGTTGTCGCAGGCGTATTCCCAGTCGAGGAAGCGAATCCCGGGCGTGCCGAGGATGTTCTCGGCGACGAGGTCGTTGTGGCAACAACGGAGACTCGTTGGCAACGGCGTCGACTCGACGACTTCCAGCTGACGCCTTGCGAAATCTTCATCGACCTTCGCGGCTTTCGGGAAATACAGCCGCGCGGCGGCGCCGGCGTCGAAACGGCGCCCGGTCAGCGGCAGTCCGTGAACGTCCCGTAAGGCTTTTGCGAGGCGGGCGAGCCGATTGTCATCATCGAAGGAGGCCCGGGTCCACACCTCGCCGTCCGCCCACTCGGACAGCAGCACGGTGTCCGACACGTGCAGAACCTTGTTTGCCCGGCCGATCGACGCCGCACTGTCCTGGATCTGCGCCTCCGCGGCGCGCGAATTGTACGGCGGCTTGCGCGGTGACGGGTCGATCTTCAGGACCGCGCGCCGCCCGTCCTTCTCGACCAGCAGTGTCTCGTTGGTCAGGCCGCCCGGCAATTCGCGAAAGGTGGCACCGCGCCACCCGGGTATTGTCGCGAGGACCTCGTCCGGGCTTGTCGCGCCGCTCACGCTAGCTGCTCCCGGTACGAGCGTCGCCAGGCAACGAGGCCGAACGGAATCATCACCACGTAAACCGCAAACAGCAGCGCCGTCAGTTGCAGGTCACGGCTCCAGTAGATGACGATGGATGCGGCGTCGATAACCAGCCAGTACCACCAGTTCTCGAGCACCTTGCGCGCGACCAGGAAGGTCGCCCAGATCGCGCCCCATGTCGTCATCGAATCGATGTACGGGTACACCGCATCCGAGTAACGCGACAGCAGGTAGCCGCTCACGATACTTGCTGCCAAGATCGAGCCGATCGCGATCGCGTGCACCTTTGGGGGCCACACGGATACCGGCAGCTCCTCGTCGCCGGAGCGCCCCGAGAACCACACCGACCAGCCGTAGACTGCCATCGCGAAATAGAACAGGTTCAGCGCCGACTCCATGTAAAGCTTCGCGGCGAAAAACAGGTACACATAGATGGCCGTGCTGATCCCGGCGCCCAGCCAGCACCAGATGTTCTGCCGGATCGCAAGCACCAGGTAGGCGACCGCGGCCACGACCGCGATCACCTCGAGCGGCGCGAGCTCGCGCGCCTGTGCGGCGATCGCCACCCAGACGTCGGTCATGCCGCTGTCAGCCTGCGATCGGGTTGTTCAGGATGCGAATCGTGAACACGGCCTTGGGCACGCGCTCGAAAGTCGTACCGATCTCGCGGCTCAGGGCCGCCATCACGTCGGCGTACTCACCCCGCACCTGTGTGCTCATCGGGTTGGTCACGACCTCCAGCTCGGGATGGGCGTTGAGACGTTCGATGACGTCCTTGATGGGCGGGATGAAATCCGCGTCGAGCGGATAAAGGCTGATATCGGCGGCGACTCTCATAGCGAAACCTCGTCAGAAACTCATGTCAAAAGTGACACCGAACTGCCGCGGATCGCCCGCACGCGTGTAGAGCGTGTCCGGGAAGTCCGGCGGCTCATTACCGAAATAGAAACCGCGCACAGCGTAGTGGCGATCGAACAGGTTGCGCGCCCACAGCTGCACGGACCAGGTCCCGGCGTCGTAGCCCAGCCGCGCATTGGCCAGCTCGTACGCTTCCGATCGCTGGTCGTGGCTGACGTCGAAGTAGAACGCGTCACGGGCGCTGACGTCCACGCGCGCGAAGAAGCCGCGCGGGTGCCGGTAGCTGGCGCCGGCGGCCAACGTGTAGTCCGGCGCGTGCGCCTGGGCGCGGCCGCTCAGGTCGACCTGCGGCGTCACGAAGTCCTCGAACTCGGCATCGAGCAGGCCGAGGTTCGCGTACAGTTCCAGCACCTCGCTGACGAACCAGCGAAACTCGGCCTCGAGGCCGAGCGTACTTCCCTCGGCCGCGTTGTCGGTGAAGAACACGAAAGACGCCGGGTCGCCGGGAATCAGCTGGAACGACGTGCGCACCTGCTGGTCGTCGCGACGGCTGTAGAACGCGGCGATGTTCAGCAGCGCTGAGTCGTCCAGCAGGGACGATTTGATGCCGGCTTCGAGATTCCACATCGTTTCGGCATCGAACTCGCGGCGGTCGTCGGGCACGACACCGAGATTGAAGCCGCCCGCCTTGTAGCCGCGCGACAAGCTCACGTAGCTGGTCAGGTCCGCGGAATGGTCGTGACTCAGCGTGATGTCGCCACCCGTCATCGTCTCCGACGGGCCCGACTGCAGCCCGGCCGTGTCCGAGTAGTCGGTCGTGCGCCGCTCCACCCGCAAACCCACGCTCAGCCGGGTCGCCTCCCCGAGCGGCGCGTCGAGCTGGCCGAAGACAGCGGCGTTGGTTGCCTCGTAGAGGCCGCCGAAAGTGTCGTCGAGGCTGTCCGCGAAATCGAAGCCGGGGTCGAAGTAATCGCCGCGATTGACCGTGAGCAGTTCGTCCTCGAGGTCGAGGACGTAGACGCCGAGCAGCCAGTCGGTCGTGCCGTTGAAGATGCGGCCATCCTCCGTGGACGCGAGCCGGAATTCCTGGCTGATCGTCCTGCGTGTCCGGTCGCTCAACGAAACGTAGTCGTAAGTCACCGGCGCCCAGCTGTCGTCGTTGCCCCAGTCCGCGTCGAAACTGAACTCGATATCGGAATCGGCGGCCGCCGTGATCGACGTGAGGTCAGCCCAGGGCGCCGCCGCCCATTCGATGCGCAGCGAAGCACCGAGGCTCTGCTGCGCGTCCTTGCCCGGCTTGTCCGACAACATCGTCAGGCTGTTGTCGATCGCGAACGCGTCGTAACCGTCGTCGACATCCGCATACAGCGTCGCGAAATCGATCGACAACGTATCAGACGGGAGCCAGCGCAGGCGGCCGCGGAACGTGGTTTCGTCCCGGCCGTTCGTATCCTCGCGGCCGAGATAGGGGTTGTCGCGGAAGCCGTTGCCAGAATAGTGCTG
>JAAUYE010196896.1_pt1 | contig 10166 bp, 10 predicted proteins | sample 7278081 | NCBI WGS metagenome assembly JAAUYE01 (sample SAMN14350131, study PRJNA611818) | marine sediment metagenome | isolation source: surface marine sediment (0.6m) | place: French Polynesia: Moorea | collected 2018-08
ATATCGTGCCGCGATCGTAGATCAGGTTGAACTCGACGTAGCGACCCCGCCGGTAGAGCTGGAACTGGCGCTGCCGTTCCCCGAACGGGTGGTCCCGGCGTTTCTCGACGATCGGGCGGTAGGCGGGCAGGAACGCGTCACCGGCCGACTGCAGAAAAGCGAAACTGCTTTCGAACCCGCTCTCGTTGACGTCGTCGAAGAACAGCCCGCCGACGCCGCGAGTCTCACCGCGGTGCTTGAGGAAAAAATAATCGTCACACCAGGCCTTGTAGCGCGCGTACAGGTCGTCGCCGAAACCTTCGCACGCCGCGCGGGCGGCCTGCGAGGGTTTCGGTGACGGGCTCTATGAACGCTACAAGACCTGGTGCGACGAGTACTTCTATCTCAAGCACCGCGACGAGACTCGCGGCGTTGGCGGGTTGTTCTTCGACGACGTCAACGAGGCCGGGTTCGAGCGCAGCTTTGAGTTCCTCAAGTCCACCGGCGACAGCTTCCTGCCGGCCTACCGCCCGATCGTCGAGAAACGCCGGGACCACCCGTTCGGCGACCGGCAGCGGCAATTCCAGCTCTACCGCCGCGGACGCTACGTCGAGTTCAACCTGATCTACGATCGCGGCACGATATTCGGCCTGCAGTCCGGCGGCCGGACCGAATCGATACTGATGTCGCTCCCGCCGCTCGTCGCCTGGAAGTACGACTGGAGCCCCGAGCCGGGCTCGTCGGAGGAAATCCTGTACCGCGACTACCTGCGACCGCGGGACTGGCTCGGCGAGGGTTAGCCGGTTTTTTTTCACGCCGGCGCAACTTTCCGCCGCGATAACCCATCTATAGAAGAAACCAGAACGACAACTCGCCGGCCCAATGACTACCGGGAGAGGGCTAATGAACATTCGCTATATCGCTGGACTCACCATCGTCGCGATGGGCTTCGCTGCGCCCGCAGCCACGGCTTCGCAGAAGTACGACTACACGATTCAGAACGTCGCGGTTGGGGCCGAGCCCGTTGCTCAGCCACACCCGGCCTATCCGTCGAAGCTGCGCCGCGGCCAGGAGGGTTGGGTGCGCGTCAATTTCGTCATCTCGCCCGAGGGCAAGGCCTTGCATCCCATCGTTGTCGATTCCGTGGGCGGCGCCGTGTTCGAACAGGCGGTCATCGACCGCCTGCCGGAGTGGCAATTCGAACCGCCCGGCGAGGAACTGGCCAACAACACGTCGAACATCCGTTTCGAATGGTACGGCGGACGCGACGGGGCCACCTCGAACTTCATGCGCAGTTCGAAGCGCGTCATGGAGAATCTCATCCGGGAAAATCTCGAGGGCGCGCGGAAAGACATGGACACCGTCTTCAATCGCGGCGGCTGGAACCTGTACGAATCCACGATGCTGTGGCTGATCGCCGGGCGCGTGGCCGGCGCCGAAGGCGACGCGGCCGGGAAACTCGAGAGCTATCGCCGTGCCCTGGGCGTCGGCAATCGCAACGCGCTCGATGACAAGGGCCTGCGCGACCTGCTCAAGAACCTGTTCGAACTCGAGATGGAGTTCGAGCAGTACGCCGCCGCGCAGCGCACGCTCGACCGCCTGCGCCAGGTGCCCGGCAGCGAGGCCATGCTGGAGGAGCTCGGCGAAGCGGTTGTCCGGCTCGACCAGGCGCTGGCCGCCGACAGCCCGCTGGCCGCGAGCGCCAGGCTCTACAGCCCCGGCAACGCCGACGGCGGCGCGCCGCTCTGGACCTATGTTCCCGCACGCCGAACGTTCTCTTTTGCCGCCCTGAGTGGTAACGTCGAACGATTCGAAGTGCGGTGCGAGAGGGATCGTCTCGAAGGACCCGTGGAAGCGGGCAAGGCCTGGTCGTTGCCGGAGGGTGCGAGCGATTGCCGGGTCTTCGTTTTCGGCGAACAGGGCGCAATTTTCGAGTTCGTCGAACACCATGAGAGCGAATCTGTCGACGTGGCCGCCCGGTCAGCGGTGGCGAGGAGCGATGTCCTGGATTGACGAAGTCGACGTTGCGGAAGCAGACGGACAGCTGGAATCGATATATGCCGAGCTCATAGCGAAGCGCGGCAAGGTTTCCAACATACTCAAGGTTCACAGCCTCAACCCCGAGGCCATGCAGAACCATCTCGATCTGTACATGACCATCATGTTCGGCAAGTCCGGGCTCACGCGCGCCGAGCGCGAGGCGATCGCGGTGGTCGTGTCGGCGGAGAATGACTGTGCCTACTGCGTGAACCATCACGCGGAAGCATTGCGGCGGTACATCGACGACGACGAAACGCTTGAAATGCTGATTGCCGCGGATGGCCTCGAAACGCTCGAACCGAGGCTGTCCAACATCGTTCGGCATGCTGAAAAACTGACCTCCGCGCCGTCCGCGATGACCGAAAGCGACCTCGGCGAGCTGCGCGCCGTCGGCCTCAGCGACAAGGACATCCTCGACCTGACGCTGGTTACCGCCTACTTCAACTTCGTGAACCGCATTGCGCTGGGCCTTGGCGTCGAGTTCACGCCCGAGGAAATGACGGGCTACAAGGACGAGTGATGCCATGCTTCGGCGCCTGCTTCTAACCGCCCTGTTGCTGCCGGCCTGCGCTTTCGCGCAGCACGAGACGGAACTGCGTGACGCCGGCAGTCTCGGTGGGATACGCCTCGCAGGCAGCGAAGATGAGAGCGCGCGCAAGGTCTATATCGTGCAGCTGGCCGAACCCTCGGCCGCCCAGTATCACGCGGCTCAGCTTCACGCCGCGCAGCCCGGTGCGGCCGCGGTTCCGCGCGTTCGCCTGGACAAATCGAGCGCGGCCATCCGGGCCTACACGGCCAGGCTGCAGGAAGCGCAGGACCGCGTCATTGCCCGCGCCGGCGCAGACTCCCAGCTGATCTACCGCTATCGCTTCGGTCTCAACGGATTCGCCGCCCGCATGCACCCGTCCCAGGCTCACAAGCTCGCCAGCCTGCCCGAGGTGCTGCACGTCTGGGAGGACGAGATCCGGCCGCTGGCCACGAACTACAGCCTGGACTTCCTCGACCTGTTCAATCGCACCGAGGGCCTGCGCGGCGTTGCCGCGCTCGATGGCGAGGATATCGTGATCGGCATCATCGACAGCGGTATCGCGCCGAAACACCCGGCGCTCAAGGACACGCAGGAGGCTGACCGGCCACGCCTGTGCCGCGGCGACTGGGCGGAGAACTCGCTGCTGGGCCGCTGGCTGTGCCGGCGCTACCGCGTGCGTGACGACACGCTCGTCTACGAACCGCTCGAGTCCTGGAACGGCACGTGCGTCGCCGGTGAGCAGTTCGAGGAGACCGACTGCAACAACAAGCTGATCGGCGCCCGCTGGTTCGTCGACGGGGCCGACGCAGGCGGGCCCATCGACGAGGGCGAGATTCGATCCGCACGCGACGTCGATGGTCACGGCACACACACGGCGACCACGGCCGCCGGCAACAAGGTCAAGGCTTCCATTTTCGGCCGCTTCATCGACCGCGTGCAGGGCATCGCACCGCGCGCGCGGATCGCCGTCTACAAGGCGTGCTGGCTGCGTCCGGGCGACCTGCGCGCCAGCTGCAACACGTCCGACCTTGCCAACGCGATCGACATGGCGGTTGCCGATGGCGTTGACGTGATCAATTACTCGGTCGGCAGCTCGCTCGATCGGCTTACGGCACCCGATGACCTGGCGCTGATGGCGGCCGCCAAGGCCGGTGTCGTGGCCGTCGTCGCCGCCGGTAACGAAGGGCCCAACCTCAGCACCGTGGGTTCACCGGCAGGCGGTCCGTGGGTGATCGCCGCCGCCGCATCGAGCCGCGACGGCAAGTCGTCAGTTGAAGCGATGGAGGTAACGGCACCGGCATCGATCGCCGGCAGGTATGCGGTCAAGGAAGCCAACTTCACGCCGCAGCTGATCGACGGCGGGGCGGTTGATGGCGACCTCGTGCTCGTCGACGACAACGACGAGACGCTCGACGACGGCGGCACGGGCACGACCTCCGACGCCTGCCAGGCGCTGGTCAACGGGTCCGACGTGTCAGGCAACATCGCTTTCATCCAGCGCGGCGGCTGCGACTTCGACGTCAAAGTGGCCAACGCGGCTGACGCCGGCGCCACGGCAGCACTGGTGTACAACATCGCCGGCGACCCGATCGTGATGAACGGCGACGCCGGTCTGTCCGACATCCCGGCGCTGATGGTGGGCCAGGCCGACGGCAACCTGTTCATCGCGGAAATCGACGCGGGCAGTACCGTCACAGTAAACCTCGACAAGCAGCTGTTCATCGACGAAAACGACACGGGCAACCGCATGGCCGTGTTCTCGGCGCGGGGTCCCGGGCCGGCTGGCGACATCCTGAAACCCGACGTCACGGCCCCGGGCATCAACATTCTTGCGGGCTTTACGCCGGATGCGGCCAACGCCATGCCAGGCGAGAACTTCGCCTACCTGTCGGGCACGTCGATGTCGACGCCACACGTGGCGGGCGTCGCCGCGCTGCTGCTGCAGGCTCATCCGGACTGGTCACCGGCCGCGATCAAGTCGGCAATGATGACCAGCGCGCGCCAGGACATAACGACCGACGACGGCGAGACGGACGCGCATCCTTTCGACTTCGGGGCCGGCCACATCGTGCCGAATGCGGCCCTGAACCCGGGCCTGATCTATGACGTCAGCAACGTCGAGTACGACGCTTTCGCCTGCGGAACGGCATCGCCGGCGGTTAGCCAGGCGCGATGCGACGAACTGGCGGCAGCCGGCTTCTCTTTCGCCGCCGCCGACCTCAATCAGCCGGCGATTTCTGTCGGCCGGCTTGCCAGCGAGCGCACCGTAACGCGGCGCGTAACCAACGTTGGCGACGAAGCCGCGAGTTACACGATCGATGTCGAACCGCCCGCCGGCATCGGCGTAACCGTCGAGCCGCCTGCGATCTCGCTGCAGCCCGGCGCCACCGCTGAGTTCGACGTCACGCTCACGATGCAGTCCGGGCCGCTCGACCTGTGGCGTTTCGGCTCGATAGCGTGGAGCAACAACGAGAAGACGGTTCGCAGCCCGCTCGCGGTCCGCCCGATCAGCGTTACCGCGCCCGCCGAGGTCACACAGTTCGGCACTGACGGTTCAGTAAGCTTCCCGGTCCAGTTCGGCTACACGGGCGCGTATACACCAACACCGCACGGGCTGCGGTTGCCGCTCGTCATTAATGGTTTCGTCGACGACGATCCGACCAAGACGTTCACGTTCCGCACCACCAACGGGGTCACGGCACACCTGATCGATGTACCCCCGGACCAGGCCTACCTGCGGTTCGCATTGTTTGACACCCTGACCGACGGCGATGACGACCTCGACCTCTACATCTACTTCTGCGCCGATAACGTCAACTGCGTGCGGGTCGGTGAGAGCGGCGAACCGACGTCGAATGAAGAGGTGAACTTCCTGTATCCGTCCGCCGGCCGCTATGCGGCCCTCGTGCATGGTTTTGCGACCGACAATGTGTCGGGCGGACCCGGCGCGAACTACCAGTTGCTCTCGTGGGCCTTCGGTCTGGTCGATGACCAGGGCAACATGACTGTTGCCGGCCCGTCGTTTGTGAATGCGGGCTCAACGGAGAATGTAACCGTCACCTGGGGCGGCCTGCAGTCGAATACGATTTACCTCGGCGGTGTCGGCCACAACACGCCGAACGGCCTGCAGGCCATCACGGTAATCCGAATCGGTAATTAGGTCAGCAGACCCTTCGCTTTTGCCGAGCGCGAGTAGAGGATCAGCAGAATCCCGATCACGATGACGACCGTCTGGACGTAGACCGGCACCATGCCGAGCACCTCGACCGTGTTCATCAGCAAGAAGTTGTTGATGTTGACGGCGACGACAGCCACGAATGACAGGATAAACGTCGGCACGGCCCACGCCTTGCGCAGGAGCAGGAACAGGCTCGCCAGTACGCCGGCCGTGACCGAGATGGCGAATGCCGACAGCGCCCACTCGGGGGTCGAGTTAATGAATGCGATCTGATCCGGCGTGTAGCCCTGTGCCGCGTAGGCTTCCGGCGTCGCGGTACGCGTGCTGACATACATGAACAATCCGAGCAGGTTCCAGATCAGCGCCGCTCCACTGATGATCCAGTACGTTATTGTCGGCCGATCGTCGATAAATTCGTCAGACATAGCGGTCCCCTCTTGTTCTGTTTTTCTTGTGGGGGCCGATGATCCGCCCGTGATCAGCTTTTTGCAAGCTGCGCACAGGGCTTATGACGAAAACATCCGACCACGTGATCGTTGACCAGCCCGGTTGCCTGCATGTGCGCGTAAATAATTGTGCTGCCGACAAACTTGAAGCCACGCTTCTTGAGGTCTTTGCTGAGCGCGTCGGATTCTTTCGACGTTGCCGGGATATCGGAGTCTTTGCGGAACCGGTTCTGGATGGGCTTGCCGTCGACGAAGCCCCAGATGTAATCGCTGAAGCTGCCGAATTCCTCCTGCACGGCCAGGAAGGCCCTGGCATTGGTTACCGCGGACTGCACCTTGAGACGATTGCGCACGATGCCCGGGTCCTGCAGTAGTTTCTCGATGCGCTTCTCGGTAAAGCGAGCGACTTTCTGCGGATCGAAATCGGCGAAGGCCTTGCGGTAACCGGCGCGTTTGTTGAGGATCGTCGACCAGCTCAGGCCCGCCTGGGCGCCCTCGAGGATCAGGAATTCGAACTGCACCCGGTCATCGTGGACCGGCACGCCCCACTCCTCGTCGTGGTAGGCGATGTAGTCGAGGCTGACTCCTTCGGCCCATTTGCAGCGTGTGACAGGTTTGCTCATCGGCAAAGTAAAGCACAAAAAAGCCCGCGCAAGGCGCGGGCTTCTTCGGTAAAACCTACAGAAAGTGCGGGTCGCTTAGACCGAACCACCGCAGGAGCCTTCACCACAGGCGCCTTCACCTTCCTTGTCTTCCTTGTCGCCGCCGCAGGAGCCTTCACCGCATGCGCCTTCCTTGTCCTTATCACCGCCGCAGGAACCTTCACCGCAGCTGCCTTCACCTTCCTTGTCCTTGCCTTCCTTGTCACCGCCACACGAACCTTCGCCCGTGCCGAGCATGTAACCAGCAGACAGCGTGGACATTGCGAACGGGCTCTCGACCGTATCGGCGCTGGCGATGCTGCTCGACAAAGCAAACGAACCGGCAAGGGCGGCGCCCACAGCCAGGGCGACAGGCTTCACAACTTTCTTCTCAGACATTTCTCTCTCTCCTCAGGGTTATTGCCCTAGCTGGGCATTAGCAACGGCAACGGGGCTCAGGTGCTCCACGTTACCGAATCCATTACGTCTTTTCCGATGCGATCGAGCGCTTCGTCGCGGTCGCCGAACAGGGCAATGCTGCCATCGCCAACCGGCAGGATAACGCCCTTGATGCTCTCACCCGAGAAGGTCTCGGGCGCCGCTACTTTCTCGTGCGGTAACAGTAGCAGAGTTACCGGGCCATGCTGGCCCTGGATCACCAGGTGCGGCACATCACGACCCCTGATAACGCAGGTCTGTGCGTAGGTGATCAGGCCCGTGCTGTGGTCCATCTCGGCCACGTTGGCCGGGATTACCGACGCCAGGCGCGCGTCGCTGACCGGCTCGTCGGTGACGCGCAGCGCATAGGGTTCGTGCTCGAGATGCGCGAGCAGCTCATCGGCCAGCGAATCGTACTGCGGGCCCGTGCCCAGCATGCGCATCCCGATGAATGCCGCCAGCACGACAGTCGCGGCCATGGCCAGCATCGCCGGGGTCGACCAGCGCCGCTGTGGCAGCGTCACGACGTTGTCGGCTTCGATCTCGGGCAGGTCCGGCACGACGAGTTCGGGAACGTCAATCGTGAGTGCGCGCCCGATCGCTTCGTCAAGCTCCAGCATCTCGCGGCGATAGGCCTGGCAGGCCCCGCATTCGCTGAGATGACCGGCGCCCCCGTCGAAGGTCGGGTCCGCGGCTATCGCTTCTCTGTACTGGTCGCAATTCACTGTTGTGCCACTTTGTCCTTGAGCCTGGCCCTTGCCCGGTGCAGCCTGGTGAGCACTGCGCCTTGCTTGAGCCCCATTTGCTCGGCGATCTCGTTCGTGCTGTACCCCATAAGGACCTGTAGCACGAGCGGCTCGCGGTATTCGTCATCCAGCTCGTAGATTGCCTTTCGCATATCGTCGAGCTCGTTGTTCTCCTCAACCCCCAGCAGCGCCTCCTGCGACGCCGTCAGGTTGTCGATGTCGACCGTCTCGAGCCTCTTGCGCTCGAAATAGCGCGCGTTTTCCCGGCGCACGATCGTCAGCAGCCATTGTTTCGCCGAACCCTCGTCACGCAGGTTGTCGAGCGATTTCCATGCGCGCAGCAACGCCTCCTGCACCACGTCCTGGGCAATCGCCTGGTCGCGGCTCAGCCACGCGGCGTAGCGGTACATATCCTGGTGGTAGACGGCCACGTACTGATCAAACCTCTGCCGCCTCTGTGCGGCTGCGCTGCTGCTATGCATACGAGATGACCCGGCGCTTCTTAGAATTATTACGGTTTCAACGCAAAATAATGCCCTAAGCGTAGAAACCCTACCTAAATACAGGGAAAATAAAAAATTATTGTGTTTATATCGTGAATTATGAGTAATTCAGGCCCGGGTCAGTTCCCCACAATTCGCCTGCGGCGCAGCCGCCGAACGGCCGCGCTGCGCCGTCTCGTGGCCGAGACGACGCTCTCCAGCGGCGACCTGATCTACCCGGTGTTCGTGCTCGAAGGCGAGCAGGCCGCCGAGCCCGTTCCCTCGATGCCGGGCATCGAGCGCAAGAGCGTCGACGGACTGCTGCGCGAACTGGGCGAGGCCGTTGACCTCGGCATTCCCGCGGTGGCCCTGTTTCCGGTCGTCGGCCCGGACAAGAAGAGCCTCGACGGCGCCGAATGCGCCAACCCCGACGGGCTCGTGCAGACCACCGTCAAGGCCATCAAGGCCGAGTACCCGGACCTCGTCGTTATCACCGACGTCGCCCTCGATCCCTACACGACGCACGGCCAGGACGGCATCATCGACGACGACGGCTACGTCCTCAATGACGAGACCGTTGCCATGCTCGTGCGCCAGGCGGTGTCGCACGCGGAGGCCGGCGCCGACATGGTCGCACCATCCGACATGATGGACGGCCGCATCGGCCGCATTCGCGCGGCACTCGAAGCGGACGGCCACATCCACACCCTGATCCTGGCTTATGCGGCCAAGTACGCATCCTGTTACTACGGCCCGTTCCGCGACGCGGTGGGATCTGCCGAAAACCTCGGCGGCGGCGACAAGTCCACCTACCAGATGGCGCCCGGCAACAGCGACGAGGCCCTGCGCGAAGTCGGCCTGGATCTCGACGAAGGTGCGGACGTGGTCATGGTCAAGCCGGCATTGCCGTACCTGGACATCATCCGCCGGGTGCGTGAGACCTACGGTGTGCCGACCTTCGCCTACCAGGTCAGCGGCGAGTACTCGATGATCAAGGCGGCGGCCGGAAACGGCTGGCTCGATGAGCGCTCGGCCGTGCTGGAATCTCTTCTGTCCATCAAGCGCGCCGGCGCCAGCGCCATCCTGACCTACAACGCGATCGCGGCGGCCCGCTGGCTCAACGAATGAGTGAAGCGACGGCAACGATCGACCGCTACGGCGTTATGGGGTATCCCGTGACCCATAGTCGATCACCCGTCATCCATCGCCTGTTTGCGTTGCAGACGGGCCAGCAAATGCAGTACGAGCTGCTGCAGGTAACGCCGGAGAAGCTCGAGACCGCCGTGCGGCAGTTCCAGCGCACGGGCGGCAAAGGTCTGAATATCACGGTGCCGCATAAACGCGCGGTGCTCGATCTTGTCGACCAGGTGTCGGAACGCGCTGCGACGGCCGGCGCCGTCAACACGCTCGCGTTTCGAGGCAGCGAGATCTTCGGCGACAACACCGACGGCATCGGGTTGCTGCGCGACCTCAACATCAACCTGGGCGTTCCGCTACAGGGCACCAATATTCTTATCCTCGGCGCCGGTGGCGCGACGCGCGGCATCGTCGGCCCGTTGCTTGAAATGCAGCCAAGGGCCCTGCGCATTGCTAACCGAACGCTCGACAAGGCCCAGATCATTGCGGAGCATTTCGAGCGCTACGGGCCGGTGTCAGCGTGCGGCTTCAACATGGTGCCCGTCAGTGA
>JAAUYE010225669.1_pt1 | contig 10160 bp, 10 predicted proteins | sample 7278081 | NCBI WGS metagenome assembly JAAUYE01 (sample SAMN14350131, study PRJNA611818) | marine sediment metagenome | isolation source: surface marine sediment (0.6m) | place: French Polynesia: Moorea | collected 2018-08
GCATGACTTTCCAGGTCAACAAGTCACCTTTCGCGGGCCAGGACGGCAAGTACCTGACCAGTCGCCAGATCCGGGAACGCCTGGACCAGGAACTGAAGCACAACGTCGCATTGCGCGTCGACGACACCGACGACCCCGACAAGTTTCGTGTTTCGGGCCGCGGCGAGCTGCACCTCGCGGTACTGGTCGAGAACATGCGCCGCGAGGGCTTCGAGCTGGCGGTTTCGCGCCCGGAAGTGATCATGCATGACGTCGATGGCGTCGAGCACGAACCCTGGGAGCAGCTCACGGTTGACTTCGAGGAAGACTTCCAGGGCGCCGTCATGACGCGACTGGCCGATCGCAAGGGCGAACTGTTGGACATGCTGCCCGACGGCAAGGGTCGAATCCGCCTCGACTATCGCATCCCGACGCGCGGCCTGATCGGCTTTCGCACCGAGTACCTGACTGCAACCTCGGGCACCGGACTGATCTACCACGTACTCGACGACTACGCGCCCCGGGTCGCCGGCGACATTGCGCAGCGCAATAACGGCGCCCTGGTATCGATGGTCCAGGGCAAGGCCCTGGCGTACGCGCTGTTCAACCTGCAGGAGCGCGGCCGGCTGTTTATCGGTCACGGCGCGCCTGTCTACGAGGGCATGATCATCGGAATTCACCAGCGCCAGAACGACCTCGTCGTGAATCCGACCAAGGCCAAACAACTAACCAACATTCGCGCGGCCGGCAGCGATGAAAACCTCGTCCTGACGCCCGCGATCCGCTATTCGCTGGAGCAGTCGCTCGAGTTTCTCGATGACGACGAACTGCTCGAGGTCACGCCCTCGAATCTCAGGCTGCGCAAGAAACTGCTCAAGGAATCCGACCGCAAGAGGGATTCGCGCAGGAAGGTGTCGTGAGTTCGGAGGCCGCTACGCTCGCCTTCGCTGAGCTGCAGCCCGACGACATCCTGACGACCCTGGACGAATTGGGATTCGAATGCGATGGACGTTTTCTCGCATTGAACAGTTACGAAAACCGCGTCTACCAGGTCGGGATCGAGGGAGCCAGGCCCGTGGTCGCGAAGTTCTATCGCCCTGCCCGCTGGAGCGACGAAGCGATTCTCGAAGAGCACGCGTTTGCGACGGACCTGGCGGAACAGGAAATCCCCGTCGTGCCACCGCTGGAACACAATGGCGAAACCTTGCACCACAGCGGCCATTTCCGGCTCGCGGTCTACCCTTGTCATGGCGGGCGCGCGCCCGATCTCGACAACTATGAACTGCAGACGCAGCTCGGCCGCCTCGTCGCGCGTATCCATCTCGAAGGCGAGACGGCACGCTTCAGCCATCGGCCCGGAATCGATATCGAGAGCTTCGGCGTCGAGTCGATCGATTACCTGCTCGACAGCGGTTTTGTGCCCGAGGACATTCGCGCAGCCTACGAAAGCACGGCGGAAATGGTGCTCGACGGCGTTGAGACCTGTTTCGAGCGGGCCGGAAGCGTCAGGCAGCTGCGACTGCACGGCGATTTTCACCCCGGTAACGTGCTGGTCGACCGTGACCGCCTCCACATTGTCGATCTCGACGACACCCGACATGGACCGGCGGTCCAGGACCTGTGGATGTTCCTGTCAGGCGACCGCGAAGAACAGACGCCGCAACTCGAAGCGCTCCTCGAGGGCTACCAGTCGTTCCATCGCTTCGACGCGCGCGAGCTGCATCTTGTCGAAGCGCTGCGCAGTCTGCGCATCATGCACTACGCCGCGTGGCTGGCACGCCGGTGGGACGATCCCGCGTTCAAAGTGGCCTTCCCGTGGTTCGACACTCGCCGATACTGGGACGAACACGTGCTGACACTGCGTGAACAGGTCGCGCTGATGCAGGAAGCGCCGCTCGAATGGAACGACTTCTGACTATTTCGACGGCAAGTTTTGCTTGCGCGGCGCGATCTCGAAACGATCGATCCAGCGGCCGAAGGTCTCCCTGCTGAGCGACTGCAGGGGCCCGATAGCCTCTTTGGCCCGCTCCCGAATTCGGGCGGCATCAATGTTGCCCGCTTCCTCCGCCAGCGTGGCCGCGTGATCAGGTACGGTCAGCCAGCGCTCAATCAGCGGCAGGCTCGCCTCGAGATGAAACTGGAACCCGTAGGCATGTTCCCCGTGACGGAAAGCCTGCACCGGACTTATCTCGGAGCCCGCCAGCAGCACGGCCCCATCGGGCGGCAACGAAATCCCGTCCTCGTGCCACTGAAAGACCTCCTGGCTTGCAGAGAATGCCGCCAGCACGGGATCGTCACGGCCGGCAGCCGTCAGCTCTACGTCGTACCAGCCGATCTCGCGGCGCGCGTTCCTGGCGACGGACCCGCCGAGCGCCTTGGCCAGTAGCTGCGCGCCCAGGCAGATACCCAGGATCGACATGTCACGGGCCAGCGCCTCCCTGATTATGTCAACTTCGGTGAGCAGATTCGGGTACGTGTCGATCTGGTCCGAGTTCATGGGTCCGCCGAGAATGATCAGCGCTTCGTATCGCTCCAGGTGCGGCCGCGCCTCGGGCGCGCGGCCGAAATTGACATAGCGAATACGAAAACCGGCCTCCTTGAGCAGCGGGTCGAGCGTGCCCAGCGGCTCATAGGGCACGTGCTGAAAAACCAGTATCTTGGGTCTTGGCATGCGAATCCGGCACCGGGTCGGGCGTAACGGCGACTGCGGTCCTTATACCGTCATTGTCGGCTGGCGGGAAGGCGATCACGATTTGCACTGCCGATGCTGTGCCACTAAAGTGACAGACGCTCACAGTGGACCCAAATCCGTGGAACTCTGCGCCACGGTTTGGCTCTGATATACCTAATTAACCGAATCAGGTCGTGCGGACAACAGCCTCTTGATCGCAACTAAACGCTCCACCTTTGCCATCGGTCTGCTGGCAGTGGCCCTCGCAGGTTGCGGCTCTACCATCACGATGGAAGAGCCCACTATTCCTGCGCCGCGTGTCGAGAAAATCCCGGTGGATGTCGCGCTGCGGCTACCCGAGCAATTCGACCACTTCGTCCACACCGAGGAGATACTCGGCAAGGAATCCTGGACCATTGACCTGGGGCGCTCTAACACGGCATTTTTCACGCAACTATTCGGTTACCTTTTCGACAGCGTCAAGCTGCTTGGGCCGGAGGACGATGCGCGCGACTTCGAGTTCGACGCTCTGATCGAACCGAGTATCGACGGGTTCGAGTTCTCGGTGCCGAGCCAGAGCAAGACCGAGGCTTTCGCCGTCTGGATTCGTTACCGCATCCAGGTATTCGACCGCGACGGCAACAGTGCGTCAAACTGGACCGTCAGCGCCTACGGCAAGACGCAAAAGGAGGGCCTGGTCGGCTCGGACTCGCTGCAGCGCGCGGCCGTGCTGGCCATGCGAGACGCGGCGGCCCTGATCATCATGCAGATGGACAAGGCCACCCAGATCAGCAGCCTCGCGGACGGACCGATCGCGCCGCCCCGGCCGGAGACTACCGTCGCGACGCTCGCACAAGACGCCGACGGCAACGAACTGGAAGCCGAAGACATGAAAGGGATCTTCGTTATTGGAGGAATCGACGATGACGATGAGTAGACCGCACTGTCGCCTGCCCGGCATTGCGCTCGCCTGCGTGTTTTCTTTATCGCTCACGGCCTGCGTGACCTCGCGGGTCGAAGACGCGCGAGAAAACGTGACGGGCCTCGAAGAAGGCGAGTCGGTCGTGATCATGGCCAAGAGCTATCACCAGGGCAATGAAACCGAAGCCGACTACATTCGCTGCGTCGAAAACGCGCTGGGAAGGGGGTCCAAAGGTTTGCGTGTCATCCCCAACCAGCAGTTCGTCGATAACCTGTTCCCGTGGTTCGAGCCGCGTACAGCGCCCGCGGATACCAAGGGACTCCCGACGCTGATGCAGCGACCCGGCGTCGCGAAGGCGGTCTCGGACATGGGGGTCCGCTACATTGTGTGGCTCGACGGCGATACCGAACGCGTCGCCCAGGGCGGCAGCCTGTCATGCGCCGCAGGCCCCGGCGGCGGCGGCTGTTTCGGCTTTGCCTGGTGGCAGAACGACGCCGACTACGAAGCCTCGGTCTGGGACCTGCAGGGCTATGAATCGGCGGGCACCGTGTCGGCCGACGTCAGCGGCACATCTTTCCTGCCGGCGCTGGTCGTTCCGATCCCGCTGATTGCCAGGACGCAGACCGCTGCCTGCAAGGGCCTGGCGCAGCAGTTGAGAGCCTTTATCGTCCAGTAAGGTGCGGTAAGGCAGGCGCCCTCAGCGCGGTCGCCCGGCACGAATAAAGGCCTTTCTGTAATACGGTGTTTCCAGCGAGGCGATAGCGACGGTGCGTCCGGATGACGGGGCATGCACGAAACGCTGCTCGCCCAGGTACAGGCCTACGTGCGACATCTTGCCGTCAATACTGAAGAACAACACATCGCCCGATCTGAGCTCATCGCGCCTGACGGATTGCGTCGAAGACCATAACTGACCCGTGGTGCGAGGCACGCGCATTCCGGCAAGCGCATACGAGTATTGCACCAGCCCGCTGCAGTCGAAGCCGTCGGGGCTGCTACCGCCGTAACGATAGGGTGCGCCAATCTGCTGGCTCGCGATGCGTGCCGCCACCTGCCCGACATTCTCCTGAGCTGGCCTGTCCGCAAGAACACCGTCCCGGGGCGAGCTCGTCCCGGGCGTCGACGAACAGGCAGAAACCAGCCACAACACGGTGATTGCTAAGGAAAAAATCGTTAATTTACGTTCTGGCTGCGCTATCATCGGAACACTTTGCGGCGGGTGTTGATCACACCATACGGAACGGGACCTTAATTCGGTATGAACTGCATCTCAGGATTGCGTGTCGGGCCAAACCGGCCCTCGGCCGGCCGGCGTTGCCTGTCTGTCGTTCTCCTCGTCGTTCTCGCGGCCTGCGGGGTAGAACCCTCGGAATCGGCCGATGGCCCTGTCGCGCGCGAATACGATGTGCACTTCACGGTGACGGCCGACCCTGAGAACGCCTCCGTCGACGTCGCGATGGAGTTGCGTCAGCCCAGGGACCTGGTCCGCAGAATGACGTTCTCGTCGGTCTCGCCTGCGCTGAGCGATTTCGGCGGCGATGGTGAGCTCCTGCGGCAAGGCGACAGCCTGCAATGGACACCACCGGACAAAGGCGGCACGTTGACCTGGCGCGCCCGTATCGCGCATCAGCGTTCGGGAAACGGCTACGACGCCTGGCTCGGACCTGACTGGGGAATCTTCCGGGCCGAAGACATTATCCCGCGCGCGCGCACCCGAACGCTCAAGGGCTCCGAATCCGACACGACACTCGAATTCGTGCTGCCCGCCGACTGGTCAGCCATCACCGAGTACCCGGCAAGCAGCGATCCCATCCGGGTGCGGCGGCCCGACCGGCAATTCGATCAACCCACCGGCTGGATCGTCGTAGGCGACCTCGGCGTGCGCCGCGAGCGAATTGCGGGTATTCGGGTAGCCGTCGCGGCGCCGCAGGGAGAGTCGGCACGTCGCATGGACATGCTGGCGCTTCTGAACTGGACCTTGCCCGAGCTGGCCGCCCTGCTCCCGGAGCCCCCGGCCAGGCTCACGGTTGTCAGCGCCGGCGATCCGATGTGGCAGGGCGGCCTGTCGGCGCCCGCGTCACTCTTTATCCATGCCGACGAGCCGCTGATCAGCGAGAATTCGACGAGCGTTCTCGTACATGAGGTTCTGCACGCCGCGTTATCTTTGCGTTCGGCGCCCGGTATGGACTGGATCGTTGAAGGGCTGGCCGAGTACTACGGCCTGGAACTGCTACGCCGCGGCGGCGCGATCACGAGGCGCCGTCACGAACGAGCGCTTGCCGCACTGTCCGACTGGGCGACCGACGCCGAGGTCCTGTGCGGCCCGGAGTCGACGGGCGCTATCACCGCGAAAGCGGTCACGGTACTCAACGCTCTCGATCGGGAGCTGCAGGATCGATCGCCCGACGATGTCACGCTCGACGACCTGCTGCGGCGACTGCTGGCGCTCGAACAACCTGTCGACCTGGCAACGCTCGTGCGGCTGGCAGAAGAACTGATGGGCCAGGCATCTGACGCGCTTCACATCGAGAAGCTGCCGGGCTGCCATAGAATGTCGGCTGACACCGCCTCCGAACAGAGCTGAGTATGGACCAACGTCACGACCTCGAGCTGATCATGCGATCGCGCACGCCGATAATCGTTATCGAGTCGCAGGACGAGGCGCGTGTGCTCGAAATGCTGCAGGGAATCGCAATCGGCAGAAGCAGTGACGCCTATTCGCCGCTGTTCCGCTGGACGATTACCGACGGACTGCAGCGGATCGACATCTCGCTGGAGCCGCAGGCGCTCAATTCCGAGCCGACCGACGTCCTCAAGCATATCCGTGCCGTCTCCAAGCCCGGCACCTACGTGCTCCTGGACTTCCACCCGTTTATCGCGGACCCCGTGCACGTCCGTCTGCTCAAGGACATTTCCATCCAGTACCGCAAGGTGCCCCGGCAGATTGTCCTGATCAGCCACAAGATCGAGGTGCCGAGCGAACTCGAGAGCTTTAGCGCCCGTTTCGACATGGAACTGCCGTCGGAGGATGAGCGCGCGCGAATCGTCAAGAACGCGATCAATCAATACGGCGCCGATCACCCGGGATCGCGCGTGCAGGTTGACCCGAAGGCGCACCAGTTACTGATTCGAAATCTCGCCGGACTCACCTACAGCGATACCGAGCGCGTCGCACGCAACGCAGTTTACATAGACGGCGCGATCACGAGGAGCGATTTGCCCGGCGTGATGCAGGCAAAATACGAATTGCTCAACAGGGGCGGCGCGCTGCAGTTCGAGTACGACACGGCAAGATTTAACGATGTCGGCGGGCTAACGCGGTTGAAAAAGTGGCTCGTGCAGCGACGCGCAGCGTTTCGTGGTGAAAGTGACGCCGCGCACCTCGATGCGCCCAAGGGGATCCTGCTACTGGGTATACAGGGATGCGGCAAGAGCCTGGCCGCGAAGGCGACAGCGGGTGTCTTCGGCGTTCCGCTCCTGCGTCTGGATTTTGGCGCAATCTACGACAAGTACCATGGAGAAACCGAGCGCAAACTGCGCGAATCGCTCAAGACGGCCGACGTCATGTCGCCCTGCGTGCTCTGGATCGATGAGATTGAGAAGGGCATCGCCGGCCGTGGCGGCGAAACCGGCACAACACAGCGTGTCCTCGGTTCGTTCCTGACGTGGATGGCGGAACGCAAGAGCCAGGTATTTGTCGTAGCGACGGCCAACGACATCAGCACCCTGCCCCCTGAGCTGGTGCGCAAAGGCCGCTTCGACGAAATCTTCTTCGTGGACCTGCCCGATGCGGAGGTGCGAAACGCGATCCTGTCCATTCATCTGGCCAATCGCGATCAGTCGCTCGCGAATTTCGACATCAGCGGACTGGCCGACGAAATGCAGGGATTCTCGGGCGCCGAGATCGAGCAGGCCATCGTCTCGGCGCTGTACGCAGCGCATGCCAAGGGCCAGCCTCTCGCGACGGCGCATATTCTCGAAGAAGTCCGCCTGACGCGGCCGCTATCTGTCGTCATGCGGGAGAAAATAGCGCTGATGCGCGACTGGGCGGCCGGGCGCACGGTGCCTTGCGACTAGTCCTGATTTGACGTAACCCGCCGCCCGGGTCGGCGCGGCCGATTGAGACAGCCATGAAGCGTGATAAACTCCGTTTATGGCTAATGATAAGAACAAAATCAAAGAATTAGTCTCGGACGACGAAGATCCTACCGTCGAGCTGGAAGTCTTCACATTTCGTGACGACGGAGAAATCGTGGCGTCTGCGGAACGCGAGTCCGATGCCAATACCTTCGGACTCGCCGAACAGGACCCCGACACCTCGTCGGAGAACCGATCCATCGCCGAATTGCGCTCTGATCTGCAGTCGCGGGCGAAGACCATCGGTCGCCTGCAATACGATATCGAGCAGCTGCGCTCCAAGTGGCTCGGGCTCGAAACCGAGATCAAGGCGCGCGAGGCGATCGTCGGCAACCTGTCTGAGGACATCGACGACCTGCGCGACACGATCAGCCGCAAGGACAAGCTTCTCAAGAAACGCGACACCACGATACGCGCGCTCAAGAGCGAGATTAGACAACGCGAAGAGGCTCACCGCGAGCTGGCCCGGCAACATGCCGAGCTGCAGCAGTCCGAGGATCTATCTCATGAGGCTGCCGAGGATCGCGACGCCACATTGAAGGCAGCGCAAGATGAGATCGAAGCGCTCCGCGAGCAGCTTGGAAATGAGAGGGCCAGGAAAGTCATTGAGACCGGCAAGGATCCCGCGCTTCGGGAATTGCAGGCCCAACTGTCAAGGACCGAGCAGTACGCCGATGACCTGCGCATCAAGCTCAAGGACATCAGCGAATCACACGAAGACCTGAGGCGTGACCGGGATCGGCTGACACGCAACCTGTCGCAGGCCACCGAAAGCAACCGGCAACTCACTGCGGATCTGGCCGCAAGCAGGAGCGAGATCGATCAGACGCAGGCGGCGATAGACGATTTGCGAAAGGCTCACGAGGAAGAGATTCGGATTGTTCGGTTCGAACTCGATGAGGCCCAGAATACGGTCGCGGAAACCAGCGACCTGAACAGCCAGCTTGCGTCCGATCTGCTCGACACACGCGGCTACAAGGACGAACTCGAGCGCATGCTCTGCGACAACGAAGAGCAGTCACAGCAGCGCATCGAAAAACTCGAGCGTGACCTCGACAAACTCGCCCGCTCCGCCGAAGACTACGAGCAAAAACTCGAGTCCAAGAGCGCGGCCATCAACGTCCTGCTCGGCGAACTGACGAAGAAGTCGGAGCAGATCGAGGCAATCGGGGAAATAGAGGACGTTATCCAGGACATCGACGATCGTATGTCCGAACGCATCGACGACATCGACGAAGCGCCCCAATCCGGCGCGCGGCAGGTCGGGAGAGAACGAGACAAGATCACGCGCGTGCTAATCGGCAGGATCGGGGACCAGGTCCTGAGATTTCCGCTGTTCAAGGACAGGTTGACGATTGGCCGCACCGAGGACAACGACATCCAGCTCAAACTCTCCTACATCAGCCGTCGGCATGCCGTTGTGATGACCGAAGGCGACACGACGCGGGTGATTGACTGGGGAAGCAAGAACGGGGTTTATGTCAACTCGAAGCGCATCAAGGAGCACTTCCTCTCCAATGGCGACATCGTTGCCGTTGGAAACGCCAAGTTCCGCTACGAAGAGCGCAAGAAACGGGAGTCCTGAGGCGCGCTGACGACTTCACGTTGCTGTCTGTGAGAGTTATCACGGTCTTTTCTTTCCGCCTGTACTACATTTACACGCACTGACACGGAATGAGTCAATGCAATGTTGAGTAGCGCCGCAGGGAAAGCGACCCACCTCTCCGAAACGCAGGACAAGCGCCGCAAAGCCGGCAGCGTCGTATCCAGGAAGGTCTGGTTACCGAAACTTCTCTACGATGCGTTGCCGTATTTCTATCTCGCCTCGGGTATCGCCGCCTTCTTTGCAACTCTCTATATCAACGAGTGGTTCTGGGTATTGCCGCACTACGTTCTGTTCTCGGCCGCGTGCCTGCATCTCGGGGTTTTCGTGTACCGCCGCCGCCGCAAGGCGCGAACAGACGCCGAAACTTGACCGGAACACAATGCTGGGCAAGGATAGCGCCCCCGTAAGCCACCAGGCGCATCCATTGACCGATAAAAGCCCTTACCGACGCCTGTTCCGCAAGGAGCTATTGCTGCTCTCGCTACTGCTGTTTTTCGGGCTCGTGCTGATGCCGATCGCCATCTACGTGGTGGGAGACGCCATCTTCGGAGACTACGGTGGCTATGGATACGGTGATTTCTTCAATACCCTTAGCGGCAAGCTGCGTCACGGCGACCGCGTGGCCTGGTTTCTCGTCTTGTCCCCCTATCTCCTCTGGCAAATACTCCGGCTAGTGGCCTTTGCCTGGCGCCGGGCCGGAAAAACGTGAGCTGCATCACAGTTTTTCCGGCCCGGCGCCAGGCAAAGGCCACTAGCCGGAGAATTTGCCAGAGGAGAGAGGGGGACAAGACGAGAAACCAGGCCACGCGGTCGCCGTGACGCAGCTTGCCGCTAAGGGTATTGAA
>JAAUYE010167318.1_pt1 | contig 10159 bp, 11 predicted proteins | sample 7278081 | NCBI WGS metagenome assembly JAAUYE01 (sample SAMN14350131, study PRJNA611818) | marine sediment metagenome | isolation source: surface marine sediment (0.6m) | place: French Polynesia: Moorea | collected 2018-08
CGGATAGTTTTAAATTGGGTGCTGTCATCTATGTGGCAAACGTTGACCTTCTTTCCGGCGTGCGCATTGCCGGTGAGGGCGAAGAGTCCCACGGTTATTAGCATTATTGGCACAAGGCGTTTCACGATTTTTCTCCAATTCTAAAGAAACCTGCGCTGAAAGTATTACTCAGCAGAATTCGATTAACAAACGCCTCGCATTCCTATTCCATTGTTTACATGACACCTTCCGCAACTTTCGAGGTACTCACGGCATCGACAAACACTACAAGGGAAATTTGCGGGGTCATGAACTGATTCCCCCCTCAGATCCCCATGCGCGACCTCATGCTTTCTGCGTCCCGGCGATCACCCGAACAGATTGCCGATCGAACGCCTGATCTCGCGGTCGATCTCGATCCCGTCCTTGTCCATTACCTGGTCGATTACCCAGCGGTTTTCCTGTGATTCGCCCATGATCTGCTGGATCTCGTAGCCGAGGTGGCGCATGAACGGGTAGGAGGGCCCGTCGTCACCGTAGTTCAGCTCTGAATACTCGCCGCCACGCTGTTGCATCTTGGCGATGAACGGGTTGACGTAATCCCCCGGGCCGAAGATGTCGGTGCTGTTGTCATGCAGGTGGCCTGCGAGGTGTTTCGCCAGCGTTACCACCAGCTTGCGGCGGTTTTCGTCGCCCAGTTCGAGGCGCACGGCGGCCAGTCGGTCGACGATCTGCAACTGGAAGATCAGGTATTCGACGATCACGGCGAAGCGCTGCTCGTCGTCCTCGTAGACAAAGTCCTGACCGTGCAGATTGATCGCCTTGTCCTTCGCGATTCGCCAGCTGATGAACGCCAGCGCTCCGCCGATCTCGTCCAGCGAGCGCTCGGCGTCGTCGTCATGCCAGCGGCTTTTGATTCTCAGTGCCACGTCTCGATACTCCGGTTGGGGCCTGCCTGGTAGGGGATTGAGGATTGGCGTGTCCCGAATAGTCGAGTATTTTACTCGGACAAGAGTTGTCCAGCCAGAGTTTCGCGGAGAGAGAAGACCATGCAGTCGCTGATCGAGGCAGTACAGCACAACTGTGACATCGTCGATGCACGCCACGCTGCCGACTACGGCATGTGCACGTACCTGTTGAAGATGCGTGAGCTGTACCGTTGGCAGCAGGGCCTGGCGTTCGGTGCCCCGCTCGGCAGGGACGACGTCGGCGACTGGCTGACGGCGCGCGAGGAACGCCTTGAGGGCCTGGAGAATGCGGATTTCCGCGACCTTCCGGTCGACGGCGGGGTTGTCGATCCGTTCGATGCCGAAGCGGTCAATAGTGTGCTGCGGTCGATGGGGCTGGTGTACAGCGCCGGCCTGGTCAATGGGGCACGGCCGCATTTCTTTCTCGGTGAGCTCGAGGCGGAGAATCGTGCCGATGACGGTTTCGTGTTACGGGTTAGCGGCCGCGAACTGGCGCGCTGCCTGAATGCGCCACCGGCGATGACGCGCGGTGCGACGATCTTTCTGCGGCGCGAGTCGCTGCGCCGCTATCTGTGGGAGAAGTACGAATCCTGGCTGTGGAACCGCACGGCCGGCGCGATGGCGCGGGCCGTCGACTGCTACCCGTTCGACACGGCGTTGGACGATGCACTCGACCGCATGACAGAGGCCGAGATGGGGGTGGTTGAGGCGCACGAGCGCGGTGAGTACGACGCCGGCCTGGCGCTTGGTGAAGACTGGGAACACATGCTGCTGGATTTGAGCATGACACCGGCCGAACTGATGGCACGCGCTGTGCGCGACCACCTCGCCGACTGTCTGCACACCCTGCCACTACTGCTCGAGGACGGGCGTGAGCCGTCACTGCATCTTTTTATCGCCAACCTCGGGGCAATGCGCAAACAGCTGTTTCCGTCGGTCGATGCGGCCTACCAGGCCTGGCTGGATCACGGCGACCGCGCGCAACTGCGTGCCCTGGTCGAGCTTGGGCGCGGCCACTGGCACGACCTGGCGCGGCGAATGCTGGCGCTGCATGCACAGCATGGTGTGCACGCGGCCGCGCCGATCGCTGCCGAGGTCGAGTCGGCCTGCCTGTAGGTGCCGGCGCGCGTTTTTTGCCGAGAAGGCCCGCAGCGCGGATAATTGAAAAAATTCCGTCCGCGGCGAGCAGTAGCAATGTCCAGCAACCCCTTTCCGATCGAGCGCAGCGTCAAGCCCCTGCAGACCTTCCGCGAGGTGAAACCCGGCAGCTTCATCTTTGAACGGCCGAATACCATCCCGGGCGACTGGTGCGAAGAGATGATCCGTCGCTTCGAGGCCCACCCGGAACAGCAGAACCCGGGGCGCATCGGCCAGATGCAGGGCCTGGACGCTGAGGTCAAGCGCACGATGGACCTGGTGGCCAGCGGTCGTGAAGACTGGAAGGACGTCGATCAGGTGTTCTTTCGCTGCGTCGGCGCCGCACTGAACGAGCTGCGCGAGACCTTCCCGTTCTTCAAGGGCCCGTTCAAGGACATGGGTTATCAGATCCAGCGCTACCTGCCCGGCGAGTTCTACCATTGGCATATCGACGGCGGCAGTCATGAGTTCAGCCAGCGCCAGCTCGTGGTGATCTGGTACCTGAATGATGTGCCGGGGCCGGGCGGTGAGACCGAGTTCCTGTACCAGGACGTCGCGGTCAAACCGGAGCAGGGCAAGATGGTGGTGTTCCCGCCGTTCTGGACCCACGAGCACCGTGCCGCCGAGCTTCGTGAGGGCGTCAAGTATATCGCCACGACCTGGGTCGTGTTCCGCTGACCGGTTCGGCGTGAGGCTGCTTTCGATCATCGAGCTCGGCGGCTACCCAAATCTGCTGCCTCTGTATCAGCGTTTGGGCTTCGACGTCGATGTCGTCAACTCGCAGCGCAAGGCGCGTGCCTATCTGAAGAAGACGATCCCCGACGTGATCGTTGCCGAGTACATCTTCCAGTCGGATTTCCGCGACCGCACGTCCAACCTCGAGACGCTGATGGCGGTGTTGCAGCGCCATCCCCAGGTCAAGGTGGTGGTGTTCTATCTGCCGGAGCAGGCGGAGAAGCTGGCGATCCTCGAACAGCGCTTTCCGTTGTTCGCGAAGGTTGCGTTTCCGATCGCGCCCGATGCGGTCGAGGCGGTCTTGCGCATGGCAGTGCGGGATGATGCCAGGCAGTGACACTTTGATCTGTTTTATGGTCAGCGTGTTTGCCGTCTGAGTCTGCCCATCAGTGTCATGGTCGATTCCATCGTTCTGCATGCACGGTCATGATTTGAGCGACCGGGCCCTTCTCCGCAGCGACACGGTGCCATCGGGCGATGGCGCTGGCTTCGCAACTGCCCTGAAGTCCGCGGAGTCCTGCTGGGTACGGGGTTGGGACTAGAAAGTGGGCGCGAGCGTTTTGATCGATATGCTCTGGCTGTTTCTCGCCGGCGTGCTCGGCGGGGTGCTGAATTCGATCGCCGGCGGTGGCAGTTTCGTCACCTTTCCGGCCCTGCTGTTCGCCGGTGTGCCACCGGTCAGTGCGAACGCGACCAACACCTTTGCCTCTTGCTCAGGTTACCTGAGCGGTGCCTACGCCTTGCGCAAGGATCTGCTCGCGCATCGCCGCCAGCTGCCGTTGGTGATCGGCGTCAGTCTGCTCGGTGGCAGCATCGGTGCCTGGTTGCTTCTGCGCACCCCGGAGGCGCTGTTCCGCGAGGCGATCCCCTGGTTACTGCTTTTCGCGACGCTGTTGTTCATCAGCGGCGGGCGGCTCAACCAGGCACTGAAGGGGCTGGCCGGTCGCCATCGGCATGCGTCGGTCATCGGCCGTGGGCTGCTTTGGTTGCTGTTGCTCGGCATCTGTATCTATGGTGGTTTCTTCAACGCCGGGTTGGGCATCATCATCCTCAGTTACCTGGCGCTGGCGGGTTACAGCGACATCCATGCGATGAACGGGCTGAAACTGCTGGTGTCATCGGCGGTGTCGCTGATTGCGATCGGCCTGTTCATCATCGATGGCGCAATTGCCTGGTACGAGGGCAGTGCGGTGCTATTTGGCACCCTGCTCGGCGGCTATCTGGCCGCGCACTATTCGCGCGGGCTGCCACAACACCTGGTGCGCGGCTTCGTAATCGTTGCCGGCATTGCGATTACCGGGTACTTCTTCGCCACCACCTGAGTCTCTTTGATTGACTGGCCAGGTTTCTGGTCAGGCCTGCGGGGTCGCGCCGAGACGCCGGGCGATCTCGACGATCTGCGATCGCGGCGGATACTCGTCGGCGTGGCTCTGCAGATACTGCTGCCAGGCGCTGAAGGCGTCCTGCAGATGGGGGTCGGTATTGTGGCAGCCGAGTACACGCAGGCGCGATTCGCCAACCCGCCATGGCCCATCGCCGCGGATCTCCCCGCGGATCAGATGCGCGGCCAGATCGGGTGTCGACTGGTGCCAGTACAGGTCGAGATACAGCAGACCAAGCGGGTGGGTGAAACAGGCCGCGACCAGCTGCTCGTGGCCGTCCGGGTGGCGCAGTACCAACGGCGCTGTGACGCTGTCGATGGTCGACATCGGCAGACTCTGGTCCGTTCGCTCAGCCGCACAGGGCCTCGAAGCGCGACTTGAAGGCGTGCTCACGCATCGCCTCGGCCTGCTCCTTGTCGCCGATCGCTGGTGATTCCTCCCAGTTCTGCGTGGCGTGGTTGTAGACTGAGAAACGATAGTGGCGGCCCATCTTGAACACCTTGCTGACGTCCTTCGAGGCCTGTGCCATGGCCTCCATCTTGTTCAGTCCCGTGGGGATGCCGGCATGCGCAATCGGAGCCTGCGCGGCTGCGGCCAGGTCGGCCTTGGCGTCACCGGTGCGGATGGTGTGGTCACGGGTCTCGCCGGCCGGGTTGAGTTCCAGCGTCTCGATCTCGGGCACCCGCGACACGATGTAGCCGGCCATCAGGCGGCCAAGCTTGTGGTCTTCGTTCTCCAGTGCGGTCAGCAGTTTGTCGGCGGCGATCTGCGCGCGCAGCAGGCGGTCCGGCTGTTCGACCCATTCACGGTTGACCTGCCAGCCCTGGTCCATGTCGGCGTCCATCTTGGCGAAAAAATCCTCGGCCTTGGCGAGGAAGTCCTCGGGCACATTGAGTTCGAGCAGTTGGTCGTCGATCACTACCTTCAGTATCATCGGGTCAATCCGTGCAGTCGTGTTTCTGATCCGGCATTTTACGCCCATGGCGGCGCCGATTATCCGGTGACGTTGCACGGAAACCCCCAATCCCCCAGGACACCGACCGCGATGCTGTTGCAGATTCCCGAACTTTTGAATGCCCCCCAGCTGGAGAAGATCCACGAACTGCTTGCCCAGGCGCGCTTCGTCGACGGCAAGCTGACTGCCGGCATGGCGGCGAGCAAGGTCAAGAACAATGAGGAGCTGGCGCCCGAGCCGGAACTGCTGCAGCGCCTGTACCGCATCGTCATGGCCAGTGTCGGGCACAATGCGACCTTCCGCAGTGCAGCGCTGCCGGCCAAGGTGGCCGACTTCATCTTCGCGCGCTACCAGCCCGGCATGCGCTATGGGGACCATGTCGATGACCCGATCATGGGGCAGGGGACGAAGTTCCGCACCGACGTGTCGATGACCATCTTTCTCAACCCGCCCGAGGACTACGACGGTGGTGAGCTGGTGATCCGGACGCCGTTTGGTGAGCAGCAGGTCAAGTTGCCGGCCGGACACGCGGTGGTCTATCCGTCGGCCAGCGTGCACCGTGTCGCCGAGGTGACCCGCGGTGAGCGCATGGTGGCCTTGACCTGGATCCAGAGTTTTGTGCGCGATGCCGCGCAACGCGAGTTGCTATACGAACTGGATCAGTCGCGCGAGCATCTTCTGAAGATCGACCCGGAGAGTGATGTAACAAAGAATATCGATCGATCTTATGTAAATCTGCTGCGGATGTGGGCGGACGTCTGACCGGGCAGACACGCGCAGCGTGACTGCCTGCCGATCGGCGGCTATCGAATAGAGACAATGCTTATTCTCAACGGGAGGCCGTCAATCGGGGCGTAGTACAGGGTCTACGGAACTGAACCAACGAGCCCGTCGCCATGCCCTGAACGCCTCCACGCCCCCCGTGCGCCCCACATGCATCGAGAATCGCGTATTGGCAGCGGATTCTCGAAATCCCTGTCGACGAGCCAACCGCCCCACTGCTGCAGGAAATGTCGGCCCGACGCCTTATCGAGCTGCATGCCTTACCCGAGTCGGCGATTTTGCAGTATCGAACTGCGGAATAGGTACTGACCGTCCGGCCCCGGCGCGGGGCTGTCGAATCCCCGCGTCGGGCGTCCGTTCACTGGGCGAGGATCCAGGCGACGAGGGCCTTCGCTTCATCGTCAGCCAGGGTCGGTTGGGGCGGCATCGGGATCTGGCCCCAGGTGCCCACGCCACCGGCCTTCACCTTGCCGGCCAGCACCTCAGCGGCGTCGGCCTGGTCTTTGTATTTGGCGGCGACGTCTTTGTAGGCGGGGCCGACCACCTTGGCGCTCACCTGGTGGCAGGCCATGCAGCCTTTCGCCTGTGCAAGGGCTTGGTCGGCCTGGGCATTGCCGGCGACAAGAAGGCCGAGTGCGAGCATGCCGGTCGCGATGTGTTTTGCGGTTTTCATGGGTAATGTCTCCTTAGTCTGACGCTCGAATCTGGAGCACGCCGTGTCTGGCAGTTGTCGGTGACGTCCCCGGGGCCAACACGGTGCCCGGCAAGACGGCCTCGGACACGGGGCTCGTATACATGATCGTCCCGCCTTGGCCAGCGAAACAGTGAGAGCCGTCACGGTGAAACATCCTGTAACCAACTGAAACAATTTCCCGGAGGTGCCGGCATTACTTTTTCGTCCTCTCGAACAGGACGCTGATTCCTCAGCGACGCCTGCACTGCAGAAACGCCAGCCAGCGTCCAAAGATTTGCTCGATTCAGCCGATACAAAGCAACCAGGCGCGACTGCGTCTTGCATGCCGGACACAGGTTGAATCCTTGACCAATCGTCAGATCGTTCAGCGCAGACTCCTTAAAATCCTCGCGGCGGTCCCGCTGGCAGTCGCGACGGTGACTCTGGTCCTCTACCTGGCACTCGATTTCGACGCCTTACGTGACAGCATTGTGGCTGAGCTCGGGACGCTGACCGGCCGCGCTGTCACGATCGAAGGCGATGTCAACGTGGCGCTGTCATTGAATCCAACGCTTGTTGTGGAGGATGTTGCCTTTGGCAATGCCGACTGGGGCAGTCGGCCGAAAATGCTGCGCATTGGACGCCTGAAAGGGCAGGTCTCCCTGCTGCCTTTACTGTCAGGAGATATCCAGGTCCGCCACCTCGAGTTTATCGATGCGGAACTGCTGTTGGAGACGGATCCATCCGGCCGAGGTAACTGGTCACTGAGCAACACGGAGAACACCGATCCCGCGGCCCAGATGCCGGTTCCTCTGATCGACAAACTGAGTTTCGCGCATCTTCGCCTGACCTGGCGGGATGGCGAGAGTGGTGAATCCACCACTTTCGCCGTCGGCAGTATGAACGTGACCGGCATCGGCGCGGAGGATTCCGTCAGAATTGAGGCTGCATCGCATGATGATGCGGGATCGACAACGCCGGCCTGGTCTTTAAGCCTGCGCCTTGCAGCGACGGCAAACGGCTATTCGGTCCACGACCTGGCGTTGTTCGCCGGTGAAAGCGATGTGAGCGGCAACCTGGACATCACCCTGGAGGGTGGCGGGCAGCATCTGACCGGTCAGCTGGCTTCCGCGCATTTCGGATCGAACGATTTCTCGGACATCATCGCGAACTCTGACAGTGTCACCCGTACCACCGATGCAGGCATGGAGCGTACAGGACGGATTTTCAGCCGAACGCCTTTCGGTATAGTGATCCCGCGCTCGCTGAAAGCCGGTCTTTCGCTCCAGGTACAGCATTTCGACACCCCACCGTTTGCATTGAAAAATCTCTCTGCCCGGGTCTTGGCGGAGCATGGTGTCCTGACAATCGACGGCATGGAGGCAAAGCTCGACGGCGCGCAGCTGTCCGCAGGTCTGGTTTTCGACACGACACCAGAACAGCCGGTGGTGAAGGCACGACTGAGCGGCGAGGACGTGCGATTCGGCAAACTGATGCGGGCGCTGAGCGGCAGACAGTGGCTGGACTCACACGGGGACTTCCGTGTTCAGGTGCAGGGCAGTGGGCGATCGATGGCGGCGGTCATGGCCAATCTCTCAGGCACGGTTCGACTGTTGGTTGGCAAGGGCAACATCGACGCGGGTGAAGTCGACGCATTAGTCAGCGGGCTGAACATTGCATTGGAAACATTGACCGACGAGGGCGCGGACCAAACACGCCTCAACTGCATCGCCAGCAGTTTCAAGATCAACAACGGAGTTGCAAGCAGTCAGTTGCTCCTGGCGGACACCGAATACTCGACGGTCTATGGCGAGGGCAACATCGACTTGCGGTCGGAGCGATTGGACCTTGTTCTCAAACCCAAGCCCAAGACCGCGTCGATCAACGTGGCGGTGCCCGTCGAAATTGGCGGGACACTCGCGTCCCCTTCCTTCGCCCCGGAAAAATTCGCCACTGCCCGCAAGGGGGCCGGCCTGCTCGCTGCGGTAGGCTTCATATCGTTCCCGCCCGCGATTCTGCTAGGGCTCGGCGAGCTGGGAAGCGGCGATGCCAATCCGTGTCTAGAGGCTGCTGCAGCGACGAGACAAGCGCGTGCGGGCAAGAGGTCGTCCGAGCCGCGCGAAAGGGGCTTGATCGAGCGCGCGACGGACAATGTGAATGCAGCCCTCGACGGCATCGGCAGTAGCATCAAAGGCCTGTTCAACTGACGATCAAGGCAACCGGGCCCATGGGTCGTGCCTGAGCTTCCAGTGGCGACCGGTTCGTAGCAACGGCTCGCCAACTGAGAAAGTGCGTATCACCAACGCTCGATACCCGCTTCCAACAAGAAATGCACCCAAGCCCCTATACTGATCAAAGACGTCATAACGAAAGCGCCGGGTTCGGAAAAATCGAGGATAGATTCTCATGAAGATTGTGGCCGCTGTCTTCCTGGTCTGCGTTGTTTATGGTCCGGTAAACGCCCCAGCCGACGAACAAAACCGTTACATCGGCGACGCTGTCAACCAGCTTCCGCTGTTCGATGCACACATTCACTACAAGGAACCGGCTTGGCGTGTCTATCCACCCGAGGCGGTTTTGAAGCTCATGGATGATGCGGGCGTCGCAATGGGCCTCGTGTCGTCGACACCCGATGAAGGGACGATAACCCTATGGAAGTTTGCGCCAAACCGCATCGTGCCTGAGTTGCGTCCCTATCATGGCAGCGTGGGTTCGTCGAACTGGACTCGGTCGCCTGGCATGTTTGAATACCTCAGCAAGCGTTTGAGCGAATACCCTCACGAAGGTATCGGTGAATTCCATCTACATGAAGTCAATCCTGAGGATGAGACGCTGTTGCGGAAGATTGTGCAGGTCGCCAAACAACGGAGCCTGTATATCCATGTCCACTCCGGAAAGGGGCCGGTGGATTACCTGTATTCGCTCGATCCTGACATCAAGGTTATCTGGGCGCATGCGGGGATGAATGAACCTGCCAGCACTGTCGAGGCCATGATGACGAAGTACAGTACGCTGTATGCCGATACGTCATACCGGGAGTACGACATTCTAGATGCCAGCGGTACGATCAATGAGGACTGGAGACGGGTCATCGAGCGCTTTTCAGATCGATTCATGGTCGGATCCGACACCTGGGTCAACAGTCAATGGGATGATTACCAGGAACTGATTGCCGTGAATCGTAAGTGGCTGGGCCAGTTTTCCCGTCCAATTGCGGAAAGGATTGCCTTCGGGAATGCTGAACGACTATTCGGGCGTAAGGTGGGCAACCATCTCTTGGGGGAGTACTAGCCTGCATGTTGCACCAGTCGATCGTGGACGGGTGCGAATGAGTCGGCACAGATGCGGCAGAAATCAAATTCGCGGCACATTCTTGCAGGTGCAGTTTGTCCCCCGTCCCCGATCTATCCGGGCCCTCGCTTGTCCAGGCGCGCTTGTACTTGCCCTTATGCTGCACATCCCTGTGCAGCACCCTGCGGGCCAGCCAGTGGCTGTTCGAATCCGCTCCAGGCAGATTCGTCACTCAAGCCATAGCCGTAGCTATGGC
>JAAUYE010042099.1_pt1 | contig 10152 bp, 6 predicted proteins | sample 7278081 | NCBI WGS metagenome assembly JAAUYE01 (sample SAMN14350131, study PRJNA611818) | marine sediment metagenome | isolation source: surface marine sediment (0.6m) | place: French Polynesia: Moorea | collected 2018-08
CGGGTTTTGAATTAGAATGCGCCCTCCGTGCCGGGATGGCGGAACTGGTAGACGCGGCGGATTCAAAATCCGCTGGTGGTAACACCTTGGGGGTTCGAGTCCCCCTCCCGGTACCATCGCTAATACATCATTTCCTGCATTTCCTCGTTTAAACCGGTCTGGTATGAATCCCCGCCATGAGCGGGCATTCCCGTATCTGTGAATATCGTCACTGCTTAACGTTCGAGTATCTGGTAGCTTAATTAAATACTGCTTCCAGAAATATCGCAGTAGGCCCGCTAAGGATGGCGGGTTTTTAATGCCCACAACATTTTAAATACGCTCGCCGCTGCGTTCGACTGGCAGGGATTTGAACTAGTTGTGGGTAGTTATGTAAATAAAGTCGCAGCAAACCGCGCGGCAGTCCTTTAAGCTAGCGTCAGTCCTAATCCCTTAAGGCATGAATAAATTTAACCCGGCCAACGCGCCGGGTTTTTTATTAGGGAAGCGCGATCGCCACAGCCGACGAAGCGGCTGTGGCAACCGGTTGCACATCAGGCTGCTTTTTCAGCTTTGTCATTGTGCTCGAGCGTGGCGCCGGCGCTGCCGATCGAAATCGAACGCGGCTTCATGGCCTCGGGGATTTCCTTGACCAGGCTAATGGTCAGCAGACCGTTTTTCAGGTCCGCGCCGCTGACTTCGATGTAATCGGCCAGGTTGAACTTGCGCTCGAAGCTGCGGTTGGCAATGCCGCGATACAGGTAGGATTTTTCCTCGCCGGCGTCGGCTTTCTTGCCGCGTACGCGCAACACGCCTTTCTCGACCTGGATATCGAGCTCGCTTTCTTCGAAACCGGCTACCGCCAGGGTGATCGCATAGCGATCGTCGCCGGTGGATTCGATATCGTATGGCGGAAAGCCCGCGGCAGCCTTTTCGCTGCGCAGGGCATTGTCCAGCAGGCGGCCCATGCGGTCGAACCCGACGCTGCTGCGGTACAGGGGGGATAAGTCGATAGTTGTCATAACAAATTCTCCTAATGAAGCAATTGATAAAAACGTCGCCACTCTCTCTGAGACCTGGCGTACGCAGATACCAATGTGGGAATTGTTACAGGGATTTCAAGCCGGAATAGGAGCCTGTTATTTGCTTTTTTGTTCGTCCAGCCATTGGACCAGGTTTCCGAACGGCAGCGGTCGAGATACGAAGTAGCCCTGCACCTGGTCGCAGCCGACCTCGGCCACCAGGTCCCAGTCATCCTGGTCCTCGACCCCCTCGGCGACGACTTTCATATCGAGCTTCTTGGCGAGCAGCACGCTGGATTCGAGAATCGCGCGCGCCGAGGCCTCGCGCGCGGCGCCGTGCACGAATGCGCGATCGATCTTGAATTCAGCGAACGGGATGCGCTGCAGTTGCTCCATCGATGAATAACCGGTGCCAAAGTCGTCGATCGACAGGTTGAATCGCTTCAGCGACAGCCGGCTGAGAATATCGAGAGCGACCGACAAGTGCTCCATCAAACGGCTTTCCGTGATTTCGAAAGATATGCTGGTAGCCTCCAGTCCCGACTGTTCCAGCAGGCTGGAAATCCGGTCGGGCCACTCGAGGTTGGTGAGCGAATCGACCGATATGTTGATCGCAACGTTGAGATCGTAACCCAGCGACTTGAGTTGGGTAGCATAGTCAAGCGCCTTGTTACAGACCACGTCGGTGAGGTCACCGATCAATCCGTTTTCCTCCGCCATGGTGATAAAAGCATTCGGCTTGATCAGGCCCTTCGCCGGATGATTCCAGCGCACCAGCGCCTCGACGCCGACAACCCGCCCCGAGGCAATGTCAACCTTGGGCTGAAAATAGGTATCCAGCTGGTTGCAGGCGATGGCCTGCTCGAGGTCGGCAAGATTGAACGGATCGACCATCATCATCGTGCCTTCCTGGCGAATCTGGTCGATCGAGTCGAGCAGTTCGCTGAGCTTGGCCGGCGTGGCCGGTTTTTCGAGCACGCCAATCACGTGCAGATCATGTTCGATAGCCAGCTTCTCGACGGTTTTCAGGATGCGGACATCTTCGCCGCTGGCCAGGATCAGGGATCCGCCGAAGTTACGTTTCGCCAGGTGACGGATAAATTCGACGCCATCCATTTCCGGCATGTTCAGGTCGCAGATGATCACATCGATACGGTCCCCGTTTTGCTGCAGCATTTCCAGTGCCGCGGGTCCCGACATCGCGTTGAGCACGCCGGAAATACCCAGATCGTTCAGCATCACGGTGGTAATCCGGTGCATGATGTAGTCGTCATCTACCAGCAACAGCTTGATACTAAACTGGGTGATGTCTTCATCCTCGTCCGGTAACTGCAGCACGAACTCCGCTTCGTCCACGCCCGCCTCGTCGGATAAATCGGTTCCATCGAGATAATTCTGAATAAACTGCGCCGCCTCGTCGGAGTCGCGGCGCAGTTGTGGCATCAGTGTTTCGAGCTCGTCCCAGTCGGTGGCGTTTGCGGCCGTTTCGAGCCGTTCGCAAATATTAGCCATGACCATGGCGCCCAGGCTGCGCGACGAGGATTTGAGCTTATGGGTATACTCGGCGATCTGCTCACTGTTTTTCCAGGCAAAGGCCTGCTGTATATTATCGATTTCGACATCGAGCGCATCGTGGTAGGACTTGAGCAAGTGCCGGTGCAGATCGGGTTTATCGCCAGTGGACTGCGCCAGTACATTCAAATCGAGCTGGGCGCCCCCGGACAAATCCGTATCCATCGAGCTCTCGGTTGCCAGATCCACCGTTTTCTTCGGCGGCGCCCATTTTTCCAGCGCATCGCGCAAATCCTCGAGCTCCACCGGCTTCGGGATAACATCGTCGACCCCGACTTCGTAACACTTTTCGAGATCCCTATCCATCGCATTGGCCGTAATGGCAATTACCGGCGTGCGCCGCTTTTGGTCGCGCTCCTGTTGCCGCAATTCACGCACCAGTTCATAGCCATTCATCTCGGGCATGCGGATATCGGTTAGCAGCAAACCGTATTCGTTCTGTTGCCAGCACTCCAGCGCCTGCGCGCCATTTTCGACATAGTCGGCCTGGTAACCCAGTATCTCGAGCTGCGCTGCCATTAGCTCCTGGTTGATAAGGTTGTCTTCCGCAACCAGGATACGCGAGGCATAACCGTTGGGTCCGGTAATGCTGGTAACGGTCGCATCCGTGGCACGCAACTCCTCGAGCTGGGCGGTAGTCTGAGCGAGTTCAAGCTTGACCCAGAAGGTGCTGCCCTGCCCGGCTTCACTATCGATGCCGAGCTCACCGCCCATCAGGTCTAGTAATTGCCGGGTGATGACGAGCCCGATTCCGGTACCCTCGATAGTGCTGAATTCGGCGCCCAGCCGGTTGAAAGGCTGGAACAGTTCCTTGAGCTTCTCTTCCGAAATGCCGGCGCCGGTATCCCGCACCCCGACGCGCAGCCTATCGTCCGCCAGGCGTTCCAGCACCACATAGACACGGCCACCTTCATGGTTGTACTTGACCGCATTTGTCAGGAGGTTCAGGAACACCTGTTTCAGGCGGATGTTGTCAGCCTGGACGTTCAGGCCCTTGAATTCGTTCTCGTCAAAGATAACCTCGACGCCCCGGTTCTCCGCCAGCGGCAGGATCCAGTGGACGCTGTCGTTGAGCACCTGCCGCAGCGAAACCGGTTCCAGCGAGACGTCACTCTCGCCCGCCTCGATGCGTGATAAATCGAGTATCTGGTCGATCAGCGACATCTGGTGCCGCCCGGCGCGGTTGATTTCGGTCGCGTTGGCCAGGTGCTGTTCGCTGAGATTGCGATCGTAGGCGAACAGTTGCGAAAAGCCGAGAATCGCGTTCAACGGGGTGCGCAGTTCGTGGCTCATGCTGGAGAGAAACTCGGATTTGGCCTGGCTAGCCTTTTCCGCCTGGTTCCTGGCTTCGAGCATCGAGGCTTCGGCCTGCTTGCGCTCGGTGATGTCTTCGTGAATCGTGATCACGCGCTCCCAGGTATCCTCGTAGCCGCGCACCAGGGTCACAATGGCGCGGGTTTCGAAGTAAGATCCATCAATCCTGGAATCGACGCGTTCCACTTCGTAATATCTTTTGTGGCTGGCAAGCGCTGCGACCTCGGCCGCGTAGTATTCGACCCATTGCGCGTCCCACCACTCGTCGATAGCGGCCTCCCCGGCGAGAAACTCTTCCAGCGAGTCGGCCTCATGCATACGAATCAGGGCTTCATTGGCATCCGTGATACGGGTCTGCCCGACGATTTCACGCAGGATGCGCGGGTTGTTCAGAAAATATTCCTCCAGGTCTTCGACACCCTGGAAAATGAGCTTGTCGACGACCTTCTTGAATGGCGAGTAATCTTCCTCCTGCACTCCCAGGGGCATTTGCGCGAACAGCGACAGATAGCGCTGTTCGCTTTCCTTGAGCGCCGCGATCGCGGCATGCGTATCGGAAATATCCTGCACCATGCCGAAACTCGATACCAGCTTGCCCCGGTCGTCGAACACGCCCTGCTCGAATTCACGCAGCTGCCGGGTCTCGCCGTCGCGCGTGACGATCCGATAATCGAACACGTGAGATTCTCCCGGCTTGAGAATCTCCCTGGAGTCGAGGTTTTGTCTATAGTGCTTGCGATCCTTCGGGTGCACCAGTTTCTCGAAGTCCCCCTTGCTCTTGAAGATATCATTGAGTTCGGAATGATCGACCCCGTAGACGTCGGCCATCTCATCCGAATAGGCGATCGGCTTATCGGCGATTTCGTCCCATTCCCAGATGCCGAGCTTGAGCATTTTCGATAATTCCTTGCGACGGTAGTCGTGGAATTCGAGCAGCGCTTCCGCCCTGGCAAGCTGTGCCCGCACGGCCGCGATTTCGTCGCGCAATTCCTGCTCGATCGAATCTTCCCGAGACGTTTTTTGAATATTGGCTGTCAATGCGTTGATTTATTGAGATATCACGGTTATAAGTATAGGCGGGAATTCGGGGGAATTCCCAAGCAAATTCAACGATTTCTGACAATCATTTCAAGCGAAGTGTCGGCTTTTCAGGACCTTCCGTATTGCCCGGAATGTGCCAGATACAATCAGGGGAACCGCTATGAAACGCATGAACTATTCATCGATCACATCCGCCATCCGGAGAATCCACGAAGCCAAAAGAAGATCCGACGCCACCGGCATTCCGGTGAAGGAACTACTGGACCAGGACCGCGAGCTGCGCCGTAAGCTGTTACGGGAGCGCGAAGCCAAAAGACAACGCCGCGACTTTATAAAGGCGGCGGGCGGACTCGGTCTCGCCGCGGGCCTGCTGCCTTTCGCGCAGCCGCTGCGCGCCAGCCAGCATAGAATCGCGATCATCGGCGCCGGCGTCGGCGGCCTGCGCACCGCGCATCGACTGATGCAGTATGGACTCAGCTCGACGGTGTACGAGGCCAGTGACCGGGTCGGCGGCCGGATGTACTCCAACAGCGACTTCTTTACTCCGGACATTTCCGGCCAGCCGCGCGTGGTCGAATTCGGCGGCGAATTCATTTCCACTGAGCATAATGCGGTCCGCAATCTTGCGCACCAGCTGAACCTGAAGCTCGAAGACGTCAACAAGCTCAGCCTCGGCGACGAGGAGACCTATCTGATCGAGGGCGAGCTTTACTCGGAAGCACAGTTGATGGACGCCTGGGTGGGCGGCCTCTATGAGGTCATGAAACGCGCGCAGCAGGCTGCGCGCTGGCAGCCGACTTACCATCCCAGCTCGCATAATGCGCAGCATGTCATCTACGACCACCTCGACGCGATCGAATGGATGGAGGGTCCCGAGGTAGGCCTTCCGCGCACGGACTGGGTGCACAAATTACTGCTCGCCGACCTGGTCGCCGAATACGGGATTACCGTCGGCAACTCGGCGCTCAACCTGATTTATCTTCTCGGCTGGAACACGCGCAATTCGGGCGGCCTGCCGCTAGCCGGCACCGACGAGCGCCTGCACGTCGTCGGCGGAAACGATCTGATCCCCAAACGGATGGAGGAGCAACTGCCGCCGGGTACGGTCGAGTTCGACATGAAACTGGAGGCTGTAACGGGCAGCCACGGAGGACCTTTCAGCCTCAAGTTCCAGGGTGTTCGCCAGCAGGTAGAATGCGACATACTCGTGATGGCGCAGCCGATGAACCTGATCAAGGAGGTCGATATCGATCCGCGGATCTACGATAATTTCGCCTACGAAAAGCGCCTTGGTTTCGAATCCAATACCAATGTCTCCGACAACGGCAAGGTGATGATGGAATTCACCGACCGGCACTGGGATCGTTTCGAGACCATCGACGGCGAGCAGGTTCACCAGGCCGCGCGCGCCTATTCCTTTTCCGGGGAAATGACCGGGACGGGCAAAGGCACCAGGCCCGGAGAATACACGGGCTTCATCTCGACCTGGGAAGGCGAGCCCGGCAACCCGTCGCCGCTCGGCGTGCTGGTCAATTACAACGGCGGCGCCGAGGCCCGCAACCTGAAAAGCAGAAATTTTCACGGCCCGGCGGCGAAGGCGGACGTCGACAGAGTCCTGCTGCAGGCGGAACAGATCTGGCCCGGCATCAGCGCCAAGTATCGGCCCGAAGTCGGTGGCCTCGTGTCCAACTGGATCGACGACCCGCTGGCGAAAAGCGCTTTCACGTCGCCATCGGTCGGCACGATGACTACCTGGTGGGGCTCGCAGTGGGAGAGCGAGATCCCGGGCCGGGTGTTCTTCGCCGGCGAAGCCTACGACGCGGAGTACTGGTCGTACATGAACGGCGCCGTTCTCTCCGGCGAACGCGTAGCCACCGAAATTCACCAGAACTTCTAACTAGATGCCCCCGCCGCAAAGCGGCGGGGGCCTCCTCAAACCGTCATACCCCAGCAAGCCGCCCGCGGCCCATATGCCGCACTTTAGCACCTGCCACCCGATGGGTTATAATTCGCCGCACTCAAACCACGCGAGGACAGCAATGGCAGAAACCCCGTCAACCATGCTGGGTATCGGCACCCAGGCCCCCGATTTCACATTACCCGAACCGGCTACCGGCAACAGCATGAGTCTTGCCGACTTTGCCGGCAAGCCGCTGCTCGTGGTTTTTTCCTGCAACCATTGCCCCTACGTGCTGCATATCCTCGATTCCTTTACCGACTTTGCCAACGAAGCGCAACGCCGCGGCCTTGGCGTGGTCATGATCAGTGCCAACGATGTCGCCGGCTACCCGGCTGACGGACCGGAAAAAATGGCAGCGCTGGCACAAAGCCGCGGCTTCGAGTTCCCCTACCTGTACGATGAATCGCAGCGGGTGGCGCTGGCCTATCGCGCCGCCTGTACCCCGGATTTCTTCCTGTTCGATGACAACCATCGACTGGTGTACCGCGGGCAGTACGACGGCTCGAGGCCAGGTAACAGCGTCGCGGTAGACGGTCGCGATATGCGCGCCGCGGTCGACGCATTGCTCGCCGGCGACGAAATTGCCGGCGATCAGATCCCCAGCGTCGGTTGCAATATCAAGTGGCGCGCCGGCAACGAACCCGATTATTTCTGAGTTGTCTGTATCGATGCGACTGGCCGGTTAGACGCTAATATCGATCTCGCTGCCGGCCTGCAGCGCCGCCAGCATCTTCTTGAGCTGGTGCAAATCCAGTTCGTGATCCTTGCCGCCGCCGAACATGTTGCCAAATTCCGCAATCATGTCGTTCAGCTTGTTATTGGCGGCCGACAATTCGTCGCGCAATTCATCGTTTTCGCTGAGCAAGCTTGCGATTTCCTGCTGCTTTTCCTCATCCTCTGGCAATGCCTTCTCGGCGCGCGGTTGCAGGCACTTGTAGGATTCGATCAGCCTGTCCAGCGCCGCGTCGAGCGTTTCGATATGCGCACTCTTGCCGCGCTTGAGACTGACGATCAACAGCCGGATGAATTCGTTTTCGTGCTGGTCGATATCATGCAGCGCGCTACTTAAGTCATCACCCTCGAGACGATGAACCGCCTGCAGCATCGCCTCGGTCTGCTCGGCCCTCTGCTCCCTGCCGCGACTGAATCGAGCCGCGAGTTCGCGCACGGCCGCGCCCTTGCGGCGCAGCCTGAATACGGCGATCAGTATCCACAGCAAAATCAGGCACAGCAGCAGGACGAAACCCTCGACCAGCAGTATGAAATAGATCGCATTGACTTCAAGCACTGAGTTCCTCGTCTTCGAGCAGCAACGCATCGGTCGCGTTTCTGCGCCGTATGATCAGCCAGCCGCCGAGCAGCAGCAGCATCAGGAAAACGTTTACCGCAACCACCACGATCCCGACCATGCGCCAGTTAGTGCCCTGGTCGGTTGCGGCCTTCTCGTCCGTGGCTGCTTCCAGTTCGGCTTTGGTAGCATCCGCCTCGCTGGCTGGCGGCTCACGATAAATACCCAGCATCGAGAAACTGCCAAGATCGATATCGTAAATTTCGGTGGCATGGTTTTGTGCCGAAACCTTGATATGGGCGCGGTACAGACCGGCCTGGCTGGTCTCGATGCGCGCACGGTGCCAGCCCAGGGATTGCTCCAGGTCGAGGCTATCGCGCGAGCCGTCAGGAGCCTCGATATCGACATTGGCGACCATGCCATCGGGCTTGAGATACTCTTCGCGCGCGCGCAGCAGTAACTCGTAGACCCCCGCCTGCGTTTGTGGCTCTATTCTGACTTCGACCGGCCACCGCACCTGCATATCGAAGCGCTTGCTGCGGTTAAAAGTGCGGCTGTCCGCGGAAACGATGAAACTGTGCTCGCCCTCGGCGAGTTTCTGATCTAGCCCGAAAATATACTGCCCCTTGTCTTCACGCTGGCTGGTGTGCACCAGCGGATACTTCTTTTCGTTACCATCGACATCGATATGGGTAAGCTCGAAATCGACGAATCGCAGAAAACTGTTCTTGCGGATTTTCTTGTCGCGATTGAACAATTCGGCGGTCACGCGGTGCATATCGCGCGGGCTCGCGTAGGCGGGCAGGCCCTCGATCTCGAGTTTCAGGTCGGTCACCACCATCAAACGGTTGTCGGGATCCATTTCGGCGTCGATCCGCCAGGTCCCGGCTTCCGGGTTCCGAACCGTAATCAAATCGTAGCCCTGGTCGCTGCGCCAGCGCGATCCGCGCGGCTTTTGCGCACTGATCGCGGGGCTGTCCGGCGGAATCAGGATCGTTGGCTGACTGTCGGCTTTGCGGAAAATCAGCAAGGTCATTTCCCGGATACTGGCGTCTATCGGGAACTCCTTGCCCCTTAGCGCCACGGTGTCGGGCTTACTGGCGCGTTCAAACATTCTGTAAAATACTTTCTGCAACTCGGAAGCGGTACTCGCGACGGCAAAGGATCCGCCGGTCTCGAGCGCCAGTTGTCTCAGCAGCACCTCGTCGGTCGCATCCGACAGCGCAATAGAGTGAACCTCGGCGCCCGCCTTCTTCAAGGCCTGCAGGCTTGCCGTCAACACCTGCTTGCGCGACTTCTCGTTTTTCGCCGGGTCTTTCGAAACATCGACTTTACCGTCTGTCAGCAACAGCAGGATGCGCTTGCGCCCGGGGTCAGGCTTGTCCCAGCCGACGCAGGCCCGCGCCAGCGCACTCTCGATATTGGTCAGCAGGGCATTGGAATGGATCTTGTCGGCGCCGAGGTCAGCCTGCTGACGCCAGTTATCGTTGACCTCGCCCCATTTCACGGCCATGTCGACGTACTTGCCGAAAATCCAGACGCCGGCACGAGACCCACCCGGTATCAACCCGTTGATCAGCTTCAAGGCCGGCACGCGCAGATTTTGCGGATCGGTTTTTTTCATGCTGCCGGAGACATCGATGACAACTCGAAAGTCATAGAGGGCAGCGGATGCCATGACGTGACCCGGGAAAAGTATCGCGAGCAACACTAGCGGTAGACAAAGACGTTGACGCATTGGTATAAGAAACAGTTATTTACAGCGTGTTTATCGGCCGCGATCGGAACTTCTGAACAATTAATAGAGCCTTATTGCATATGGACTTACAATCAACGCACTTAACGGCAGCCAAAGGAAGTCGGTAATGCCCGCCGATCCCGAGAATCCGCAAATCAACACCCGGGTCTACGACTTTTGTGTCAGGGCCTTTCGCACTACCAAGAAGCTGCTAAAACTCAATATCAAGCTGCACCAG
>JAAUYE010127774.1_pt1 | contig 10152 bp, 8 predicted proteins | sample 7278081 | NCBI WGS metagenome assembly JAAUYE01 (sample SAMN14350131, study PRJNA611818) | marine sediment metagenome | isolation source: surface marine sediment (0.6m) | place: French Polynesia: Moorea | collected 2018-08
AGCAGGTCGACCGTACTCGCTTCGTCCGAAAATTCGATGTAGGCCTCGTCGACGACGACCACGGACCGGTTACCGCGCGCAGCGATGAAGTCCGTGAGCAGCGAACGCGGCAAAGTCGTCCCCGTCGGGTTGTTTGGCGAGCAGAGGAACACGAGGCGCGACTCTTCATCACAGGCAGCCAGCAACGCGTCGAGCGACGGCACGAAGTCCAGCCCCGGGTCGGTGACGACGGCGCGCACGACCGCGCCCTGGATGTCGGCATAGTGCCGGTACATGGAAAACGTCGGCGCGGTGGTCACGATGTTGTCGATGCCCGCCCGGCAGAAGGTACGCACGAGCAGGTCGATGGCCTCGCTCGTGCCGCGAGTGACGAGTAGTTGCTGCGGGTCGACGCCGAAGCGAGTAGCCAGCGCGTCCCGCAGTCGTGCCGGGCGGATTTCCGGGTAGCGATTCAGCGGCCGCCGGAAAGGATCCGCGCCGCTCGTCCACGGGGCTTCGTTCGCGTTCAGGCGAACCGTATCGGCCACCTGGATCGCGGCCTTGTATGGCTCGAGCCTGCGAATCTCGGGTCGTGCGAGGTCCGCAACGCTCACGACGCTGCCTCGAGTCGCCGCGTCACGGCTGCCGCATGCGCGTCGAGCCCCTCGAGCCCGGCTAGGGTTACCACTGCGTCGCCGAGCGCCCTTAAGCCGTCCACGGTGAGCTCCTGCACCGTCATGCTGCGCAGGAACTGGTCCAGCCCGAGTCCGCTGTAGTTGCGGGCGAAGCCGTAGGTTGGCAGCACGTGGTTAGTGCCGCTGCAGTAGTCGCCGACAGATTCCGGCGTCCACGGGCCCAGGAACACGGAGCCCGCATTGCGAATACCGTCGAGCAGTTCACGGGGTGCCCGGGTTTGCACGATCAGGTGCTCCGGCGCGTAGCGATTGCTGACGGTGACGGCTGCGGCCAGGGTCTCGACCACGATCGCGCGGGAATTCGCAATCGCGGCACGCGCGATGTCGGCACGACCGAGCGTCTCGAGTTGCTGGTCAACCTCGGCCGCGACGGAACGGGCCAGGGACGCGCTCGTGGTCACGAGGATCACCTGCGAATCGACGCCATGCTCGGCCTGCGAGAGCAGGTCGGCAGCGACGAACTCGGCGGACGCACTGTCGTCGGCGATGACCAGAACCTCGGACGGCCCGGCCGGCAGGTCAATTGCCGCACCCCTCGGGTCTGCACTAACCTGCGTCTTCGCGCTGGTCACCCAGGCATTGCCCGGACCGAACAGCTTGCTGACCTTGGGGACCGTGGTGGTTCCGTAAGCCATCGCCGCGATAGCCTGGGCGCCGCCGATCTTGAAGATATCCCTGACGCCTGCCCGCGTGGCGGCGACGACGACCGCCGGATCGGCGCTGCCGTCGGGCCGCGGGGGCGTGCACAGGACGCGCGTCGGGCAGCCGGCTATCGCGGCAGGCACCGCCAGCATGATGGCGGCCGATGGCAGTGGAGCCGTGCCGGCAGGCACGTAAAGGCCGACCGAATCAATCGCGTCATGCCGGCGCTGGCACTGCACGCCGGGCATCGTCGCGATATCGACCGGAGCGGGGCGCTGCGCTTCGTGGAACGCGCGCACGTTGGCAATCGCGAGGTCGATTGCCGCTATTGCCTCGTCACTCAGCGCGGCCTCCGCCGCGGCGACTTCCTCATCGTCAACATCGAGTCGAGCCAGTTCCGCACCGTCGTATTGCCGTGTGAGTTCCAGGAGAGCAGCGTCGCCGTCACGCCGGACACTGTCGATGATCGCGGCAACGGCCGAACGAATCTCCGTATCGGCACTGACCGCCGGTCGTTCGAGGGCAGCGACACGGGCAGCGTCATCGACGCGATTCCAGTCAATAGTCGTGAGCATTCCGGGGTCCTTCAGGCCAGCATCTTCTCGATGGGCAGCACGAGGAGCGAGGTCGCTCCGGCCGCCTTGAGGTTCTCGAGCGTTTCCCAGAACACGTTCTCCGTGCACACCGCGTGCACGGCGACGCGGTCGCTGGAACCGTCGAGGGGCACCACGGTCGGCGCTTCGCTGCCCGGGAGCAGGGCGGCGATGCGGTCGAGAGCATCCTTCGGTGCGTTGAGCATGATGTACTTGCTCTCCCTGACTTGCAGCACGCCGTCCAGGCGCTGCAGGATCTTGTCGACCAGCGCCTGCTTGGCGGGCTCGAGCGGCTTCAGTGTCTGGATGATGATGGCTTCGCTGTCGAGCAGGGTATCGACCTCGCGCAGGGCATTCGCCTTGAGCGTGCCGCCCGTCGAGACGAGATCGCAGATGAAGTCGGCCTTGCCAAGCTTGGGCGCAATCGCGACGGCACCGGAAAAGTAGACAATCTCTGCATCGACCGAATGCTTACTGAGGTAATCTCTCAATAAATTCGTGTAACTGGTTGCTATCTTTGAATTATTAAGATCCTGAGGGCCGGCGTAGCTGGTGCCGTCAGGGGCCGCGATCGACAGCCGGCAGTGCCCGAAGTCCACGTCGAATACCTGCTTGTACAAGGCCTCCTTGCCCGCGTGTTCGAGTTCGAGCCGCTTCTCCTCGACAACGTTCAGCCCGACGATGCCTAGGTCACAGACGTCGTCATGCACGAGGCCCGGGATATCGTCGTCACGAACGAGGAGCAGGTCGATCGGCATGTTCTCGCCGTAACAGAACAGCTGGTCCTTGCTCTGGATGAATTTGAGGCCACAGCGCTCGAGTAGCTCGAGCGAGTGCTCTGTCAGACGACCGTTCTTTTGCAGCGCAATCTTGATGCGTTGCGTCGGGGTATCCATGGTCAGGGAGTCCTGTCTTTAGTTGTCGGGGTGGGTTCGCTCGAGGGCAACGGCGTAGCCACCGAAGCCTTCGTTGAGAAAGCGGGCAACGCGCCCGATCGTGGTCACGCTGACGCCTGTGAGATCGTGAATCTTGCGATAGGGCAGGTCCTCGCGGAGCAACTCCACGACATGCCAGCGATCCACCAGCGCCTGGAGCTCGGCGGGCGTGCACAGGTCCTTCAGGAAATTGCGGCACTCGTCTACCGTCTCGAGGCTGATCAGCGCTCGATACAGGGCATCTTCGGCCCGGGCCTGGACCCGTGGCGATTCGTTGCGATTCGGCTTCATCGCGATGTTCTATTGTATTAACGTGTTAGTACATTAATACAGCGAGGCACCCCTTCGCAACCCCCGACAGGCAATCACCGGGAAGGGACGCGTCAGGCGGAGTCGTTGCAAACGTAATTAAAAAACCGGGCAGCGGACGCTTGACGATGCACGCACCCGGCACATAGACTCGCTCAAGCTCATCGAGACCGGCTGAGGGAAAGGCCCAGAGACGCCGGGGCAACCAGCAGAGCTAACCACTCTGAAATGGTGCCAACTCCTGCGGTGATTCGTGTCACCGAAAGATGAGGGTCAGTGCGACATGCGCCAAAGCGCTGAAGGGCACGACACCCCTCCCTTGCGACTCCGCAGGGTTCCGATGCAGCAACGTGTTGTCAGGAACGTAAAACCGGAGTCCAGTTCATGAGTTCAAACGTCAGTTCGGCCACCCGCGCCGTCCGCGCAGCGATCGAGTCCGACGCCCAGTACGGGGCCGTCGTTCCGCCCCTGCACCTGTCGTCAAATTTCGCGTTCGAAGGCTTTGGTGCCAAGCGCGAATACGACTACACGCGCTCCGGCAATCCGACCCGCGATGCGCTGGCCGACGCCCTGTCTGCACTCGAGGGCGGCGCTGGTGCCGTTGCAACGGCGTCCGGTATGGCAGCCCTGACGCTGGTTACGCATTTCCTCGAGCCGGGTGAACTGCTGGTTGCGCCGCACGATTGTTACGGCGGTACGTTCCGGCTCTTCACCAGCCTTGCGAAAAAGGGTCATTTCGAGCTCGAGTTCGTCGACCAGACGGACCTCGCCGCCGTCGAGGCGGTCTGTGCACGCGGGCCGCGACTGATACTGACCGAGACTCCCTCAAACCCGTTGCTGCGCATCGTCGACATCGAGGCCGTTGCGCGGCTCGCAGGCGCCTGCGGCGCACTCTACGTCGTCGATAACACCTTCCTGTCACCGGCTTTGCAGCAGCCCATCTCCCTGGGTGCCGACCTCGTCATCCACAGCACGACGAAGTACATCAACGGACACAGCGACGTCGTCGGCGGCGCCGTCGTTGCCGCGACGCCGGAGCTGGCCGAAGAGTTGACGTGGTGGGCGAATTGCCTCGGCATTACCGGTGCGCCATTCGATGCGTTCATGACGCTCAGGGGGCTGCGCACGCTGAACGTACGCGTCCGGGAACATGAAGCGAGCGCGACCCTGCTGGCCAATGTCCTGGACGGTCACGATGCCGTGAAGCAGGTGTACTACCCGGGCCTTGAAACGCATCCCGGCCATGACATTGCGAAACGCCAGCAGAGCGGCTTCGGTGGCATGGTGTCGTTCGAGATCAACGGCGATGAGCAGGCCGTCAGAGCCTTCATCGACAGTCTCGAGTTCTTCTCGCTCGCCGAGTCACTCGGCGGTGTCGAGAGCCTGGTCTGTCACCCGCCCTCGATGACCCATGCCGCCGTGACGCCGGAGGCGCTGGCAGAGGCAGGAGTTGGCCAGAACCTGGTCCGGCTGTCGGTCGGACTCGAAAGCGCGGAAGACCTCGTTGCCGACGTGCTGCGCGCGCTCGATGCAGCACGGGCGGCGCCCCGTCTCGCGCCGGTCGCCGTCGCCTAGGAAAGATCCCGAAGGAGCTCAGCCGATCGCTGCGATGACGGCGTCGGCGAACTCGGTGGTCGTTGCCACGGTGGCGCCCGGTGCCGCGATATCCCGGGTCCGCAAACCGCTGTCGATAGCGGCATCGATGGCGGCTTCCACGGCCGCGGCCTCGGCCTCGAGGCCAAGACTGTGCCGCAACATCATCGCGGCACTCGCTATCGTTCCGCAGGGGTTCGCGATGCCCTTGCCGGCGATATCCGGCGCCGAGCCGTGAATCGGTTCGTACAGCCCGCGGGTGGATTCGCCAAGCGAGGCGGACGGCAGAAGCCCGAGCGATCCCGCCAGCATCGACGCCTCGTCGGTCAGGATGTCGCCGAACATGTTTTCGGTCACGATGACGTCGAAGTCTGCAGGACGGCTGAGGAGGTGCATGGCTGCGGCGTCAACCAGCAGCGTCTCCGTCTCGAGTTGCGGGAATTCCTCGCTCAGCACGCGGTCGGTCACGTCGCGCCACAGTCGGGACGTCTCGAGAACATTCGCCTTGTCGACGGAGCAGAGGCGTCCGCGCCGCGCTCCGGCAAGCCGTGCGGCCACCCTGATGATGCGCTCGATCTCCGGCACGGTGTAGGTACACAGGTCGCTGGCCGACTCGGCGCTGCGTTGCTTCTCGCCGAAATAGATGCCGCCGGTCAGTTCCCGGACGACGAGCATATCGACGCCGTCGAGCAGCGATGGTTTGAGCGGCGAAGCGTCGGCAAGCTTCGGATTGACCCGCACCGGACGCAGGTTCGCAAAGACGCCGAGTACCGAACGCAGCTTCAGGAGCCCCTGTTCCGGCCTGACGCCGGCGTTCGGGTCAGACCACTTCGGACCGCCGACGGCGCCGAGCAGGACGGCGGCCGAGTCCTCACAGCGATCGATCGTGTCCGCCGGCAGCGGATCGCCAACCGCGTCGATAGCTGCGCCGCCGACCATCGCCGTGCTGAATTCCAGGCGGTGGTCGTAGACGTCTGCGATGCGTTCCAGCACCCGGCGAGCTTCCGCGATGACCTCGGGACCGATGCCGTCGCCGGGCAACAGCGTGATGTGCGCGTTCAGGAGCGTGCCTCCTCGTAAGCCCGGATCGCGTCGAGGTGCTTCTGCAGGAAGCCGAGCTGATCGGTGCCCTCGATGAGGCAGTAGCGGGCGAACGCATCGATCGGGTAGCTGACCGTGTGGCCTGCTGGGAGAGTCAGCGTCGAATGTTCGACGTCTATCTCGATCTCGGCGCCGGGGTGGTTCAGTAGCCAGTCGTGGGTCTGCTCGTCGATGACTACCGGCAGCAGGCCGTTCTTCAGGGCATTGCTGCGGAAGATATCGGCGATCTCCGTCGATATGACCGCGCGAATGCCGTAATCCGCGAGAGCCCACGGAGCATGTTCGCGTGATGATCCGCAGCCGAAATTGCGGCCCGCGACGAGTATCTCGGCGCCCTCGGCTTCAGGCCGGTTCAGGGGGAAATCGGGATCGGGATTGCCGTCGCCGTCGTAACGCAGGTCGCAGAAGAGGCTCTCTCCCAGGCCTTCTTTCGAGGTCGTCGTCAGGAAACGCGCCGGGATGATCTGGTCCGTGTCGATGTCCTTCGACGGCATGACGACCGTGCGCGAGCGTATCGTCTTGATTGGCTGCATATCACTCCCCATCCAGGAAAGGGCGAGGGTCGGCGACCCGCCCGTTGATGGCCGACGCTGCGGCGGTAGCCGGACTTGCCAGCACGGTGCGTGCGCCGACGCCCTGGCGGCCCTCGAAATTTCGGTTACTCGTGCTGACCGTCAGTTGACCCCTGGCCGCCGTGTCGCCGTTCATGCCCAGGCACATCGAGCACCCCGACTCGCGCCACTCGGCACCGGCTTCGGTGAACACGCGATCCAGTCCGCGTGCTTCTGCTTCCTTCTTGACCTGCTGCGAGCCGGGCACGACGAGCATGCGAACGCCGTCCGCGATGCGCTGGCCGCGGAGGACGCTCGCTGCCTCCTCGAGATCGCTGATCCGGGAGTTCGTGCAGCTGCCGACGAAGACGATGTCCACGGTGTTATCCGTCATGGGCTTGCCGGCCTCGACCTGCATGTAGTCGAGCGCCTTCCGGAAACTCGGGTCCTCGCTCTTGTCCGGAACCGGTTCGTCGATGCCGACGACCATGCCCGGGTTGGTGCCGAACGTGACCATCGGCTGGAGGCTCGACGCATCGATCGTGACCGACTTGTCGAAGCGGGCGTCCTTGTCGGTGGCCAGCCCTCGCCAGCGATCCACGGCAGCATCCCAGTCACCGCCGGCGGGCGCGCGTTCGCGTCCTTCGAGATACTCGAAGGTCGTGTCGTCCGGGGCGATCATGCCGGCCCGTGCACCAGCCTCGATCGACATGTTGCAGATCGTCATCCGCGCCTCCATGTCCATTGCGCTGATCGCGTCGCCCCGGTATTCGATGACGTGGCCGGTGCCGCCGGCGACACCGATCTGGCCGATGATGGCAAGAATCAGGTCCTTCGGCCCGACCCCGTGGGGCAGGGCGCCGTCCACCCGGATCTCCAGGGTTTTGGGCTTTCTCTGCAGCAGGCATTGGGTCGCGAGGACATGGCCAACCTCGGTGGTGCCAATCCCGAACGCCAGGGCGCCAAACGCACCATGGGTGCTCGTGTGGCTGTCGCCGCAGACAATCGTCTTGCCGGGCTGGGTTGCGCCGAGTTCCGGACCGATCACGTGGACGATGCCCCGCCGGTCACTGTCGAAGCCAAGGAGGTCGAGCTCGAACTCCTTGCAGTTCTTTTCCATCTGCGTGATCTGGCCCGCCGCTTTTTCGCCGACGACTGCAAGATCCTTGAAGGTCCGGACGGGCGTGGTGGGCGTCGAATGATCCATCGTCGCGAGCGTCAGGTCGGGACGGCGGACGGGCAGACCCCTGGCTCGCAGTAGCGAAAATGCTTGCGGCGATGTCACCTCGTGGATCAGGTGCAGATCAATAAAGAGGATGGCAGGTGTTTCGCTGGTCTCCGGCACGACGACGTGCTGGTTCCAGACCTTTTCGAACAGTGTCTCGGCTTGCAATGTAGGTTCCGTTCTTGCCGCGGCAACGCCGCTGTCGCTGGTTCAGATGGTTGCCCGCGTCGTATCGGGCGCTGGTGCCGTGGCGCCCAGCTGGCGCCGCCTGAGGATGCGGTTCATGACCTCCAGGCAGGCACGACAGCCGGCCTCGACGATGTCGACGCTGGTTCCGTTGCCGCGATAGCTCGCGCCCTCATGCTCCACGGTGACTGTGACCTCACCCTGGGCATCCTCACCGACCGTCGCGGAGTGGAGTTCGAAGTTGACGAGCGTCAGCGGCACACCGGTCACGGATTCGAGCGCCTGTACGGACGCCGCGATCGGTCCGTCACCGCTGGCCGTGGCACTGTGCTCCTCGCCATCTTCACCGATCAGGGTAACCGATGCGCGCGCATCCTCGTCGGTATGCGTCTGAACCTCGAGCGCGCGGAGCGCCCAGGGTCCCGCCGATGCACTGTCGACGTTCATGATGATCGCCTCGATGTCGCCGTCGTAGACGTCCTTCTTGCGATCCGCGAGCTTTTTGAATTCCTGGAACGCCCGGTTGGTTTCGAAATCGTCGAGCTCGAAGCCGAGCTCACGGACGCGATCCCGGAAGGCGTGCCGCCCGGAATGCTTGCCGAGGACGAGATTGGACTTGCTGATCCCGACATCCTCCGGGCGCATGATCTCGTAGGTCGAGGCATGCTGCAGCATCCCGTGCTGGTGGATACCCGCCTCGTGAGCGAAAGCATTCTCGCCGACAATCGCCTTGTTGCGCGGCGGGTGCATGCCGGTGATGCTCGATACCAGGCGCGACGTCGGGTACAGGCGCGTGGTTTCGATGTCCGTATGCAAATCGAAGAACTCTTCGCGTGTCTTCACAGCCATGACGATCTCTTCGAGACTGCAGTTACCGGCGCGCTCGCCAATGCCGTTGATCGTGCACTCGACCTGGCGAGCGCCGGCCGAGACGGCGGCGAGACTGTTCGCAACCGCCATGCCGAGATCGTTGTGGCAGTGGACGGACAGCGTAATGTCGTCGATGCCCGCGACGTTCTCCTTCAGATAGCGAAAGAGCCGGTCGAACTCGGCGGGAACGGTATAGCCCACGGTATCCGGGATGTTGACGGTCGTCGCCCCGGCTTCGATCGCCGCTGACACGACGTCGGCCAGGTAGGACAGCTCGGTGCGGGAAGCGTCTTCGGGGGAGAATTCGACGTCGTCGACGAACTCGCGCGCCAGCCGGATGGCGCCCACGGCGCTCTTGATGATCTCCTCTTTGGCCATCTTGAGCTTGTGCTCACGGTGAATGGCGCTCGTGGCCACGAAGACATGGATCCGGTGCCGCTTCGCGCTGCGCACGGCCTGGTACACCTTTTCGATATCCTCCGGGTTACAGCGCGCCAGGCCGCAGATGACGGGACCGAAGTCTTCGTCGGCGATTGCCTTGACCGACTCGAAATCCCCCGGCGAGGCCGCCGGAAAACCCGCTTCGATGATGTCGACCTTGAGTTCCGCCAATGCCTTGGCCACGCGTAGCTTCTCCCGGAGCGTCATGCTGCAGCCCGGGGCCTGCTCGCCATCGCGCAGGGTCGTATCGAAAATGCGGATCTTGTCGCTCGCCATCGTCTTGTTTCCTCGCAAGAGAGATCGGTTCGTGTTGGTTCAGTCGGTCAGCCAGTCCATCCTGGAACGGAGATCGGCCCCGACCTTCTCGATCGGATGCTCGAGGTCCGCCGCCATCTTTGCCTTGAACTCGGGCATGCCGGCCTCGTTCTCGGCGATCCAGTTTTTGGCGAATGTGCCATTCTGGATATCGGTCAGGACGTCCTTCATGCGCGACCGGGCATGATCGTCGACCACCCTCGGTCCCGAGATCATGTCACCCCAGGCCGCGGTGTCGCTGATGAAGGTGTGCATCTTCTTGAGCCCGCCCTCATGCAGGAGGTCGACGATCAGCTTGAGTTCGTGCATCACCTCGTAATAGGCGACCTCCGGCTGGTAGCCAGCCTCGACGAGCGTCTCGAAGCCCGCGACGATGAGCTCGGTCGCGCCGCCGCAAAGCACGGCCTGTTCGCCGAAAAGGTCTGTCTCGGTTTCTTCCGCGAATGTAGTCTCGATAACGCCCGCCCGGGCACCACCGATACCGGCAGCATAGGCCAGCGCCAGTTTCAACGCGTTACCCGTCGCATCCTGGTGAATCGCGACGAGGCAGGGGACTCCGTGACCTTCTTCGTACTGGCGTCGAACGAGCCCGCCGGGACCTTTCGGCGCAATCAGGCCGACATCGAGGTCGCTCCGTGGCTCGATCAGTCCGTAGTGGATCGCAAAACCGTGGGCAAACAGGAGCAGGGCACCCTGCTCGATGTGCTCGGAGATCGG
>JAAUYE010122870.1_pt1 | contig 10136 bp, 17 predicted proteins | sample 7278081 | NCBI WGS metagenome assembly JAAUYE01 (sample SAMN14350131, study PRJNA611818) | marine sediment metagenome | isolation source: surface marine sediment (0.6m) | place: French Polynesia: Moorea | collected 2018-08
CTCGAGTGAGAATTCATGGGACGGTTCGATGCGCACCGGGCCGTATTCTTTTGAGTCGACCTCGATGGCCGGCATGGTGCCGTACCGGTGTAGGCGCCAGACCTTGTGACCAGACGGAAACCTAGCTACTTCGAGTGGACCTTTTAGTATCTTGAGTGTCTTCTCGATCTCTTCTAGCGTTTCCTGAAGGATCACAGACCTGGCATCGTAGTAAGCATAGCGGTTGTTCATGTCACGTCGTAGATGAAATCGTTTAGGTGACTCATCAATTATCCTCCGAGTCTATGTCTGCGAACCGGTTGTTAGGGCTGTACGGGCTGAACCGGCTACCGTACCGACCGAACCGGTTGTTGATGCTATCCTCCTCGAACCTGGAACCGTATTCACCGAACCGGTTACCAGTACTCTCCGGATGGAATCGGTTCCTTGAGAGTGTGCCGAGGTAGGTCCCGTCATCAGCGTAGATCCTTGGTGGACTAGCGTTAGCTGACGTCACCAAGAGTGTGAGAAAGATTACTATCAAGATGCGTTGCATTCTATCTACCCTCCTAGATGCCGCAAACACCGTCGCGACAGCTGTCATTGTTCTCGGTGAATACTTCATCCCCATGCTTAACAGCCCAGGCATAATCTACTTGTTGAAGAGGTTGACCTCCACGAGAACCGTCCGGGTAGAACGTGAGACCGCGGAGCCCAGGTGCGTAGTGACTGACTAGTCTAGCCATCTCCTCGATACGATCCCGATTGTTCAGATCCGTACCCCACGCCGGCAGGTTGATGGTGCTTGAGATGCACTGGTCAACGTGCTGCTGTAGGTGGTACTGCACCTGGATGCGCCGCTCTACGTCGTCGGCCAGGTCGATGCTCGACTCTATGGCATCAGGGTTGTGACCCTGCTCGATGAGCGTCTTGGCTGCGTGGTCTATGAAGTATTGGTACTTTCTAGTCTCACCGTCCAACCACCTGCGTTTGTAAGCGACTGCAAATATGGGCTCAATGCCACCGATGGTACCCGCCAATCCCCCGATGGTTCCATTCGGTGCGATGGCACGGTATGCAATCGGACGGGAGACGCCAAGCTCGTCACAGAACGTATTAGCCCCATGCTCGCTACCATCTTCCCATTCGTCAAGCCATCGTCCGATGTCCCAGTTGTACTCGTAGCGATACCCTCGTTGGAGTAGCCACTCATGGTAGCCCATGATTCCCTGACCAAGTCTTCGGTTCTTCTCGCGAACCGTTCTGACGCGATCGTACGGTACATCCGCTCTAATGGATCCGCAGACTTGGAACTTGGCGACCCACTCTGAGATCTGGTACATTTCTTCACGGCTCTCGATCCTCGCTAGGTTGGGTGAAGCCAGGTTGCACACGTCGCTGTCGTCACGACTACTCACCTCGGTGCAGGCGTTGCGCCCAGTCTCGCCGGCATACTTGCCGAAGTTGAACGAGAAGCCCGGCTCCCCGTTCCGCATGGCCATCTCGATGTTCTTGAGGAACACCGGGTCCATCTCTCGGTTGGGATTCTCTACCCAGTCGTCGGCGTAGTTGACCGAGATGTTGGTCATATCGAGCGGGGCGTCAGCATCGAAGTTCTCCATCTTGACCTGCCAGTAGGTGGGCCCGCCCTCCCACAGGGCCCGGGACTTCCAGTCCTTGATTGTCAGGAACTGGCCGATGTCACCATGCGTCCTGTCGAGGGATGCATAGAGAGCAGAGCGTCGGCCACCTCCCTGGCGAGCCCGTCGTCCAAAGTCATTGACCGCCTCCATAAGAGGGATCGGGCCAGAAGAAGTGCCTCCAGTGCGATTAAGTGGTAGACCGGCATGTCGAAATACGCTATAATCTGCTCCAACTCCTCCTCCTGTAAGTAGGCACGAAGCAGCGTCTCCAAGTAGTCTAGCCCACTCTTCACGGGTGTCCTCCTGTCCGATCAGGACATAGCAGTTGTTGTAGAACTTGGCTTCCCTGCCACCGTAGTAAATGTATCGACCTCCGGGCATCCACTTGAACAGGCGCATCATCTCGATGCCCCACTCCATCTCGTCTTTGGTCATGAGCCCCTTGCACACCGACGTGACTACTGCTAGGCAGCGCTGGGCCCAGGTCTCCCCAGGGTAGAGGGCGTACTTGGACCGGAACCAGTTGTACGCCATCTCAGTTCTGAACTCGTTGTTATCACTCACGCTCTGAAACCCCCATTCCTGTATGTGATCTGCGCTCGCTTACCGGTCTGGTAGATGAGCGTGTTGGTGTGCGACCAAGTGCTCGGTCCCACGTTGTACCCCTGGTCCAGTGATCCCATGACTCCGCAGCTCCACACCCCGTCGTGGATACGTGCACTATGGCTGTGCCCTGAGCATACCTTGACTCCCATCCTGTTCAGATTGGCGGCGGTACCCCTGGTACCATCAGGACCGCGGTGCCCGTGCAGCGCGCACTCGATACCCTTGACCACGAAGCTCTCGTCTGTGTCTAGGAACTTGGTGTACCTCAGCTGACGCACGTCACGGCAGGCTGTCTCCAGTAGATGGATCTTTTTACCGAACGTGATGGCCCGGTATTTCTTCAGCTGCATCTCGAGGAAGTAGACTGCGTTCTCCGGGTCATTCTTGTAGTCGCCTTCCGCCAACCACCGAGAGAACATGGCGTCGTGGTTGCTCTCGACTACCATGGTCTCGCAATCGGGATGCTCTACGCTGGCGAGAAACCCGGCCAGGTCTGCAATCTCTTGAGCCACGTTACCTGTACCGAGCAGATGCTGCGCGTACCTCTTGTGGTGGTTCCCGTTGTCGTGGTACGTCCTGGTGCGGAAGTCGAGCACGTCGTGTAGGAACTGGTAGTTCGGCCGCAGCTGGTCAAACATACCACCCGGTCCCCAGGAAAGATCGTACACCTCTCGCTCCAGGGCTGAGTTGTGGATGTCACCCCACACGATCGCCTCGACGTTGTGGTCCGTGCTCACACCCTCAGGAGTAGCGATGACGTCCAGGTCCTGGATGACACCATCATCGGTGCTCATCAGCTGCCGAACCCACCAGTCGCCATCGCTATTCACTTCGACCAGGGCAGCGCCGTACACGTGGTGGTCCCCGGCCTTGAGCCCGGTCTTGCGCTGGATGTAGTTGCGCTGCGTCACGGTACCAGTGGTGTAGTTGAACTTCACCCGCTTGAACTTCATGGCAGGGACAGAAGTCATGGCCATCTTGGTGTGGGGGAAGATAGCACTCCGGTCCTTGGTGTACGTCTCGAGGCCAGACAGCGGACGTACCGCAGTCGGTAGGATGTTCATCTCCCCGCAGAACTCAAGATCAGGAGCCAAGACTACCCGGTGGTCTACGATGTACTCATCTAAGACTGGGTCGTACCACAGCTGCTCGGTGTCAGACACCTTGTGAGAGCCGGGCTTAGCCTGCTGTGCCTGGCGGTAGGCCCCCTTATTGTAGGTGTACCTGGACACCATGACGCCAGCCTTGTAGTAGTCGGCCAGGTTCAGTAACGACTCCCACATCTCTGGGTGGACCATCGTATTGTTCTGTGCTGAGGTTAGGATGTAGCGAAAAATCTTACCAGGCTTGGGGAGAGAGGCCGTCTCAACGACCACCTCTGCCCGCACACTGCCCTCCAGGGCGGTGAAGGTATCTTCGGCTCCCTCCTCTTCAATCGGCTCAGGAGCGGGCTCCAGTGGCGCGGTGAGGCCATAATCACTGCAGAGTCTGGCCACCGTCTGCCGGTGTACGCCGAGGGCAGCAGCAGTCCTGGTCTTATTCCATCCGTGTGCAATAAGTGTCTTGGCCAGCTCCTCTCTGTCCAGCATTAGTCTAGGTGCAGACATAAGTTCTCCTAGAAAGGCGTGTCGCCTCCAGTAAGCAGGTTGCGAAGCTCGGTTAGTTTCTCGATAGCCTCGTCCAGCTTGAGGGCGATCTCGTTGGTCGTGGGCTTGGGCTGTGGCGCGAGGTTGACCTCCACCTGGTCTAGTGGCGGTGCTGGGTTGTTGGTACCCTTCACCATACACCGGTGGGCTACGAAGTTCCAGTGCTTACACTGGGAGCATGCCGAGTGCACCACCTCGTAGCCGCGGAGGTTGCAGAACCGTCCACGGAGAATCCCGGTGTCAAAGTAGGAATGACCGCCATAGTTCTCATAATTAGCCATCGTGCACATCCTCGTGGTCATTTGCGTCTCTGAGGGCAGACCCTCCACGATACCACAGTTTCTGCAATCTGTCAAGCTCCGCGTGTGCCCGGCCGTACCCAGCCAGCAGACTCGAGACAGCGGCAAACCACGCAGCCACCTGCCTCTTCGTTGCAGGTTCGTCCTCGTCCATGTCCCTCACCAAGAACGCTCCCAGCTGGATCCTCTGCCTCTCCGCTTCCTTCAGGTTGTACATTTCTGATCTCCTGTTGGTACCGCACAACGGCTGGCATGCCTTTGCCCCACACAGGGGCGCGTACTTCCATCCGCTCCAAGAACCAGTCGAGAGGGACGACTGCCAGCCGGTCCTCTTTCTCTCGCTGACCCGGCGGACGGTTCTTTGTGAACACCACGACGGGCGTGTCCCCCTCGAACAGATTGTCCTTGGCCTGCTGCCAGGCCTTCCACAGGTTCAGCTTCTCGACGTTCTTGCATTCGATTGAGTATGGAAGGCGGTCATCCTTGACGTCCTTACCCTTCTCACCCATGACCGCAGTATCAGGCTCGAAACCGTACATCTCGTGGATACGGTCCCGAACCTCCTGCTGCAGCCGCCGGCCCTTGGCCTTGGCGCTCTTGGCCTTCACGCTATTAGACCCCCGTTAGGTGTAGGGCTGCCCCCCTTCTTCTGGGCGTCATCGTAGGACTTGACCGCGGACGTTACCTCGTGGATGAGGTCCTCGGTCTGAGCCCTGTTGAGCACCAGAACGTGAGGTGGCCTGACACCACGACCGTAGCTGAACCTCAGAAGGAACAGCTCACTACCGTCAGTAGCTCTGTGACAATCAATCTCCATCTTCCACCACCTCATCGAAGTAGTCATCCGGCTCGAAGCCCGGGGCGGGCCCGGCTGAGATGAGGACCTGTAGACCAGGGTCGTTCGGCATGAACCACATGATGCTGATCTTCTCGAACTGGATGACAAGCCCTCGCTCTAGATCCTTCCCGTTGTAGAACACGAGCTCGGTCTCGTCCTGAGTGTAGTCGTCAGCCCTGATGAACACACGCTCGCCAGTTACGAGGCACACCACCCAGCCCGGCCTCTCAGTCTTCGGTTCCATCGGTACTGCTTTCATGCTACCTCCTCAGAACGGGATAGCGTCATCGAACTCAAAGGACGTACCGTCAGGGTAGGTCGTGACTTGCGGGTCGTGGTCGACTACCACTTCCTCGCCGGCCTTGGCAACCATACCCTCAGGTATTTCTCCAAAACCTGGCTCACCGGCAGGGATGTACTCACCCTCGATACCTTCCTTCAGGTCTTCCTCGCTGCTACCAGGCATGACTTCAGACGATGCCTCAGGCTGGCTTTCCACCTCAGACTCTGCTGGCTTACTAGCATCCTCAGGTCCGGACTTGCCGGCCGCCTGTTCTGTGGGCTCATCGGCCCCAGCTTCTTGAGTCTTTGGTTTGGGCTCAGCCCTCTTGGCGAACGCAGCCGCGGCCTTGCCAGGTTTCCGGTTAGCGAAAGCCGCCGCTGCAGACTTGGGCTTCGCCTCCTGCTTGGTCGAGGGTTCAGGCTCCTCATTACTTTCCGGTTCTGGTTCAGGCTCGGGCTGCGGGAATGCACCAGCCAGGTCGAATCCTGTCTGGGTTGCAAGCTGATCGATGAACTCACGCCCACGACGGTCGTCTCGTTGAATCCACAGGAGGTCAGCGTTCATGAGCATGTAGTCAAGGCCATGACCCTTGGCTACGTACTTGGCGGTGACGTTTTCCAACCTCTCTTTGTTGTTCTTCGACACAGCCATGACTTTCTCCGCAGCCTTGGGGCCAACACCCTTGAGGCCTGGGATGTTATCGGTGCTCTTGTCACCGGTCAGTAGCTGAGTGAAGAACCATTCAAACCCCTGGTCCAGCTTGATCCAGTGCCAGTCGTGGTCCGACTTGGGTGACCAGCTGTAGTGCCAGCCCGGGATCATCTTGAGATCCTTGTCGGTAGTCATGATGACTGTGGTGCTGAACCACCGCATCTCTTCAGGGTCGTCGGTGTCCGCCTCTTGCCAGCGTTCGAGCGCCTTCTTAAACGCAGCGAAGCCGTAGCATCCCAGCTGGTCATCGTTCTCACCGATAGTCCCTTCGATAGCGCCGAGCTTATCGAACATGTATTGCCTCGCGCCCTCAAAGTGCGCCGGCTTGGGCGGACGCTTGGCCTTGTACTCGGGGTACACCTCGTACCGGTAGTTCACCTCCCGGGGACCAGACAGGAAGATGTCATACGTGTCGACACCGCAGTCCTCGACCAGTGTCTTGACACGCGTGCTGATGCTGTAGCACAGGTCGGCCAGGACCTCATCGTCCTTGCCGGCGATACATTCGTAGAGGATTATATCCCCGTCAATCAAACCGTGGAAATTACTCATACCTCAACCTCGCCTCCTCTTTGAATGCGGCTTCAAGAGCCCTCTCTCTCTAACCTTGCTGGATACAGGCTCATACCCGCTACCATTCCAGACGTACCACATGTCTTCTGAAAACCTTAGGTAGTCTTTACCCCCCGTATCCACTGGGTTGTAGACCGACGTGAACTTGTGCCCAAGCGTTCTGAGTGCAGTCATTCGTCGTTCCTCCACAGGTCATCTTGTGCGTGCATGTCGAGGACTTCGTGTAACCTCTCGATCAGCATACGGACGTTGTGAGGATTGCTGATCCTGATGTTGGTACCGATCTGTACATACTTGCGCGGGTAGCGCCCGAACCTAACTAGCGGGGTGTAGTCCCCGTGTGCGGGCTCATTGTTACGTCGGTGCATTGAATCTTCTCCGGCCCTGTTTCGGGTCTCCAGACTGGTGCTCGGAACACGATGATGGCCGAGGGGAATGGTGCGCTCGACTGCGCCCCTTTGAACTTCAGCCGGCCAGGTAGTAGCCGTACCTCAACCCCATGTTGGGGCCGATGGAAGACGTTGTCCCATATGAACTGGTGCCAGTAGGTCGTGTCGGTCCTTGCGGGGATCAGCATGACCACTACCTGGGCGTGCCAGAAGGCCTCGAGCTTGGCCTTGCGTACCCACTCTTTCAAGCCACGACCGTATGGAGGGTTGAGCCAGACCCGGCCGAGCCAGGGTACCTTCAGTGCGTTGACCTCCTCGGATATGAAGTTCATACACTTGGCGTTCATAGCGTCTGCCGCTGCGTCCAGAGTGAAGGCGAACTCCAGGTTGAGTGCATCGAACAAACCGTCCGGGGTTTCCCAGTCATGCTTGTTGCTTGAAAAGAGTGCCTCTTTATTCATCTGTTGAGCGTCCCGATGTTGTGCCACTCCACACCTTCAGGGTAGTCCAGATCATTAGGCGGGTCACCTACGTGGCGCAGCATGACCGTCGCCCCGTTGAACCAGAAGTCAATGGCGCGGATATACTTGAACTCCCTCAGGTAACGCCGGGCCAAGGCAAATGCCCGGCCCAGCACTCTCGAGGGTACGGACCTCGAGAACTCTTCCATTAGCCCTCTCCGTCGCCTTCAATCCACTGGAGGAACAGGTTGGCCACAGTGGTAACCAGGTCAACCTCGTTCGGGCCGATGACATCCTCTATATCAGAGCCGGCCTGGACGGTTGCGGGGAGAGCTGCGTTCACCAGCGACACAGCGTGGCTCAACGCACTCTGTTTGGCGATCCGGTGTGCAGTCTGCTCCTGCCATTCGCGATCCTCGTAGGCGTGCCACTCTTTCTTGTAGCCGCTACCACCACCGCGGTTGGAGCCGCCGGATTTTCCACCCTTCTTGAAGCCTCCCTTGCCACCGCTGGTCTGGGTCTCCTGGGCAGGGGCCTCTTCGGCTACCTTCGGCTCACCGGAGAAGTTCTTCCAACCATCCTTCTCGAAGTAATCGATCTCGATGACGGTGCCATTCTCCCGCCAATCATCAAGCTGAGTCATCGGATCCCCATCGGGACGGCTGTACCAGTTACCGTCGTCCAGCTTGAAACCCTTGCGGTTCTTGCGGCAGCTCGTGATCTTACCTTTTGCTATAGGCATTTGATGCTCCTGTCAGTAGTTAAACGGCCGAGAGTGCGGCCACATAGGATGGGTGCTCACCGAATCTCTCGACCCTATCGTCACCCTGCTTCACGTACCAGATACCTTCTTCCTCCTCTGCACCATACATGTCAGTCCAAACGTGCCCGACCTCAGTGTCCACCCTGAGCGGTAGACCCTCGGGCCAGTTGAATCCCAGCTGTCGTAACCTAGTGATAGGGAAGAACGCCATGAGACGCTCAACCTCAGGTATCAGGTCGAGACACCCACGCTTCACTAGCATTAAGATGGAGTCGTGGATCTGATTAATGAGAAAGCCACGCCCTTTGAGCATCGTGGGTCGGCGACGCCACAGTTCAGCCAGTGTGAACTTGATGATGTCGGAAGCGATACCCTGGATTGGGTAGTTCTTCAGGTAGGTAGGCTTGAACGATGTCTCGGGCTTGCCGGTTCTCTTGTTGTACCTCACGTCCTCGGTAAAGTAGTACTGCTTGCCGTACCCGATGTCGAGGAGATGCTCTTTGACCGGGATGCCCTGGACCTTGACGTCAGAGATGGTACCCTTGGATGCGGCACCATCAATCAGGTCCTGGTGCCATTCGCCCACGCCTGGGTACGTCTTGTAGTAGCCATCGATAAACGCCTGGCCTGCTTCCTTCGGCACACCCTTACTCTTCTCCATACCCCATGCTGTCTCACCGTATGCCAAACCGAACGACAGACCTTTAGCTCCGCGCCTGTCCTTGCCCTCTGCGTTACCGCCGTCAGCCTCAATCCAGGCTTGCAAGTTCTGAGAGTGCAGGTCATCACCTCTGATGAGGCACTTGATGAGGTGTTCGTCGTGAGACATGGCGGCCAGGCAGTAGGTCTCCAGCTGGCTATAGTCTATCTCCACGATGACGTAGCCGGGCAGTGCTATGATTGCGTCACGTACCTTCATCGTATACCTCTTCCAGTTCAGAGGCCTCGTTCTCGCACATCTCCACAAGGCTGTTACTGTAGTCGTCAAGGATATACCAAGTCACCAACGTATCCCTACCTGTGACGTGCTCAACCCTGAAGTAGGTGTAAGAGCTATCTTCAACCTTCACCCACTCAGCTTTGACTGGTGCCTTTTTCATTACGCTGGTCCTCAAGTTGGTTACTTACAGCCTCGTCTAACTCGAAGAGAGACAGGCTGTAGTCGGCGAGCCGGTACCAGGTCCAGCAGTCGTCGGTCTCGAGTCTAAGGTAGAACTTGACACCCGGGAGTACCACCGCCTCGTCGTCCCTCCACCACTCGGCCTCACCTTCAAAGTCTTTCGTGAACATAAGCTCTCTCCAATCGTTCGGCGTCCACTCCAGTGATCTCACTCATGGTTATAGAGGGACCGTGGTTTACGTCGTACCACTTGATACCTTCTGCGTGGTGCTCCAACCTGAGGTAGTATTGTGGACCAGCGTCGATCCACTCATACAACCCCTCTGCTACTGTTCTAAGTTTCATTCAGACACCTCACTTCTTGGGGAGATTCTGAAGGTTGGGGTTGCTTGAGCTAGGCCGACCAGTTGGTGTAGCAGACTGGTTGTAGCTGGTGCGGAGCCTACCCTCGACAGCCTTGCGTAAGTAGCCGTTGACGTAGGTGTCCACCGTCTTCTTGATCTTGCGTCTCTCGATGATGAGATCGACAAGCTCGATGCCTTCCATCTTGCTCAGCGTATCCTCACCGACTTCAGTCAGTTCCTCTGGGTCGAAGCCGCCACCGTTCTGGACCCTGGCTTCCTTGGTCTCCAATTTCATCTTCGGGTTGCCGTTCTTGAAATACATCAGCTCGCCGTCAGTGTCCCGTTGGTGCACTCTCTCCTGGTACTTGTACGTCCCGCTGGTCAGTACCTGAAGTAGCTGCTGGTTCGAGCCCGGGTTGCGGGTCCCTGGCTTTGGCTTGCCGTGCTTGTCCACCTCAGCCGGCTTCATCAGGGGGAAGTA
>JAAUYE010210757.1_pt1 | contig 10128 bp, 10 predicted proteins | sample 7278081 | NCBI WGS metagenome assembly JAAUYE01 (sample SAMN14350131, study PRJNA611818) | marine sediment metagenome | isolation source: surface marine sediment (0.6m) | place: French Polynesia: Moorea | collected 2018-08
AACTTGGAATCGTTGGTGTCCAGCGAATAGGGTATTAACAGCAACTCGGGATAATCCTTCGACCAGTAGGGCAAATCGTCGTTATAAACATCGGAGTCGTACAGGAAATTGCCCGCCTCGACCACCAGCCGCCGCGTGTTCAGCGACGGCAGGCCGGCGTAATAACCGAGCGGCGCCTCGCCGGTAAGCTGGCGCACCTGTTCGATACTGTTGCGGATATATTCCCGTTCCTGTGACTCGTCCATGCCGTAGTAGTCGATCCAGCGCCAGCCGTGCGGCTGCAGGTCGAAGCCGGCGTCGATCATTGCCTGCAGCGCCTGCGGATTTTGCCAGCCGGCGAGCCCGACCAGGTTGACCGTGGCCTTGAGTCCGCGGTCGGTAAACGCCCTGAGCAGGCGCCAGTAGCCCACCCGGGCGCCGTATTCGTAACTCGACTCGATGTTCAGGTCGCGCCCGCCGATGCGCGCTTCGACGGCGACGTCCGACAGCCGCACCTCGGAGCGGTCGTCGCCGTTGAGTACGCACAACTCGCCGCCTTCCTCGTAGTTGATACAGAAATTCACCGCAATCCGGGCCTCGTCGGGCCAGGTGACCTCGGGCGGCCGGTCGGCGTAACCGATAAAATCTCGCACGGGTTTGAAGCTGTTGTTCATGAGAGCCTTTCCGTTAGTGCCGATAAGACGTTTTTGACGTCAGATTCAGGAAATTTCGCGAACCATGGCGTAATCTCCGGGTCGATCATATAACATAAACACCCGGCATCAAGTGCCGGATATGAATGGACGAGGATAATCTCATGTCAAATGCGACTCGACGCAGGCTGCTGTTCGGCCTGATCACGCTGCCGCTGTCGCGCCTGGCGGCGGCGGCAAGCGCAACCCCGAAGGCCAGCGAAGGCCCGTTTTACCCGACCGATTCGATGCGCTTCGACGATGTCGACAGCGACCTGGTCAAAATCGACGGCCAGGTGCGGCAGGCCGGTGGCGAAATCGTGCGCCTCGGCGGCCGCGTGCTCGACCGCGGCGGCAAACCAATCGCGGGCGCGCGCGTCGAGATCTGGCAATGCGACGTCAACGGGCGCTACCTGCATCGGCGCGACTTCGGCTGGTCATCGCGCGACGAGGGATTCCAGGGATTCGGCCATAGCCTGACCGATGCCGGCGGCAATTACAGTTTTCGCACGATCAGGCCGGTGCCGTACAGCGGCCGTACGCCGCATATTCACGTCAAGGTTTTCGTTGGCGGGCGCGATGTGCTGACGACACAGTTTTACCTGCCGGATCATCCCGATAATGCCGGCGACTGGCTGTACCAGCGAATTCCGCCGAACCGGCGCGAAGCGGTGACCATGTATTTCGAGGAGCGGGGCGGCGAACCGCGCGCGAATCTCGATATCGTGGTCTGAGCCCGCGCCTAGGGCAGGAAGATGTAATTGTCCGGATCGCCGGGATCGCTCGATAACACCACCACCACGGCGACGAGGATCGCGAGCAGCGCGATCAGCGCAATCAGCAATTGATGCCAGCGGTAGTAGCGGCTGCTGGTCCGATCATGCGGATTCAGCCGCCGGTAAATCAGCAGCCAGGCGCCGATGCTCGCCAGCAGCAGGATGAAAACCAGCTGCACCAGCAAATGCGCCCAGTCCACGTCATTCACCCGCTGTGCCCGCGGCCTCGCCCGGCGTCGGATCGCCGGGATTTTCGACATAGTTGGATACTTCGATCAGGTTGCCGTCGGGATCCCTGAAGTACACCGATTCGATCGCGCCGCCGGCGCCGGTGCGCGGCACCGGGCCCTCGATCACGTCGACGCCCCGGATTTCCAGTTCGGCGATTACGTCCTCGATTTTATCGTCGACGATGAAACACAAATCGGCGCTGCCGGGCTGAACCCGTCCGGCGTGCGGCTCGAATTCGCTTCCGGCCTGGTGCAGGTTGATTTTTTGCCGGCCGAAGGCCAGCGCGACGCGTCCGCCGCCGAACTCGACCCGGCGCATGCCCATGACCCGGGTGTAAAAGTCGACCGTGGTCGCGATATCGGCGACGGTGAGAACCAGGTGATCGATTCGATTGGTCCGCATGTTATTGCCCCGTGGCGATCGAAATCACATGCGACCGGATTGCATTACAGCAGCGTGGCGCCGACCGCGGTTCCCGGCTGCGCGATCGCATCGATGCGCGCGAGCGTTTCGCTGTCGAGCTCGACCTCGAGCGAAGCCAGGTTTTCGTCGATGCGCGCGGGGCGCCGCGTGCCCGGGATCGGGAAGATGTCCTCGCCCTGGTGCAGCAGCCAGGCCAGCGCCAGCTGCGCCGGGGTGATGCCGAGCTCGTCGGCGATTGCCGTCAGCGGCGCGAAACGGTCGCGGTTGGTGGCGAGATTATCGCTCGAAAAGCGCGGGATATTCTGGCGAAAGTCGTTGTCGTCGAGCTGCTCGACGCCGCCGGTTAAAAATCCGGCGCCCAGCGGCGACCACGCGACCAGCGCGATGTCGAGTTCGCGCAGCGTCGGCAGCAGTTCGGTCTCGGCCTCGCGCCGCCACAGCGAATATTCGTACTGCACCGCGCTGATCGGGTGCACCGCGTGTGCGCGGCGCACCTCGTCGGCGCTGACGTTACTCAAACCGAGGTAGCGCGCCTTGCCCTGCGCTACCGCCTCCGCCATCGCGCCGACGGTTTCCTCCACCGCGACCGCGGGGTCGAGATAGTGCGCATACCACAGGTCGATCGTGTCGACGCCGAGGCGCCGCAGGCTCGCATCCAGCGCGCGCCGGGCGTAGTCCGGGGTGGCGTTGATATTCAGCGAAAATCCCCAGCCGGTGGGCAGCTCGGTGCCGCTTTCGTTTTCGTCGAAAACGATACCGAACTTGGTGGCAACGAAGGCATCGGTACTGCCGGATTGCAACGCCTTGCCGACCAGCGATTCATTGTGACCGGCGCCGTAGGCATCCGCCGAATCGATCATCAAACCCCGGTCGATCGCGTGCCGCAGCGTGCCGACCGCGTCGCTATCGTCCGATTCACCGTAGAAACCTTCGAGCACCATGGCGCCGTAGCCGAGGCGAGCGCTGGACGCGCCGGCGCCGCCGAGCCTGGATTTGTCGGCCATCGCTTTTTCTCCCTGTGTCGTCGATGGCGGAGAGGTTAACCAAAAAAGCCGCGGCTTGCATCGTTTCGTGATTAAATGAATGCCCTTACCAGTACCGGCCCGGGGAAAAAAGTGCTACCAGCAGCAATTCAACAAATCGTCGATTCGGGACGGCCGCTGCTGCTCGACGGGGGGCTCGGCGGCGAGCTCGCGCGGCGTGGACATAATCTCGATTCGCCGCTATGGAGCGCCGAGCTGATCCGTGACGATCCGGCTGCGCTGCGGGCGGTTCACCGCGCCTACCTCGATGCCGGCGCCGACTGTATTACCACCGCCAGCTACCAGGCCAGTGTCGCAGGTTTACGCGCCAGGGGCCTGGATGCGGCGGAGATCGCGGATGTGTTCAGGCGCTCGGTCGAAATTGCGGCCGAAGCCCGCGCCGAATATGTCAACGAGCATGTTGGGGATAACGGGGCACCGCTGCTGGCCGCCAGTCTCGGACCCTACGGCGCTTACCTCGCCGACGGCTCCGAGTATCGCGGCAACTACGGATTGAGCGATGCCGAGTTGCGCGAGTTTCACCGCCCCCGTCTCGACCTGCTCGATGCCGCCGGCGCCGATCTGATCGCCTGCGAGACCATGCCGGACCTGCAGGAACTCGGCGTGCTGCGCGAGCTGCTGGATGCGGTCGAAACTCCGGCCTGGGTCAGCTTTTGCTGCCGCGACGAGGCCGTTCTGCACGACGGCAATCCGGTCGAAGCCGCGGCCGAACTGTTCGCCGACGGCGCGCAGCCGTTCGCGCTCGGGATCAACTGCTGCGCGCCGTCGATCGTGACGCCGCTGATCGGGCGCCTGCGCGCGGCGGCGCCCGGGCGCCTGATAGTGGTTTACCCGAATTCGGGCGGCCAGTATGATGCCGGAAACAAGCAATGGCGCGATGATGGCGCGCTCGATCACTGGTCGCGGCTTGCCGATGAATGGTTCGAAGCCGGGGCAAGCATGATCGGCGGCTGCTGCCAGGTAGGACCCGAATACATTCGCGAGTTAAGTTCGAAGAAAACATGGCCCTGTTGATCGACATCAAACATCCCGACTGGATGACGGACGACGAGTTGCGCGACGCGCTGCTCGAGTACGAGCCGCAGGCCGATATTCGCATCGGCGCCGAGCCCGGCAACCTCGACGATATCGAAATGCTGACGGTGAGTTCGTATTTCCCTGGCGAAGCCCTGAAGTACCCCAACCTGAAGGTGATTCAGAAGACCGGCGCCGGCGTCAACAATATCCTCGCCGACGCGGATTTGCCGGAAGCGGTCCGGGTCGTGCGCCTGCGCACCGATACTTCAGGTAACGAAATGGCCGAATACGCGCTCGCCTACGTGCTGCAGGAACAGCGCCATATCCCCCAGTATCGCCAGCAGCAGGCGCAATCGTCGTGGCAGGCCTATCCGCCGCGCAAGGCTGCCGAAAGCACGGTGCTGGTGCTCGGTCTCGGCCGCATCGGCAAGCTCGTGGCAGAGCGCTTCGTCGCCAACGGGTTTCGCGTGTGCGGCTGGAGCCGCAGCAGGAAACAGCTCGACGATATCGAATGCTATGCCGGCAACGATGAATTGCCGCGCGCGCTGGCCGCGGCGGATTACGTGATCTCGGTGCTGCCCTCGACCCCGCAAACGCGCTCGATGTTCGCGCGCGAGCTGTTCGGCGCGTTCAACCCAGGCTCGATCTTCATTAACGTCGGCCGCGGCGACCTGGTCGACGAAACAGACCTGGTGGCGGCGCTCGACGACGGCCTGCTTGCCGGCGCCGTGCTCGACGTGATGTCGGTCGAGCCGCTGCCCGAATCGAGCCCGCTGTGGCTGCATCCCGCGGTCCAGCTGACGCCGCACGTTTCCGGCTATCACCTCGGCGACGCGATTGCGGATATCGCCGAGAATTATCGCCGGCTGCGCAATAACCAGGCGCTGCTGAATCCGGTCGATCGCGAACTGGGATATTGATATGGCCGCAACCGAACTCGAAAAGCGCATCCACAGAACGATACCGCTCGCCGACGCGATGCAGTTCCACATCGAATCGCTGACCACCGAGGCGATAGCGGTCAGCGCGCCGCTGCCGCCGAACGTCAATATTCACGGTACCGGCTTTGCCGGCAGCATTTACTCGGTCGCGGTGCTGAGCGGCTGGGCGCTGTGTACGCATATTCTCGAGGCGGCGGGCGCGGATGCCGAACTCGTCGTTGCCCGCGCCGAGATCAAGTATCGCGCGCCGGTTACCGGGGCGCTGGAATGCAAAACGTTGGCCCCGGCCGCTGCGCGCGAATCTTTTCTCGCGGACCTGGCGTCATCGGGTAAGGGATTGATCGAGCTTGAAATCGGGGTCGGCGAGCGTCCCAGCGCGATCCTCAGCGCGACCTACTGCGCCATCGCTGGCAAAGAAGACGACTAGATTAGCGAGCGTACTACCGGCCCGGCCGACCAGCAGCTACCGGGAGAGACGACTCGGAGTCAAAATTAGCGCAGCTAATTTTGACTCCGAGTCGATTCTGCCGCTGTTATCGCGAAGCGATAAAAGCGGCCTGTCGGTTAGATCCAGCGGCGTACCCGGCGTTTGTACTCGAGGTAGTCCTGGCCGAACTTGCGTTCCAGATAGGCTTCCTCGCGCTGGATCACGAGGCGCTGCAGCAGCGATTTCAGCGGCAGGCTGCTGGCGACGATCCACCAGCTGTTCAACAGCAGTCCGACGCCGACGGTGGCGATGCAGAACGCGAGGTAAATCGGATTGCGGCTGAAGCGATAGAGGCCGTTCTGAATAATCGCCGTGGTCGGGTGCCAGGGCTCGACGTGGGTTTTGTGGGCGAGGAATTGCACCAGCGCCAGCAAGGCAATGGTCAGCGCCAGCCCGATGACGATGCCGCCGCCGAGCCACAGGCCGCCGCCGCTGGTAATCGGCAGCGGTTGCTGACTATCGATTAACCAGGCCGCCGCGGCCATGAGCACCGCCAGCAGGGGGGGAGGGAATTTGAGCCCGGGTCCGCGTTTGTCCTCGGCAGTCATGCCGGCCATGTTACACCACGGCCGAACGCGCACCAACGCGGCGCCGGCGCGCTAGGCCGATTTTTTACGCGGGCGTCCCTTGGGTAACTGGCGCGCGCGGCGGCCGCTGGCCTTTTCGATTTTGCGCACGAAGCGCTCATCGCCGAGCGCCCAGCCCTTGAGCGCAGACTCGCTAATCAGCTCGAGCGTGTCGGCGTCGATCCTGCGCTTGAACAGCGCCCGGTAAGCCTTCGCCCGCTCGCTGTCGCTGGCGCCCAGTTTCTGGTATTCGCGATGCGGCGTGATGACCTCGTCGGCCTGGCCGCCGGCATTGCGCGCGTAGCTGCTCCAGGGGTACTCGCGCGGATGCTTGACCAGGCCGTCACGCACCGGGGCAGTTTCGAGGTAGCGGCTGCACAGGAGCAGGTAAGCTTTTTCGTCGACCACGGTGGCGCGGTAACGACCCTCCCACAGGGTGCCGGTGCCGTTGTACAACTCGTTGTAATACTGAACGTAGTTACGGCCGATCGATTGCACCGTGCGCGATACGCTGTCGCTGGCCCCGGGCGTCGCGAGGATATGCACGCGGTCGGGCAAGAGCACGTACGCGTGGACCTTCAGACCGTAGTTATAGGCCGCGGCGTCGAGACAGTCGCGGAAATACTGATAGTCCTGCTCCTCGAAGAATACGCGTTGATCGTCGCGCCCCTGCAGAATGACATGCTGTAACTGATTTATTATTGTGTATCTTGGTAATCTGGCCATGTAAATGCTCGTTAACTGCCGATATACCAGAATTGTACCAACAAAAATCTGCCCGTCCCCAATTGTTAAAAACAATCGGAAACGGGGACGAAAAACGCTACATGTGGTCCCGCGGAATGCTGATCTCGTCCCAGTTGCGCTCGTGGATTAGCTCGTCGCCTTCCCAGGCGCACACCCTGGCCCTGATATAAAAATTTTCCGCGTCGCAGCGGAATTCGCTTTCCGACTCGGTGCGAATCGACCAGTCGCCGCGGCTCATCCAGCAGGTATAGCGGCTGCTCGAACGGTAGCTTAGCGGATCGTTCGCGGCGATGGTCCAGCGCTCGTCATGGCGATGACGGGTACGCATTCCGTGTACCGGATTTTCGATCTCCCCGGTGTCGTCGATGATGCGGTAATGCGATTCACCGGTCTGGAAATTGCGCTCGATCCAGCGCCGGTGCAGGTCGGGTTCGTGCAGCGGGTATTCCGGCAGCGGGTTTTCGTCGGCGGGCTCGGGCTGCTGGTAAACGTCGACGCCGGCGCGCACCGGCAGCTCGATGACCGCGTCGGCCCCGAGCGTGATCGTGGCGACGATGGGCTCCGGCGGCGGCACCACCATCGGCCAGTAGCTGGTCGAGATCGCGACCCGCATCCGGTGCCCGCGCATGAAACGATAGCCGCATTCGTCGAGTTCGATTTCGACCGCCTCGGCCTCGCCCGGAACCATCGGCGCGGGATTTTCATTGCCTTTGCGGTGTGCGAGGTTGAGCACGCCCCAGCTAACCCGCGAGACTTCGCCGCTCGGGTGCACGTCGTTGAGGCGCACCGCGATATTGCCGAGCGGCTTGTCGATCGCGATCTTCAGCCGCAGTTTGGGGCGCCCCAGAATCTCGATCGGCTGATACAGCTTGCCGCTGTCGAAGACCTGCGAGCCGGAGTCGTCGCGGCGCTGGTCCGACGGCATTTCGCCATCGGCGCGCACCGGGAAAAACTCGCCGCAGGCGGATCCGGTGTCCTGCGGCGAGGTGAAAGTTTTGTCGCGGGTGCGCCCCGGGATGTCGAGCAGCTGCCGATTCGGCGCGAGGTAGTAAAAGCGCGGCCGGGTACCGGGCGAGGGCAGGCTTGCCTCGGCGACCCAGCGTCCGGGGTCGCGCTCGCGCCTGAGCAGCGGCAGCGCGTCCTCGAGGATATAGGCGCGGTAAGCGGGGAGGTTTTCGACGCCGTTGTTCTTGCCCCTCAGCCACTTGTCCCACCAGGCTATGGCTTCCGCGAGAAAATCGAGGCGCGGTTTTGGCAGCGCGAAATGCGGATATTTGTGAATCCACGGACCGTTTATCGCTTTGGCGCCGGGAATATTGGCCGCCGCCGCCGGCGGTGCATTGATGTATCCGTCAGCCCAGCCCGAGATCACAAGTGACGGAATTTTGACGTTTTCATAGTTTTCACTTATCGATCCGTGCTTCCAGTAGTCATTTTTCCGTTGATTTTCGAGCCAGGTTGCTAATGGCAACGGTTGCGTTTTAAGACGATTGAGCCAGGTTTCGCGCCAGCCGTCGCCGACCAGCTCGGGATCGGGCGGCCTCGAGGCGTAACACAGCATCGTGCTCGACCAGTAAAAATTGGCGGACAGCAGGCAGCCGTTCTTGTAATGGATGTCGTCGTTGTAGCGATCCACGGTAGAGCCGATCGAGATGACCGCTTTCAGCGCCGGCGGCTGCAGCGCGGCGATTTGCAGGCTGTTGAAGCCGCCCCAGGAGATACCCATCATGCCGATGTTGCCGTCGCACCATGGCTGCGCCGCGATCCATTCGATTACCTCGCAGCCGTCGGCGAGTTCGCGCTCCGAGTATTCGTCGTCCCAGTCGCCGTCGGATTCGCCGGTGCCGGAAATATCCACGCGCACGCCGACGTAACCGGCCTCGGCGAACGCCGGGTAAGTGCTTTCGTCGCGCTGCGCGGTGCCGTCGCGCTTGCGGTAAGGCAGGTATTCGAGGATGGCCGGGGCCGCTTTCTTGCTCGCCGCGTCGGGCATCCAGATGCGCGCCGCCAGGCGGCGCCCGTCACTCAGCGGGACCCATTCGTTTTCGAGGACCTTGAAGCCGGCTTTTTTCATTTTTCTTCACCTGTGCCTGCGGGGAACGATATTTTGCCTGCCCGGCCGGGGGGCAGGCAAGCGTTACCCGGGTAAAGGAATCGCGGCGGTTACAGGCTCGGGCCGGCCGCGACGAGCTTCTGGCCGCTGTCGGTGTCGGTGTACTGCACGAAATTGTCGATGAACAGGCCCGCCAGCCGGCGCGCTTTTTCTTCCCATTGCGCCGCGTCGGCGTAGGTGTTGCGTGGATCGAGAATACTATTGTCGACCCCGGGCAAATCGGTCGGGATGTGCAAATTGAAAATCGGCAGGGTGCCGGTCTCGGTGCGGTCGAGCGAACCGTCCATGATCGCGTCGATGATCGTGCGCGTGGCCTTGATCGAGATGCGTTTGCCGCTGCCGTCCCAGCCGGTGTTGACGAGGTAAGCCTGGCTGCCGTTGGCTTTCATGCGCGCATTCAGCACATCGGCGTATTGCGTCGGGTGCAGCGACAGGAAGGCCTTGCCGAAGCAGGCGGAAAAGGTCGGCGTCGGTTCGGTGATGCCGCGCTCGGTGCCGGCCAGCTTGGCGGTAAATCCCGACAGGAAATAGTACTCGGCCTGTTCCGGGGTCAGTTTCGAAACCGGCGGCAGAACGCCGAAAGCGTCGGCGGTGAGGAAGATGACGTGCTTCGCGTGCCCGGCTTTCGATACCGGTTTGACGATGTTGTCGATATGGTAAATCGGGTAGGAGACGCGCGTATTCTCGGTCTTGGAAGCGTCGGCGTAATCGATCCTGCCCTGCTCGTCGACGACGACGTTTTCGAGCAGCGCGTCGCGCCGGATTGCGCGGTAAATATCGGGCTCGTCCTCGGCGCTCAGGTTGATCGTCTTGGCGTAGCATCCGCCTTCGAAATTGAAGGTGCCGCGGTCAGACCATCCGTGCTCGTCGTCACCGATCAGAACACGCGAGGGGTCAGCCGAAAGAGTCGTTTTTCCGGTGCCTGAGAGGCCAAAGAAGATGGCGGTGTCGATCGGGTTGCTGGGCGCGTGGTTGGCCGAGCAGTGCATTGGCATGATGCCCTTCTCGGGCAGAATGTAGTTCAGAAGCGTAAAGACCGACTTCTTGTTCTCGCCGGCATACTCCGTACCGCCAATCAAAATCAGCTTGCGGTCGAAATTCATCGCAATGACG
>JAAUYE010041999.1_pt1 | contig 10124 bp, 8 predicted proteins | sample 7278081 | NCBI WGS metagenome assembly JAAUYE01 (sample SAMN14350131, study PRJNA611818) | marine sediment metagenome | isolation source: surface marine sediment (0.6m) | place: French Polynesia: Moorea | collected 2018-08
CGCCGAACTACAACGTCATGGGCGTGGCCAAAGCCGCTCTCGAGGCCAGCGTGCGCTACTTGGCGGCGGACCTCGGCGCCCAAGGCGTCAGAGTCAACGCGATCTCGGCCGGACCGATGCGGACGCTCGCCGGTTCGGCCATCGCCGACGCCCGCTTCGTCTACCGCTGGAACCAGAAGCACGCGCCCTTAGGGCGAAACGTTCTCCTGAACGAAGTCGGTTCGGCCGGCCTCTATCTCCTGTCCGATCTCTCCCTCGGCGTCACGGGCGAAGTGCATCATGTCGATGCCGGCTACAACGTGATCGGGATCCCCTCACCGGCCGACCTGGGAGACAACGGGGTCTGATCCGCCGATTCCGGCCTTGGCGTCGAGCGCTGCTGCGATCCTGTCCGGGGCGTCGGTGATCAGACAGTCGACTCCGCGGCGAACCAGCTCGCGCGCCCTCCGCCCGTCGTTGACCGTGAAGGCCGCCACCTGATATGCGGACTGCTTGACCTGCGCAACCAGCTTTCGCGACAGAATCCTGCTGCTGAGATGAAAGGACCGGCAGCCGAGTGCCTGAAGCGCCGCTGGCCAATCCGCGGGCAGCTTGAAGGCGATAAGCGCGCGCGGCCAATCCGGCCGCAAAACCCGCGCAGCCGCCAGGCTCATTCGGCTGAAGCTGCTGATCATGGGCGGCGGGCGATCCGGCTTGCAGACCGCCGCAGCCACGTTCAACACCGCCTGTGCCGTCTCCACGTCACGTCCCGGGGTCGGTTTGATCTCGATGTTGGCATTGAGGCCCAGCTGCCGTACAAGCCTGAGCGCCGCTTCGAGGCTCGCGAGCTGTTCGCCGGCAAAGGCGGGCGCAAACCAGCTGCCGACATCGAGCAAGCGCGCCTCATCGTAGTGTGTCTCGGCCATCAGGGCGTCCACACCGGTCAGCCGTTTCAGATTGTCGTCGTGGAAAAGGACCGGTCGGCCGTCGCTGGTCAGCATGACATCGAACTCGACCCAGGCGACACCGAGCTCGGCTGCCCTGCGGATCGAAGAGAGTGTGTTCTCCGGCGCTGAGGCGGCCGCCCCGCGGTGACCCATCACCCGGGGCAGAGCAAGATCCATGGCTTTCCCCAAGGGTCGCACCCGAGTGCAAACGGGCGGACTGAACATTGACCGTCCGCCGGCACCGCCAAGAGGGATCTGCCGAGGTCGCTCAGGAACTCGAGGGGCCTAGCTTGCCTGGGCCTGCAGATCCTCGCCGGTCTTCTGGTCGACCGCCCGCATGGACAACTTGACCTTGCCGCGATCATCGATGCCGATGCACTTGACCTTCACCGTGTCGCCCTCCTTGACCACGTCACCGACGGTCTTGACGCGGTGGGGCGCAAGTTCGCTGATGTGGACCAAGCCGTCCCGCGGACCCAAGAAATTCACGAAGGCGCCGAAGTCGACGACCTTGACGACCTTGCCCGAGTAGATCTCGCCCACCTCCGGCTCGGCGGTGATCGACTTGATCCAGTCGATTGCTCCCTGAGCCTGCTGCTGATCGACAGCCGCCACCTTGATTGTGCCGTCGTCCTCGATGTCGACTTTGGCTCCGGTGGTCTCGGTGATCTCGCGAATCACCTTACCGCCGGTGCCGATTACCTCGCGGATCTTCTCGCGCGGTATGGTGATCACCGTGATGCGCGGCGCGTTCTCCGAAACGCCTTCGCGGGCATGGCTGATCGCCTTGGCCATTTCGCCCAGAATGTGCAAGCGTCCGTCGCGCGCCTGGTCGAGGGCGATGCGCATGATCTCGGGCGTGATCGAGGTGATCTTGATGTCCATCTGCAGCGAGGTCACGCCCTGGTCCGTGCCGGCCACCTTGAAGTCCATGTCGCCCAGGTGGTCCTCGTCGCCGAGGATGTCGGACAGTACGGCGAAATCGCTGTCCTCCTTGATCAGGCCCATGGCGATACCGGCAATCGGCCGCGTCAGCGGCACGCCCGCGTCCATCATCGCCAGCGAGGACCCACAGACCGTCGCCATGGAAGAGGAGCCGTTCGACTCCGTGATCTCGGAGACCACACGGATGGTATAGGGAAAATCCTCGTTGCTCGGCAGGACGGGACGCACCGCCCGCCAGGCCAATTTGCCGTGACCGACCTCGCGACGGCCCGGTGGCAGCATGCGCTTGGCCTCGCCAACGGAATAGGGCGGGAAGTTGTAGTGCAGCATGAAGCTTTCCCGGTACTCGCCCTCCAGCGCATCGATGATCTGCTCGTCCTGGCCAGTACCCAGCGTGGTGGTGACCAGCGCCTGGGTCTCGCCTCGCGTGAACAAGGCCGAACCATGGGTGCGCGGCAGCACGCCGATCTCGCAGACGATCTGGCGCACGTCCCGCGTGGTGCGGCCGTCAATGCGCTTGCCGGTCTTGAGGATGCTGCCCCGGACGATCTCGCTCTCCAACTCCTTCAAGATGCCCGGCGCGAGCAACAATGCCTCCTCGTCCTCACCGAGCAGCCCGAGCCCTGCGTCCTTGGCCGCGGCAACCTTCTCGTGACGCGCCATCTTGTCGGGCTCTTGATAGGCCTCGGCCAGCTGCGCGACGATGCCTTGGCTCAGCTTGTCGCGCACCGCTTCAGCCTCCGGCGGCGGCGGCGGAATGTCCCAAGGTTCCTTGGCGCAAGCCTCGGCCAGCTCGATGATCAGGTCGATCACCGGCCTCATCTGCTCGTGGCCGAAGGTGACGGCGCCCAGCATGACCTCCTCGGACAGCTCGCGGGCCTCCGACTCGACCATCAACACCCCTTCCTGCGTACCGGCCACAACCAGGTCTAGCTCCGAGGACGGCACCTCGTCCTGCCGCGGGTTCAGTAGGTACTCGCCGTCCTTGTAGCCGACCCGGCAGGCGCCGATCGGCCCCATGAACGGCAGGCCGGATATGGTGAGGGCTGCCGATGCGCCGATCATCGACACAATGTCTGGGTTGTTTTCCAGGTCGTGGCTGAGCACGGTGCAGATGACCTGGGTCTCGTTCCTGAAACCCTTGGCGAAGAGCGGCCGGATCGGCCGGTCAATCAAGCGCGAAGTCAGGGTCTCCTTCTCCGAGGGCCGACCCTCGCGCTTGAAAAAGCCGCCTGGTATCTTGCCGGCGGCGAAGGTTTTTTCCTGATAGTGCACGGTCAGCGGGAAGAAGTCGACGCCCTCCCGTTGCTCGGGTGCGCCGACAGCGGTGCACAGCACAACGGTATCGTCATAGCTGACGAGAACCGCGCCATTGGCTTGTCGCGCGATCCGTCCCGATTCGAGGACGAGCCGGCGCCCGCCCCATTCCATTTCCTTGCGATGGACATCAAACATGTTCTTTCGGTCCTTCCAACCTTGGCCGTCTTGCCAGTGCCGGACCCGCGTAAGGAGCGCGGCGACTGGAGAGCATCAGCTCCCCTTCCGTCGCGCCCCTTGCGTCGGCCCGGCATTCTCGACCGATCGCGCCGGCCAGCACGCGATCGGTTCTATGGATTTCGATAGGTTTCACCCGCACCTGCTCGTCACGCCACCCGGCCATCCAGCCGTCGCCGGCTCTGGATACGCGCCGTGCCCACTACCGGCGCAGGCCCAGGCGCTGGATCAGGGCCTCGTAGCGGGACTTTTCCTTGCGCTTGAGGTAGTCCAGCAGCCGCCGGCGTTGTCCGACCATGATCAGCAGGCCGCGCCGGGAGTGGAAGTCCTTCTTGTGCGTCTTGAGGTGCTCGGTCAGGTTGGTGATCCTTTCCGTCAAGATCGCAACCTGGACTTCCGGCGACCCGGTGTCGCCCTCGTGGGTCGCATAAGAGGCGATAACTTCGCCCTTCCGCTCAGCGGTAATCGACATCGTGCTCTTTTCCTCTATGTTAAAGGTTCAAGACCCGCACCGGACGAATGCCGCCATCCTCGAATCGGGCCAGCGCCACGGCCTTTCCAGCCGACATGGCGCAGATGGTGGCCCCGCTTGTCAGATCGCGGACCCGCTCTCGGTGAGCACGGGCCAGGAGGGACACCGCCTGGCCGCGCCGCAGGCAATTCGCCTCGGTCTCGGTCAAATCCAGTGCCGGGATGTCGTCCAGCGCGGCCTCGACCGGGAGGAGGTGCTCCGAAGCGGCGGCACTATGCCCCAGGGCATCAAGAGATTCCAGCGAAATCGCGTCGCCTTCGCCGAACGGGCCGACGGCGGTTCTGCGCAACGCCGCGATGTGCGCGGGACTGCCGAGCGCATGGCCGATATCGCGCGCCAGAGCGCGCATGTAGGCCCCTTTGCCGCAGTCGACTTCAAAGGTCGCATGGTCGCGATCGTCCAACGCCACAAGCTCGAGCCGTCGAATCAGCACTTCGCGTGGATGGAGCTCGAACGCGGTCTCGGCGCGCGCCAGATCGTAGGCGCGACGACCGCCGATCTTTATCGCCGAGTAGATCGGCGGCACTTGCTCGATGACTCCGAGGAAGCCCGGCAAAGCCGCCTGGATCTCGGCCTCGTCAGGCCGGTGGCTACACTCCTCGGTGACTTCGCCCTCGGCATCATCGGTCGTCGTGGCCTGGCCCCAACGCAGTGTGAAGCGATAGGTCTTCAGGCCATCCATGACGTAGGCGACCGTCTTGGTCGCCTCGCCAAGGGCGACCGGCAGAACTCCCGTGGCCAGGGGGTCAAGCGTGCCGCCATGGCCCGCCTTGCGCGCGTCCAAGACCCGGCGCACCTTGCCGACGACCTGGGTCGACGTCAGACCGCCGGGCTTGTCGACGATAACCCAGCCGCTGATCGCCTTGCCGCGACGTCTACCGCCCATGGCCACCGTCCTGGTCTGGCGGCTCGCACCCCCCGTCGTTCCCGACGGGCCGCTCCTCACCCACTCCCGCCAGATCCCGGCGCACCCGGGGGGTCTCTAGGATGTCCTGCACGCGCGTGGCGTGATCGAACGAGCGGTCGGCGGCGAATTGGAGGCGCGGCGTATAACGGAGCGTGAGCTCGCGGGAGAGCTGGCCGCGCAAAAATCCGGCGGCACGGTTAAGAGCCTCGACGGCGGCCTGGAGGTCTGCGCCGCCGAGCGGCGTAACGAAGGCCGTCGCCGACTTGAGGTCCGGACTAACGCCGACTTCGGTCACCGTGATGTTGGCCTCGGCCAGCGCCGGATCGTTTAGGCGTCCCCTGGCCAAGACACGGACCAGCGCATGGCGCAGCTCTTCTCCGACGCGCAATTGGCGCAGGCTCGGGGACCCGCCCCGGCTCCGTTTCATGTCCACACCTCGATTGAAACACGACGGCGATAGATCAGCCTAAAGGGCGCGCGCGACCTCTTCGACTTCGTAGCATTCGATCTGATCGCCGGTCTGGATGTCTTGATAGTTCTCGAAAGCCATACCGCACTCGTAGCCTTCCTTGACCTCCTTAACCTCGTCCTTGAAGCGCCGCAGGGTCTTCAAGGTGCCGTCATGGATGACCACGTCGTCACGCAGCAGACGTACTTTCGCGCCGCGCTTGACCAGTCCCTCGGTTATCATGCAGCCAGCGACCTTGCCGACCTTGGTGATGTTGAAGACCTCGCGGATTTCGGCGTAGCCCAGGAACTTCTCCCGTTGCTGCGGCGCCAGCATGCCGGAGAGCGCCGCCTTCAGGTCGTCCAGCACGTTGTAGATGATCGAGTAGTAGCGGATATCGACATTGTCGCGCCGCGCCATTTCCCGCGCTTGCGGATTGGCCCGGACATTGAAGCCGATCACCGTCGCGCCGGTGGCGTTGGCCAGGGTGACGTCGGACTCGTTGATGCCACCGACCGCGGCGTGCAGCACCTGGACCTTGACCTCTTCGTTGCCCATCTTGTCCAGGCTGCTGTTGATCGCCTCGAGCGAGCCGTGCACGTCGGATTTCACCACCACCGGCAGCTCCTTGGCCGCACCCTCCTTGATCTTGGACAGCATCTGCTCGAGGCTGCCGCGCCCCTGCGCAGCGATCGAGGTGTCTCGCTTGGTACCGGCACGGAAGGAGGCGACCTCGCGAGCCCGGGCCTCGTTTTCGACGACCACGAAATCGTCGCCTGCAAAGGGCGTACCGTTCAGACCGAGCACCTCGACGGGCACTGCCGGCCCGGCAACCTCCAGGCTGTCTCCGCGCTCGTTGATCAGGGCGCGCACGCGGCCCCATTCGCTGCCGGTCACGAAGACGTCGCCGACCCTGAGCGTGCCCCGCTGAACCAGCACCGTGGCGACGGAACCGCGGCCACGTTCAACCTTAGCCTCGATGACGACGCCCTCGGCACTGCGATCCGGATTCGCTTCGAGCTCGAGCAGTTCAGCCTGCAGCAGGATCGCCTCCTGCAGCTTCTCCAAGTTCTGCTTCTCCTTGGCCGAAACCGGGATGGCCAGGACCTCGCCACCCATATCCTCGACCACCAGGTCGTGCTGCAGCAACTCCTGCTTGACCCGATCCGGATCGGCTTCGGGCCGGTCGATCTTGTTGATCGCCACGATGATCGGGACCTCGGCCGCCTTGGCGTGGTTGATCGCCTCGATCGTCTGGTCCATGATTCCGTCGTCGGCAGCCACCACCAGCACGACAATGTCGGTCACGTTGGCGCCACGCGAGCGCATTTCTGTGAAGGCCGCATGGCCCGGCGTGTCGATGAAGGTAATCTTGTCGCCGGTGTCGAGACGGACCTGGTACGCGCCGATATGCTGGGTGATGCCACCGGCCTCGTGGGCCGCAACGTCGGTCTCGCGCAGCGCATCCAGCAGCGAGGTCTTGCCGTGGTCGACGTGGCCCATGATGGTCACGACAGGCGGCCGCGGCAGGAGGTCGCCTTTCTCGTCCGGCGGCCCAATCAGTCCGTGCTCCACATCGGCCGCCGCGACCCGCTTCACGCGGTGGCCGAACTCGCCGACGATCAATTCGGCGGTGTCCGCGTCGAGGTTGTCGTTGATCGTTGCCATCATGCCCATCTTCATCAGGCTCTTGATCACTTCCGCGCCGCGCTCGGCCATGCGGTTGGCCAGTTCCTGAACGGTAATCGTCTCGGGCACAACGACGTCACGGATCACCTTCTGCGGAGGCAGATGCGCCTGCTTCTCCTGAGCGGCACGCAGCTTCTCCTGACGACGGCGCATCGATGCCAGCGAGCGCATGCGCTCTTGCTCGCCACCCTCGAGCGCTTGAGATATGGTCAGCTTGCCGTGTCGCCGGCGACGCTCGCCACGGCGCGCCGGTCCAGGCTTGGGCGCTGTCGACTTGCGCTTTATGCGTCCACCCAGCTCCTCCTCTGGAGCCGGCTTGGGCGCGGGTGGCGCCTCGGCCGCCGCGGCGCGCCGCTTCGTCGCCGGCTCCGGCGCGGCAGCCTGGGCCGGCTCAGGCTCTACAGGCGGGGCCTCGGCTGCGGCTTCGCGCTCCGCCTTGGCCCGCTCCTCGGCCTCCAATTCCGCGCGCCGCGCCGCCTCGGCCGCTTCCTGTGCCCTGCGCTCGGAGTCGAGCGCCTCTTGTATCCGGCGCTGCTCTTCCTCATGCTTGGCGACTTCCAGGGCACGTAGCCGGCCGGCCCGTTCCGTCTCCGTCAGGTGACGCACGGCCTCGGCCGTAGTCTCGCCGTCCTTTTCGAGAACTTCCAAGGTGCTCTCAGCGGGCGGCTGCTCGGCCTCGGGGGGCGGGGCGACCACCTCGGTCATTCGGCCTTCGGCCCCGCGCGCGAAGGTGCGCTTGCGCTTGACCTCGACCATCACTGTCTTGGAGCGGCCATGACTGAAGCTCTGCCGGACCTGTCCGGTCTCGACGGTCTTCTTGAGCTCGAGTCGGCCCGGCCGGTTCAGCTTCAAGGGCTTCTTCTCTTTCTCTTTGCTTGTCGTCGTGTCACTCAAGCGTTCACGTCCCAATCTGGGTGGTGCCAGACCCAGCGACCGCTGCCAACCGCGCCACCTCTGCAATGAAGCGATCGGTCAAGCCGCCTGGTGCCAGCACCACATGCACCGCCGAATCCCGGCCGAGGACTTGTCCCAGCTCCTCGGCACCGAAAACCTCGACCACGGGCCCGGCCAGTCCCGAGGCCCTGGCCAAAGCCGCAAGCTTTTCCCGTCCGCCGGGGGCCGCGTCCTGCGCCTGGACCAAGACGGCAGCCCTGCCGGCAGCCAGCTGCGATCTGACCTTCTGGTAACCACCGGTCACCAGACCCGCGCGCCGTGCCAAACCAATCAGGTCGAGACAGCGCCTGCGCAGCGCCCGACACACCTGCTCGATCAAATCGCCCGGCACGCCGACCGGCGCCCGGGCCGCCCGGGCAAACAGGTTTCGCCGGCACGCCTTCTCTATCATATCGCGGCGTGGCAGCAACCACAAACCGCGGCCGGGCAGCTTGCCGCCGATATCCGGCACCACACAGCCGTCGGGGCCCACGACGAAACGCAACAACTCGCTCTTGTCCAGCACGGCACCACTGGCGATACAGCGCCGCAATGGGGCCCGTCGGCTATCGCGGCCAACCGCCCTGGATTGCGCGCCACTGCGCTGTTCGGCCAAGATCGTTGCCATTTCCACTCCGCTCAGGCCTGCCCGGCTTCGACCGGCTCGTTTTGAACCGGCTCGGCCGCCGGCTCTTCGCCGGCAGCGGCTTGCGTCGCCTCGTCGGCCGGCAACTCGTCGAACCAATGCGCCCGGGCGGCCATGATGATCGCGTTGGCATCATCGACGCCCGGCGCCTGGGCGCCCAGAATCTCGATCAGCTCGTCGCTGGCCAGGTCCCCGAGGTCGTCCAGAGTCCTAATGCCGCTGTTGCCGAGCGTCACAAGCATGGCCGCATTCACGCCCTCCAGCGCGGCCACTTCGTCGGCGACGCCGAGCGCTCGACGTTCCTCGTCGAACTTCCGATCCTGCTCCTCGAGGAAGGCCCGCGCCCGCATGCGCAATTCCTCGGCGACCTCCTCGTCGAAACCCTCTATTTCGGCCAGCTCCTGGAGGGGCACGAAGGCTACCTGCTCGAGACTGATAAAGCCTTCTGCTACAAGTAGATGGGCGATCACGTCATCGACATCAAGGGCGTCCATGAACATCTGCGACCGGTTGCGGATCTCCTCCTGACGCCGCCGCGACTCCTCCTCTTCGGTCAGAATGTCGATCTCCCAGCCCGACAGCTGCGATGCGAGGCGCACGTTCTGGCCGCGCCGTCCAATGGCGAGGGACAGCTGGTCGTCGGGAACAACCACCTCGATGCGGCCCTGTTCCTCGTCGAGCACCACCTTGGTCACCTCGGCCGGTGCCAAGGCGTTGACGACGAAGGTCGCTGTGTCCGGCGACCAGGGGATGATGTCGATCTTCTCGCCCTGCAATTCGCTGACCACGGCCTGGACCCGGCTGCCCCGCATGCCGACGCAGGCACCCACCGGATCGATCGCCGAGTCGTGCGAGATCACCGCGATTTTGGCTCGGCTGCCCGGATCGCGGGCGACTGCCTTGATCTCAATGATCGAGTCGTAGATCTCCGGCACCTCCTGGGCAAAGAGCTTCGCCATGAACTGCGGGTGAGACCGAGACAGGAAGATCTGCGGGCCGCGGCTCTCCTCGCGAACGTCGTAGATGTAAGCGCGCAGGCGATCGCCGGTCCTGAACGACTCGCGGGGCAAGGACTCGTCACGGCGCATCAAGCCCTCGGCCCGCCCCAGATCGACGGTGACGTTGCCGAACTCGTTGCGCTTGACGATGCCGTTGACGATCTCTCCGGTCCGGTCCTTGTACTCCTCGAACTGCCGTGCGCGCTCGGCCTCGCGAACCTTCTGGACGATCACCTGCTTGGCCGTCTGTGCGGCGATGCGCCCGAGGTCGATCGGCGGCAGCTCTTCGACGATGAAATCGCCTAGCCCAACGCCGGGCTGGCGGGCTTGGCCCTCCTTGAGGGTCAGCTCGGTGAACTCGTTTTCGACCTCCTCGACGACCTCGCGGAAACGGCGCAGTTGGATCTCGCCGGTCTTGCGGTCGATCTCCGCAGGAATGTCGTGCTCGTGCCCGTACTTGGCGCGGCCGGCTTTGCTGATCGCCTGCTCCATGGCTTCGAGGACCTCGTCGCGTTCGATGCTTTTCTCGCGAGCAACCGCATCGGCGACTTGCAGCAGTTCGGTTCTGGAAAGCGCGGTGGTATCCATGTGTCTGGCTCAAATCCC
>JAAUYE010032146.1_pt1 | contig 10110 bp, 8 predicted proteins | sample 7278081 | NCBI WGS metagenome assembly JAAUYE01 (sample SAMN14350131, study PRJNA611818) | marine sediment metagenome | isolation source: surface marine sediment (0.6m) | place: French Polynesia: Moorea | collected 2018-08
CGACCAGATGACTTTCGAACTTCCGGCCTCGGAACCCGCAGGACCGACCCTGGTCGCTGCGTTCGTAACGACGAAGCCCATTAACTTCTACGAGAGTTCTGTCGGTGAGCGGACGGCAGAGGGAATACTGGACGTCGACTTTTCCTCGATGTCACACACCGCGACCCGTGCTATTCGCGTCGCCGCCCGCGAGGACGAAGCATTCGCGTCATTGCTCAAGATAGATGTGAAGGCAAGATAGCCGAACGGCCGGGCGCTACTCCGGCCTTATCCTTTATATGTGTGACGCTGCGCACTAAATTCGCGGCCCCGGCGCCTTATCCTGCTTAGTTCCGGACCCTGAGGAGCAGAAAATGCCTGTGGGAAGCGCGAAGGCCTTCTTTCCATTCCTGGCCGCGTTGTTGCCGGCGTCCGCCGTCGCAGGCAGCGCGGAGGCGATATTTGCGGACGCGGCCGAATACACATTGCGCGTTGACGTCACGGTCCAGATTCCCTTCATCGAGGACGATCGCGGCGCTCATTTCGGTGCCGCGTTCATCGTGGACGGCGAGCGTCGCTGGGCGATCACGAACGCACACGTCGCGGCGCGATCGCCGGCGAGACTCAGGGCAACATTGATTGACGGACAGCGTGTCGGTGCGAGACCGGTGTACGTAGACCCCTATGTCGACATTGCCGTACTCGAACTGGATGGCGATATCAGTCAATTGCAGGAAGCTGAACTGAGCTGCACTGACGCACCCGGCGTTGGCCACCCTGTGGGAGCCTATGGACACCCATGGGGCTTCGACTTCACCGGCACGCAAGGCGTGATATCCGGTGCCGCGACTGACTGGGGCCCCACCATGATCCAGATGGACACCCCGATCAATGCCGGAAACTCCGGCGGTCCGTTGATCAGTCTCGAGACCGGAGAAGTCGTCGGCGTAAACTACGCCAGCTACGGCAACGATCAGGATCAGAACACGAACTTCGCCGTCCCGGCACTCCAGGTTTGCCGAATTCTCGCTTTGCTCGAGCAGGACATAGACCCTTCACCCGCGCAGCTGGACACCGTCTTCTACAACACCAGCGCTACACAGCAGCAGTTGACCGTCGCCCGTACCTACCTCGACGAATCACTCCTGCCGCTGCGGGCTGAAGACCAGATCGTCGCCGTGAACGGTGTGTCTGTCGCCAACGAAAGCGACCTGCTGCATGAACTCCGAGGATCCCTCGACGATGTGCAGCTGACGGTGATTCGCAGCGGAGAAGAAGTCACGCTACAGGGCCGCCTGCTACCGGAGCCGTTGCTGGTCGACCGCCAGGGCCTGTATTTCGCAGGCATACTGTTTGCAGATTCGGGCTTCCGCGACCGTTCGTCGGTCAACGCCGGTACCGGCATCATGGTGCACAGCCTGGAACCTGGTTCGGAAGCCGATGGCGAAGGCTTGATTCCTTTCGACTACCTCGTTCGCGTCGACAATGTCGAAGTCGATAGTCTCGAAGAGCTACACCTGCTGCTATCCACCGTCCCGTTGTCGGGCGAAGTCCAGCTGGACTTCATGCGCCTCGTCGAGGATGAACGCTCAGGTCACTTGTTTTATTCGGTCCGGCGGACGCTCCCGCGATCGGAATTACTGATACTGGGGAACTGGGACAATTCCGCACACGCCCTGCTGCAAAGCAGGGAGCGCTGATTATCGTCTATAGCGCCGTCTCGAGTGCCAGTTCCGCACGGTCGAGCGCATCCAGGACGACTCCGTCCGGTTCAAACAGCATATCGCTTGCCTGGGTATACATCACCACGGCCCTTTCGATATCGCCACGGGCTTCGGCACAGACACCAAGGTTGTAGAGCAGCGCAACGTTATCCGGTTTCTCTTCCAGCATAGCGGACCAATCACCGCAGGCTCGCTCCCAGCGCCCGCGTTGAGCCCACTTTATCGACGCGTCGAAGCGCCGCTGCAGCGCCTTTTCGGCATCCTTTGCCTCACGCGTCGATGGAGCAGCATCACCCTCATTGCGTGAGTAGCGCTTCAGCAGCACCGTCCCGGGCTCCGTTCTCGGCACCACATCGTCGCGCACCTCGTCGGCTATCTCTTCCCGGATGCCCTGAATCAGCAGTACGGACATCCCACTCACGGTTTTCGGATCTCCAAAGCTGCCATCTTCCGCGGCGCGAAGCAGCCCGGCAAGATCCACCGTGTTATCGCCTTCACACTGGGACTCGGTCTTGGTCCGCGTCAGGAGCTTTTCGTACAGCACCTCGCGCGTGTGGACGTCGGCGATGCGCAGCGCGACATCGAAGGCAGCGGTCTGCCGCATACAGGGTATGCTGACTTCCCTCGAATTCTTGCACTTTCCGAATGTCGGCAACTTGATCCCGAGCTTCGCCTCTTCGTCACGACATTCTGTCCGGGTTTCGGTATAGGACTCGACGGGTAGCACTTCGCCCTTGACCGTGCCGTAATAGACCGCATCGGCACCTTGCGCTATTCCCGCGGACACGGCGCTCTGCGCTTCGTATACAGCGCCCCCGGACGAGGCCTGCAGCAGGAATACCGGTTCCTCGTTGACCCGCGCGTCCTGCAGGCGCTCACGCAGTGTGTCCGCGAAACCTGCCGCCAGCGCCGCATCCGTACCCTCGAGCGGAGCGAGGTCGAAGACTATGACCGATGGTCGCCTGGCTACTTCGGGATAGCGAGGCGCGACAACGAGATCGACTTTGACTTTCTGGGTGCCACCCGCGGCGTGGCTCACGGCCGCGGGCATCAGCAGCGCAGGCAACAAGGTCGCGGGGAGTACGACGGTCTTCAGGATCGAGCGTAATAGGGATTTCTGACGCATTCTGTCATCCTTACAATCTTGTTGTTGTCCGGGCTTCGCTCTACCGGCAATTGATCCTGTCCAGTCTTACTCCGCGCTTGCAGTTGATGGAGTAATTTCGATCCCGTCGCGAATACTCGATCCGCGCCGAGCCGCCTGATGCGGACAGTGAATCCTGTAATAACTCGTTGAGATCCGCGTCGGCGTCGAGACTCGCATCACCGAAGGAGTGAATCAGGTCGCCCTTCATGAGCTTGGGTGTAAACGGTGACCCGGACTTGACGTTGGTCACCTCGATCACTGTCTTGCCTTCGAACTTTCCGGAGCCGGCACGGGTTACGCCCTCGATCCGGAACGATGCCGAGCGCGTGGCGGTAGCCGCCGACGCCGGCCGCAGTGACAGGCCCGCATTCGTGGACGGGGCGCTGGATGGCGCCGTTGCCTGGTAGGCCACAGCAGCGCTGCCGGTGCCTTCGCTGGTATTGAAATAGAAGTCACCGGTCAGCGAAGAGGACTCCCAGGGCACCTGCTGATCTTCCGTTGCCGCCATCACCTGCCGCCGGACATGTTTGAACATCTGCTCGACCGGCTGTCCGGGATGCCGCATGGCAGCGGCCAGTGCCTCGGTATAGGGGCTGTTGCTTCCCAGGCCGTCGAGCGCGACATCGCCGGGTGACGTCGAGTACGCAATCAAGGTGCCACGAGGAGCATCCATCCTCGCAAGCCCGCGTGTGCCGGAGCGGAAGCTGCGCGCATACGGATTGTTGCGACAGGCATCCATGATCACGAAGTTGAGGTCATTCTGGGCGTAGTCGAGTGTCGCGAGCACGGCCGCGGCATTCACCGCTTCGATCGTGACGTCCGACTCCCTCCGAATGTCGGCGTTGACCGGAACGAGGTAGTTCTCACCGGCAACCTGCAATCCGTGGCCGGCATAGTAGAACAGTCCGACACTGGAGCGGCCTCCCGCTGTCAGGCGATCGCCGAACTCCTGGATGGCGCGCTTCATGGTCTTCTGATCAGCGTCGATACGTTCGACAACCTCGAAACCGAGCCCACGCAGTGTCGTGGCAACGAGGCGGGCATCGTTGGCGGGATTGGGTAACGGAGAGTCGATGTAGGCGCTGTTGCCGATGACCAGCGCTACCCGGTCCGCGGCAAGTGCGGGGGCTGAAACCAAGAAGGCCAGGCTGCTGTTGAATGCCAACAGCAACAGGCACCAGCGCTGCATTGTCAGTATTCGCTCAGCCATTGCTTTTCTTAATATAGTGGTAGCAAAGGGGGCGGACGACGTCTGGACTCGCGATCCAGAATGGGTTAGTTATACCATAATTCGTGTGGGCCATCCGCAACAGAACTACTAATAACGAGAAGCGGATAGACGCCGGTTCAGAGCACGAATCAGGGACCAGGAAAGCTTACGCACAGAGGCTTCGCCTCCGGGAACAGGGCCAGCCTCTGCAACATAAACGCTGCAGTAGACGGCGTTACATTACACCGTGTGCTGTAGCCTGAGTCGACGACGAAAACCGCTAATTCGATGTCAGCGTCGTGACCGGGGAGTGTGCCTGCTATGAAAACAAAAACACCAGTAGTCCGACCATTCCTGCAAGCGCCGGGGAGCCGCGCCCATCCTGCCTGGCTGATGATGCTGATTCCACTCCTGCTCATCACCTATGCCAATGCGGAGGACGGGAGCGAACACGTCCTTGTGCTCACTGAAAAGGACTTCGAGGCGATGCAGACCGTGGATGAAGATGTGGATGTCGAGCGGTGCTTCGGGAGCCCTTCAATCACGGTGACCCGGCCGCAGCAGTCCGACGTGTTACCGCCCGTGCCCGTCGAAATCAAGTTTGTGCCGCTTGGTGACTCGGAGGTCGATATCAGCACCTTGAAGATCAAGTTGGGACCGATCAACGTGACGAAGCGGGTGCTGGAGAACCTGGATGTTTCGTCAGCCGGAATAGCCGGACTGATCGAAACGGCGAAGCCTGGCAGCTACAAGTTCAAGATCAAGGTGTACGACAGCCTGGAACGCTGCGGCCGGGCCATCCTGGAATTTCGGGTGCTCAAGCCATCATAAGCTTATCGGGGTAAGCTCCCGCATAGCCCTGGAATTGCAATTGCCTATACTGGCCGAAGACGCGACTCGCCAAGTTACCGACATCGGGCCATGCGCAGAACTGAAGAATCCTGTTTGAACCGCAATGTACGGCGCTGCGCGCTGCGAATCGTACTTGTGCTGTATCTGTCAGCCGTCGGAAGCCATTCCCTTGCGCAGCAGGACATTTACAGGTGCGTCGCGGTCGATGGCTCGGTCGCATTCCAGGAAACGCCGTGCCCGGTGCCTGAGGAAGATACGGAATCCGTTGGCGACGAAACCCCCGACGATACGTTGGCAGGCGACGACTTCTTCGATTTCGTCAATCCGTACGACGAGCCAGTCGACGAATCCAATGGCGGCACGGTTGATGAGGCAGCCGCTCGAAACGAAGCTCCGTTGCCGCCGCCTGTGTCCGAGAATCGCGCCGAGTGCGAGAAGCTCACGCGCGATGCAATCGACGCCATCGATCTCGAGATGCGGAAGGGCTACACCCCGGAAGAAGGCGAGAACTACAAGCTGATGCTCATCGAGCTGACGCGCCAGCTGCGCTCCTGCAAGCAACTCCAGTAGCTCGGCTATACTGCGTGCTCCGTGCTCGAGGAACGCCGCCATTCTTACCGACGCTGTTACTTACGAACTGGCCGACAGGATCGCTACGGTCACAATCGACGACGGCAAACGCAATGCGCTGTCGCCGTCCGTGCTGGGCGCACTCTACGAGGCATTCGATCGCGCAGAGAAGGACCAGGCGGCCGTCATCCTGACCGGTCGGGACACGGTCTTCTCGGCGGGCTTCGATCTGAACGTCATGAAGAAAGGCGGCCCGAAGGCTCTCGCGATGCTGCGCGACGGCTACGGCCTCACGGCGCGCGTCCTCGCACACCCGCACCCGGTGGTCGTGGCCTGCAACGGTCATGCGCTCGCGATGGGCGTGTTCCTGATGCTGTCGGCCGATTACATCATCGGTACACGCGGTGATTTCAGGATCGCTGCCAACGAAGTCGCTATCGGGCTGCCGATGCCCCGCGTCGCCGCCGCGATGTTGGAGCACCGGCTGACGCCGGCCGCTTACCAGCGTGCAGTCACGCTGTCCGAGTACTTCGATGTCGACGCCGCCGTCGCCGCGGGCTTCTTCGATGAACTCGTCGAAGCCGACGCACTCATGCAACGCGCAATCGAACACATGCAGGAGTTCATCGAACTGCCGGCGGCGGCACATGCGGCCGCCAAGCGCCGCATTCGTCGCTCGCTCATCAAGCGTATCCGCCGCAGTATCTGGCTCGATCTCGTCGACGCAATCATCGTCGGTATTCGCGGAATCAAGCCGAAGTCGCCATAACGCGTAGATACTGTCGCCAATCGGCGACGATTCCGGGGTGCTCCCGTGCAAATTTGTAACGGGTCACACTGGAGCCGATTTCCGCGTGCAATAATCGAGTCCATCGAGCTTGCTTGGGACTGGATCATGCTCGCACTACTGCCTGGAAAATCTATTCACCTGGCGCGATTGCTTGTCGCGCTCGTCTTCTCTGCCACGCTTGCCGCCTGCGGTGGCGGCAGTAGCAGCGGCGCTGTATCGCCGCCACCCCCGCCGCCTCCGCCACCACCGCCGACGACGGTCGAGCCGTCACTCTCGATTAGCGACGCGGTCATCACCGAAGGCGACGCCGGCATGGTCGTGCTCTCGTTTACCGTGCAGGCATCCGCCACGACGACGGTTGGACAAACCGTCGCCGACGCGAGCGTCGACTATGCAACGTCGGACGACAGCGCCACCGGGGGTGTCGACTACGAGGCGGCGAGCGGGACCATCGATATCCCGGGGGGCACCGAGCAGGTCACGATCGATATCAATGTCATCGGTGATGCCGACATAGAGCCCGACGAAACCTTTACCGTGACGCTGTCGTCACCGACGAACGCCTCGATTTCGGATGACACAGGCATCGGCACGATTCGCGATGATGACTCGCCGATCGGGGCATCGGGTCTCGATGTGCGTCCCGACAACCAGACCTGCATTGCGCCGCCGCGGCCGACCGCGGACTCGAGCGTCTCGTTCTCGGAGCCTTACCCGTCTCTGCCAAGCTTTAATCAGCCCACGAAACTCCTGCTCGAGCCGGGCGGTAATCGTTGGTTCGTGCTGCAGAAGCCGGGCCAGATACGAACCTTCCAGACGACGAATCCGTCCAGTGCTCCCGAGTACCTGGATCTCAACGACACGCGGTCGATAAACAGTTCCTCCGAGGGCGGACTGCTCGGCATGGCCTTCCATCCGAACTATCCGCTGACGCCGGAAATATTCCTCTCCTACACGATCAACCACACGGGTCCGTCGATGCGCTCGGTGATTTCGCGCCTGATTCTGGACGACGTGAATAACCCGGGTGCCGGTACGACGGAACAGTTCATCATCGAGATCGACCAGGATTTCTCGAACCACAACGGCGGCGACATCGCCTTCGGCCCGGACGGCTATCTCTATATCGGTCTCGGCGACGGCGGCAGCGGTAACGATCCGCTCCAACGCGGACAGGACACGACGACGCTGCTGGGCTCGATGCTCCGCATCGACGTCGATGGTACGGGCGCGGATTACAACATCCCGTCGGACAACCCCTTCGCGCCGAATGCGAAATGCGGTCCGGGTGCGACGAACGCCAACGACTGTCCGGAAATCTACGCGTGGGGCCTCCGGAACCCTTGGCGCTGGAGCTTCGATCCCGACACGGGTGACCTGTGGCTCGCCGATGTCGGCCAGAACGCCTGGGAGGAAGTCGATCTCATCGAACTCGGCGGCAACTACGGCTGGCGCTGCCGGGAAGGTGCCAACGACACGAGCAATGCGGGCGACTGCGATGCCAGCGACAGCCTGATCGATCCCGTCACCGATTACAGCCATAGCCTCGGCAACTCGATCACGGGCGGTTACGTGTACCGCGGCAGCGCGATTCCTGAACTCGTTGGTCTCTATATCTTCGCCGACTACGGCTCCGGCCGCTTCTGGGCTGCGCGCCCTGAAGATGACACAGGCGGCTACAGCAATGACGAGCTGGACGACACCAACTTTCGGCCAACATCATTTGGCGTCGGGCCTGAAGATGAACTCTATTTCGTCGATATCGCCACCGGTCGTGTGCACCGGATCGAGCCGCCCGCCAGCCCAACGCCCGACACGATCCCCGAGCGCCTGTCCGACACCGGCTGCGTCGATACCGCGGACATCACCCAGCCCTACTCGGGGCTCCTGCCCTACGACCTCAACGCCCCGTTCTGGTCGGACGGCGCTGCGAAGGAGCGCTACATCGGCCTGCCGAACGGCACGACGATGGACATCGATGCCGACGGCGACTTCCTGTTCCCGAACGGGACCGTGATCGTCAAGAACTTCCGGCTCGGCGGCGATCTCATCGAGACGCGCCATCTCATGCGGCACCCGGACGGCATCTGGGCCGGCTACACCTACGAGTGGAACACGGCGCAGACCGAAGCGACGCGCGTGCGTGGCGGCAAGGTCGTCACGATCGACGGCCAGGACTGGATCTACCCGTCCGAGGGCCAGTGCATGGAGTGCCACACCGCCGCAGCGGACTTCGCGCTCGGCCCGGAGATTGCACAGCTCAACAAGGACTTCACCTACCCGTCGACAGGACGGACGGCGAACCAGCTCGAGACGATCGACCACGTGATGATGTTCTCGGGGCCGCTGCCGGGACCGGCGAGCACGCTCGACGCCCTGGCCGACCCGGACGACGCTGGCGCGCCACTGGAAGACCGGGTGCGGGCTTACCTGCACACGAACTGTGCGCAGTGCCACCGCCCCAATGGTCCGACGCCGTCGACGATGGACCTGCGCTACACGACGGCGCTGGCCGATACGAATGCCTGCGACGCCATGCCGCTCAACGGCAATATCGGTATCCCGAATGCGCGCCTGATTGCTCCGGGAGACTCGGGTCGCTCATTGCTCGTCGAGCGCATGCAGCGGCGTGACATCCACGGTATGCCGCCGATCGGTTCGAACGTGATCGACGCGGCGAACGTGGCCCGGGTCGCCCAGTGGATCGACGGGCTGAGCGGCTGTAACTAGGTAAAGAAAAATCGGCCGGGGCACGTGGCCTCGGCCGATTCCTGTTACACCGACTGCAGGTTGACTAGAACCTGTAACCGACGTTAATTGCAAAGACCCAGGGGTTGATGTCGACAGAACCGAGTCCGACCGTGGCAGGTGGATCCGTAGCGAATGTGACATCGAGGTCGGATTCTATGTTGATCCAGCGCACGTCGAAGTTGACCAGCCACTTCTCGTTGATCATCCAATCAGCACCGGCCTGCACGGCGACACCGAAAGAATCATCAAGCGAATAATCGCTAATCAAGTCTGTGATTCCGGAACCGGAGTCAAGGTCTTCGGAGAGGAACGTCGTGTAGTTGACACCGAGACCGACGAAAGGCTGAAACTGCGCTTCCGGCAGGAAGTGATACTGGACCGTGAACGTCGGCGGCAGGTGCTCGACTTCGCCGAACGCAATGCTGGCGCCGGACCCGTCCGTCGCCTCGAGGTCGACATCGTGTTTGAACGGCCAGGCCGCCAGGATATCGAAGGCCCAGTTGTCGGTGAACATATAGGTGCCAGTCAAGGTCAGGCTCGTACCGTCATCAACCTGTACGTTAACGTCCAGGTCAGGTATCGCCAGATTGTCGTCTTCCGGCATTACGACCCCGACACCGGCGCGCAGTATCCACTGCCCGGCTTCGTGCGCAAAGGCAGGACCTGCGAGGGCAACGCCCAGTACCGCGGAGGTCAAGACTACCAATGAGCGTCTCATAGTGATCTCCTTAATCTAAGTTTCAGTTCCACACGAAAAAGCCTGCGCGTGCGAGTACGCAGCAGGATGTCGGCGCTATCCCATCATGCCCCTCGAGGCGGCGATATAGGGACTTGTGGAAAGGGACTGCGGTGTCTGCGTATAGGCAGTCTATAGGGGTTTCAGGCGTTCAGCGGGGCGCGTTGCGCGTCCTGTTCGGGGTCTCAAGCCACCGGGATATGACGCAGTCGCCCGTCAGGACGGGCTCCAACAGGGACTTGTTGGAGCCCGCGCTCGCGGGCGACCAGTGACCGGACCAATAGACCACACGCGCGGTCGCGCGTGTGGTCTCCACGCCCAAAGCGGCCTGAGCTTGAGCCTGGAGACCAC
>JAAUYE010210054.1_pt1 | contig 10110 bp, 10 predicted proteins | sample 7278081 | NCBI WGS metagenome assembly JAAUYE01 (sample SAMN14350131, study PRJNA611818) | marine sediment metagenome | isolation source: surface marine sediment (0.6m) | place: French Polynesia: Moorea | collected 2018-08
CCGCGCGTCGATCGATCTTTCAGCCGAGAAGGGCCCGTTTCCCGCGTTCGACGCCGACCAGTTCTGCGCAGCGCCGTTCGTCCGGCGGCTACCCGGTGAACTGCGTTCGGCAATCGGGCGCCGCGGCATCCGCAACAGTCACCTGCTGTCGATCGCCCCGGCCGGTACGATCAGCCTGCTGGCCGGCAACGTTTCCAGCGGGATCGAGCCGATTTATGCAATGGAGGCGAAGCGCTCCATTCGCGGCGCCGGGCGGGCGTCGCGGGAGGTCGTGGTCGAAGACTTCGCGTTGCAGCGCTGGCGCGCGACGGCGCACGCCGGAACGGCGCTGCCGGACTATTTCGTGACGGCGGATGCCGTCGGCGCGCAGGCGCATCTCGCCATGCAGGCAAGCCTGCAGCCCCTTGTCGACAACGCGATCTCGAAGACCATCACGTTGCCGCCCGATGCGACGGCGGACGCAGTCGACGACGTCTTCCGCCGCGCGCACGCAAACGGGGTCAAGGGATGCACGGTATTCAGGCCGGGCTCGATGCGCGGCGCGGTGATACGCACACGCGACGAGTCCCACTGTTGCGGCGTCGAGCGCGAGTGTGACTGATGAAAGCGTGCGAACCAGGCGGTCAGGACACTAGGTAAATGTCCCGATACCCGGACACCGCCTGCGCACCCATTGTGGAACTACCCGGAGCCGAGTTCGCCGGGAACGAAGAAGGAGACAGGAATGGAACTACCGCTGCAGCTGCAATTTCGTAACATGGATCCCTCTCCCGCCATTGAAGCCGCCGTCCGCAAGCACGTGGACAAGCTGAAGTCTTTCAATGGCGACATCATCAGCTGTCGCGTGGCCATCGAGTCACCACACAAACACCAGTACAAGGGCAAGCTCTACCATGTCGTCGTCGATATCCGGGTCCCCGGCAAGGAGATCGTCGTGAGCCGCGCGCCGGACGACCAGCAGGCCCACGAAGACGTCTACGTCGCCATTCGCGACGCGTTCGACGCGGCGCGCCGGCAGGTGCAGGACTACGTCCGGATCCGGCGCGGCAAGGTGAAGAGCCACGAGCCGCCGCGGCAGGGGGCCTGAAACCGCGCCGGCTAGCCCTTGATACAGACGACCGGTTCGAGCCGCGCGACCTTGCGGGCGAGCCCGGCGCGGTCGGCGTTGTCGACGACGCGGTCGACGTCCTTGTAAGCAAGCGGCGCTTCTTCCGCGATGCCGCGCAGCGACGGGCTTCTCACCACGATTCCGCGGCGCGCGAGTTCGTCGACGACCTGCCGTCCGCCGTACTCCTTGCGTGCCTTGCGCCGGCTCATCGCGCGGCCCGCGCCGTGACAGGCCGAGCTCAGCGCCCGTTGCTCGCTCTCGTGGGTGCCGGCGAGCACGTATGAGCCCGTGCCCATCGAGCCGCCGATCAGTACGGGCTGCCCGACCGCACCGAGCGCGGCATCGAGGTCGGGGTTATCCGGCCCGAAAGCCCGCGTCGCGCCCTTGCGATGGACATGGAGTTCGCGCGCAACGCCGTCGACGACATGGGTCTCGACCTTGCAGATGTTGTGGGACACGTCGTAGAGCATGGACAGCCCGGCCTGCGGGAAGAATTCGCGGAATACGCTGCGGGTGAGGTGCGTGATGATCTGGCGGTTCGCGAGCGCACAGTTCATGCCGGCGCGCATCGCGCCGATGTAGCGTTGTCCGAGCTCGGAGCGGATCGGCGCGCAGGCGAGTTCCCTGTCGGGCAGCCGGATGCCGAACTCGTCCGCGGCGAGCAGCATCTCCCGCAGGTAGTCCGTGCCGATCTGGTGGCCGAGGCCGCGTGATCCGCAGTGAATGCTTATGACGAGATCGTCGACGTCGAGTCCATAGGCCGACGCAGTCCTTGCGTCGAAGACCTGCGCGACGCGCTGGACCTCGAGGTAGTGATTGCCGGAGCCGAGCGTCCCCATCTCGCGGCGCTGTCGCTTCTTTGCGCGCGCCGAGACGGCGCCGGGATCCGCGCCCGCGATGCAGCCGCGCTCCTCGGTGCGCGCGAGATCGTCTTCGTCTCCGTAACCCTGTTCGACCGCCCAGCGAGCGCCGCCGGCGAGCATGGCGTCCATACTCGCGGCGTCCAGGGTGATGCTGCCTTCGCTGCCGACGCCGACCGGAATGCGCGCGTACAGCGAGTCGGCGAGGTCGGACTTGACGTCCTCGATGTCGGCTGACCGCAGAGCCGTGTGGAGCATGCGCACGCCGCAGGAAATATCGAAGCCCACGCCGCCTGCCGAGACAACGCCGCCCTCGTTCGCATCGAACGCGGCAACGCCGCCGATCGGGAAGCCGTAGCCCCAGTGCGCGTCCGGCATGGCGTACACCGGGCCGACCAGGCCCGGCAGCATCGTGACGTTGCGCAGCTGCTCGTAGACCTTGTCGTCCATCTGCAGGATCTGCTCGCGGTCGCCGTAGAGTATCCCCGGCACGTTCATGGGCGGTTCCGCCGGGATGCGCCAGCGGATGTCGCTGTCTTGCTCGAGTCGATTCAGGTCCATGGTTCAGACATCCACGATGCATTCCCCGTGCCAGGTGCCGGCGCTGTCCTGCCCGACCGACAGGGACGTGTAGGTCGCGCCCTTAACCTCGACGACCGGTTCGTGGCGCTCCCGGTCGACCGCTTCCCCGATGGCGACCGCGTCGAGCGTGTGGCCATCTATCGTTACTCGCCAGTCGCCGAACAACATCCGGCGAGTCGCCATCTCGAAGACCAGCGCGTTCAGCCAGTCGACCAGCAGCAGGGCGTCGTCCGGTGCGTCGCAGCGAATCGACACCGATTGCTCCGCGCGAACCTTGCCCGGGTCGGTGATCAGCGCCGTCAGCGCTTCCGCCATCGCCTCGAACAGTCCCTCCCGGGACGCCGCCGAGGCGCGAAGCCCGATATCGGCGTCATGCTCGACATGTTCCCAGTGCCGCCCGCGCATGGCATCAGCGACCGTTTCGCCCCGGCGCTTCGATCTGCAGCTTCAACGATAGCAGCTCCGTGAGGTCCTTCAGCGCGATGATGCCGACCAGACGTTCGTTCTCGACCACCATGTAGCGCGCGCGTCCCCCAGGCTGCAGCATCCGCGTGAGCAGGGCCATCGTGTCCATCCCGGCATCGACGGTATTCGACGCCGAGCGCTGCTCCATAACGTCCGCTACCGTGGTCGACGTCCACGCGTCTCGCGCGATGCCTTGCAGTGCTTCGATCGTTATGCAACCGAGCAGCCGCGAGCCGTCCAGTACCGGGTACATCTTGTAGTGGTGCCTGTAGACGTAATCCGCGACCCAGTCCGCGATGCTCAGGGACGGTGCGGCCGTGACCGGGTCGCTGCGCATGAACCGGCGCACCGGCTGTCCTTCCACCGTGTCTTTCAACACGAGCTGCTGGTACGAGCTGCCGGCGGCGCCGCGCACGAAAATGCCGATCAGGAACCACCACATGCCGCCGATCAGGTTGCCGCCGACGAAAGCAATGACGCCGAGGATCATAAGCGCCAGGCCGAAGCCGCGACCGATCCGGCTGGCGACGAACGTCGCCTCGCGCAGGTCGCGGCGCCAGTGCCAGAGCGCGGCTCGCAGCACGCGGCCCCCGTCGAGCGGGAACGCGGGCGCGAGATTGAAGACGGCGACCGTGAAATTGACGATCGCAAGCGTCGACAGCACGCCGACGACCGCGTCCGGCAGGGCGATACCCTGGGCAAAGGACGCGCCGAGCCAGAGGAGTGCCGCAAGCAGGAAACTCGAGATCGGGCCGGCGATTGCCATCAGGAACTCGGTCTTCGGGTCGGGCGGCTCGCTCTCCATCTCGGCGACGCCGCCAAAAATGAACAGCGTAATGCCGCGTATCGGCAGGCCGTAGTGGCGCGCAACCATCGAGTGTGAGAACTCGTGGAACACGATGGAGAAGAACACGCCGACCGCCACCGAAATGCCCATCCACGCGTACGCATGGACGGACAGCTCCGGGTATCTCGCCGGGAACCAACCCGCGCCCAGCGACCAGCTGATCAGGAGCGCAAGCAGCAGCCAGCTGAGGTCCAGCTTGACTTCGAAACCGTACAGGGTGAAGAGGTGGAATCCGCGCAGCGGAACCTGCCGCTGTACCTCGCTATTCATCCGCGCCACCCGAGTCGTCGAACATCGCCCAGGCTGCCTGCAGCAACCGCCGCACCTCGTCGTCCGACGTCTGCCTGAAATCGGCGTAAAACTGGCCGACGGCGTAGAACATCGGCGGCGATTCGAGACAGACGACGCGGTCCGCGACGGCGCCCGCACGGGCGACGGCCGACGCCGAGCCGACAGGCACCGCGACGACGAGGCATGCAGGCGACTGCGACTTTACCGCCTCCGCGGCGGCGCACATCGTTGCCCCCGTCGCGAGGCCGTCGTCCACGAGCACGACGTCACGTGCGGCGAGCTCCGGGTAGGGGCGGTCGAGCCGGTAGGCGCGCTCGCGCCGGCGCAGTTCCTCCATCTCGCGGCTGGCGACCTGCACGATGGCAGCGTCGTCGAGGCCGGGCAGGGACGCGACCACGTCATTGTTGATTACGCGTACGCCGCCCGAAGCGATCGCGCCGAAGGCGAGTTCGGGCTGCGAGGGCACACCGAGTTTGCGCACGACCAGCGTATCCAGCATGGCGCGCAGCGCGATCGCGATTTCGTAGGCTACAGGCACGCCGCCGCGCGGCAGGGCGAGAATGACAGGGTCGGTGAGGCCGCACTGCTGCAATGCCGGCACCAGAGCCCGGCCGGCCGCGCGCCTGTCTTCGAAGACCCTGTCCATCGTGCGTCACCGTCAACGGTGTGCACAACCAGTATCGTCCTTCCCCCCGGGGCAGGCACTACGAGCTTCTACCTACCGCGCCCGCCGCGCGCGAGCCCGGTGGGTTTCTGCTACGCTCGGAGTCACAACCAGAACAACAACAATACGGAGGAAGCCATGGATACTGCATGGATACAGGTCTTCGTCCTCACCCTGAGCGAATGCGTGGCGCCGGCCGGGAAGACGGTCTGCCAGGAGCAATCCTTCGAGCTGCAGTTTCTCACCCAGGCCGACTGCGAGTACGCACTGGAGCAACTCGTGTCCCTGAAACAGGAATCGGAGTCGGTCATCATCGATCCGGCACGGGCGAGCTGTGCGCCTACGGCACGCCAGCAAACGGTCTTTGCCAGTCTCGATGCGATCGAAGAAGCTAACCGGGACAAGGAGAACTGGCGGCCGCCCGAGATCCAGGACACCGGCACCGGGGTCGCGCTCGCGTCTCACCGGGAGCGGCTGGCGAGCCTGCCCGACTGCGGCGAGGAGGGTGTGCAGGCGCCCTGCAAGGTTGGTGAAATCATCATCGAGGGCGGCGACGTCGGCTCGGTCGACGTCTGGCGACGCGACTGAGCGCGGAATAGCAGGGGCCTGCCAGGCCCCGCGCATCAATCTGCCCGAGTGGCAGGCCGTCGCTTTCGTCTCCGGCCGGCAGCAGGTCCCCGATCGTCCGTCTACGGGATTCAGCCGCGCCGGAAGTCCTTCATCTGTATCTTGGTCTCGTGACCTGCGAAGGTGTTGCCGAAAGAATCCTCGCCTTTCATGTAGGAGCGCTGCCAGCCTTTCTTCGCCGCATCCGAGCCGGCGACCTTGAGTTCCTCGTTGAACCGCAGCCGTCCCTCGCGCCAGTCGACGTATTGCTTGTAGAGCTTCGGGTTCTCGTTGAGGTTCTTCACGGTCGGGTCGAACTTGCGCGCGTAGTGGCGCGGATACGGAAGTACCGTGCAGAACGGTTCGCCTTCCTCGAAGGTGACCTTGTGGCGCTTGCGCGTGAACTGCCAGTTCATCGTGAATGAGTAGGGCGCCCAGTCGGTTTCGATGAGGCCTTCCAGCGGCGCGATGCCGTCCTTCGGCCGGTTGGCCGGACCTTTCACGTACAGGTTGTGCGACCTGGTCGTTCGAAACAGGTAGCCGGGTGTGAACGTCAGCACGCCATGCCCGAAGTGCGAACCGATGAGCGGTGTCGGCTCGCCATGGAAACGGAACTTGATCGCGTCGAGGCCGTCCTTGCCGTTCCAGCTCGCGGTAAACGAAACCGGGCACAGCAGTTCCCAGCCGACCTGGTTGGCGATCGCGAGCGGCAGGCAGCGGTAGGCGAATCGCTCCGGCAGGTCCTCGATCCAGCTGCGCGCCCGCTGTGCCGTGCGCAGCGCGACCGGCTCTTCGATAGCCTCGTAGGCCGTTATCTGCAGTTTGTCCTTCAAGTCCCTTCTCCATGGCTGCGTTCGCGGCTTCGAATACTCCGTGCGGTGCCGGCGGTGGAGACCGTCTGCAAACAGCGACAACAGGAGTGTGACGGCGATCGCGTTTTGAGGATTGCAAAACGATACCATCGGACGACGACCAGAGGAGCAAGTGGTTTGACGGTATACGCGCGGGCAACATCGAGGATCCTGGCGATCGTGCGGCTGACGACAGCCGTCATTGCCGCGGCGTGCACCGTTGCAGGCTGCGACGTCGAGACCTTCGACGATGCGGTCAGCCGCATCCCCGACAGCGGCTCGCCGCCGCCCCCGGGACCGCCGCCGCCTCCGCCGCCTCCGCCGCCACCCCCACCGCCGCCGCCGGCGGGTTTCGGCCCGACCTTCTCCGAGATCCAGGCGAATGTCTTTACGCCGGACTGCGCGACGTCGGGTTGCCACGCGGGCGGCAACGCCGCGGCCGGCCTGAACCTCGAGGACGGCAACAGCTACGCAATGCTCGTCGGTATCCAGAGCGGGCAGGACGCGGGATTGCAGCGCGTGGAGGCGGGCGATCCCGACAACAGTTACCTGGTGCAGAAACTGGAAGGCACCGCGTCGTCCGGCCAGCAGATGCCGCCGGGCGCGCCGCTGCCGCAGGCCGAGATCGACGTGATCCGGCAGTGGATCAGCGACGGTGCCGTTGACAATACGGTGGTGCCGCCGCAGGCACCGATTACCGTGACCTCGCTGTCGCCGATGCCGAACACGGCACTGGATCAACAGCCGCTCAGCATCGTTGCCGGATTCAGCCGCGAACTCAACCAGGTAACGGTCGATGCGACGACTTTCCTTCTGACCGGCAGCGGCGGCGACGGCACGTTCGCCGACGGCAACGAGGTTTCGATAACCGCGGCCGCTATCACGGTTCCGGCCGCGAATCCGCAGACCGCGGTATTCGACCTGGCGGGCGTCACGCTCGCTGACGATACCTACCGGGTGCAGTTGCTCGGCGGTGCGACGAACGCAATCCAGGACCTCGACGGCAATGCACTCGACGGCGAGTACTTCGGTGTCCTGCCGTCCGGCAACGGCGTCGCCGGCGGTGACTTCGTCGTGCAGTTCACGGTAACGACGCCGATCATGATCGGACCGACGCTGGCCCAGATCCAGGCCGTGGTATTCACGCCGACCTGCGCGACGTCGAACTGCCATGCCGGCGGCAGCCCGGCCGGCGGACTGAACCTGGAGGACGGGAACAGCCACGCGGCGCTCGTCGGCGTGCCGAGTACCGGCAATGCGGCCGTCAATCGGGTCGAACCGGGGCAACCGGACAACAGTTACCTGGTGCAGCGGGTCGACGGTACCGTGACGCCGCGCATGCCACTGGGCGGCGCGGCCCTGTCGACCGAGGAAATCGACGCGATCCGGCAGTGGATACTGGACGGCGCGCAGCCCTGATCGATCGGATCAGTCGTCGAGGTGAATATTGACCCGCCGGTTGCGGCGGCCTTTCTTCTCGACCTTGCCGATACGAACCTTCCCGACTTCAGCCGTAGACCTCAGGTGGGTCCCCCCGCAGGGTTGCAGGTCCACGCCCTCGATCTCCAGCAGGCGCACCTCGCCCTTGCCGCGAGGCGGCTGCACCGACATCGTACGCACGAGATCCGGGCTCGCATCGAGCTCGGCATCGCTGATCCAGCGACAGCTGATGGGGTGATCGGCTTCGACGAGCGCCTGCAGCGCCGCGCCGACGGCCTCCTTGTCGACCGTGTCTTCCATGTCGAAGTCGAGGCGGCTCTTCTCCACCGAGATATTGCCGCCGGTAACCCCGTACTTCAGAACCGACCCCAGCAGGTGCATCGCGGTGTGCATGCGCATATGCCGGTAGCGCCGCTCCCAGTCCAGCGCGAGGTGCACGTTGTCACCGACGGCCGGCACGGGGCTGTCGTCCGCGAGCACGTGCACTATCTGTCCCGAGTCGCCGTAACGGGTGTTCACTACCCGCGCGGTCCCGGACGCCCAGCTCATCGAGCCCGTGTCGCCCGGCTGGCCGCCGCCGAGCGGGTAGAACACGGTGCGGTCGACGACGACGCCCTGGCCCTCGACCGCGGTGACGCCGGCGTCGCATTCCCGAAGGTAGGCGTCTTTGCGAAAGAGTTCGTCCGTCATGGTATTCCCCGCTTCGTTAGCTCCGACAGTCGGCAGAAATGTGACATAACGACCGCATCCGGGCAACGGGGGCCCCATTTCGTAAAGTCACGACGCTGCGCACAGAACTGGCTTGACGAATCCGGTAAAAGCGATCGAATGATCCGGGAGCTGCGGCGTCGCCCCGGGAATTGCCCTATCAGAGAGGAGCCGGGTGCAACGAATCGGCACGACAACCAGGTGCGTGGTGCGCCTCGCGGCAGTCGCGGGACTCCTGTTCCTGCACGGCTGCGCCCTGTTCGAGACGCAGCCGGAGCCGGTCGAGCCTGCCCCGGAGGTCGTCGTCGAGCCGGAGCCCGTCGTTGTCGCGCCGGAACCGGAGCCGGACCCCGAGCCGCCGCCCGTCGCGCCGCCGCCGCCACCGCCGCCGCAGGTCTCTATCGTGCTCAGCAGTCGGCAGGCGGCGTACGAGGACGTCGCGAACGAGCTCGCCCGGCGGCTCGAGAATGTCGCCATCTACGACCTGGAGGACCGCAGCCAGCCGCCGGTGATCGCGTTTCGGCAGATCAACGACTCGAGGACCGACGCGGTGATCGCGATCGGCCTGCGGGCCGCACGTTCATCCGTGGCGATGGCCCAGGTTCCGGTGATATTCAGCCAGGTGTTCAACTACCAGGATCACGGCCTGGTGACCGACAACAGCCGGGGCGTTTCTCCCCTCCCGCCCCTCGATGCGCACCTCGATGCCTGGAAGAAACTCGATCCGACGCTTGCCCGCGTCGGCATGATCGTGGGGTCGGGGCACGACGCGCTGCGCGAGGAAGCAGAAATTGCCGCGCAGAAATACGGTGTCGAACTGCAGATCCGGGAAGCCGCCTCGGACCAGGAGACGCTGTATCACTTCAAGCGCATGATCCACGAGATCGACGGTTTCTGGCTCTTTCCCGACAACCGGATCCTGAGCCCGCGGGTACTGACGGAAATGCTGGAGCAGGCTAACCGTCGCCACGTGCCGGTGGCCGTCTCGAACGACGCGATGCTGCGAATGGGCGCCGCGATCAGCGTCACGACCGTGGCGTCCGATATCGCGGCGACCATCGTCAAGGTTCTCGAGCGCATCCGCGCCGGGGACATCGAAGCGCTGCCACCATTGACGCAGCTTTCCGAAGTTCGCGTCGCGACCAACGATGGGTTCATGAAGCCCGAGGTTGCGGCGGACGTCGCGGATAGCGGCGGGGACGGCGCAGGCGAATGAAACAGGCGATGGCGATGATGACGGCTCCTGTTGCACGGATGTTGCAGCGCTTCCGCGCACCAAGCAGCAAGCGCGTCCTCGTGCACGAGATTCTCTGGATCCAGATACTCAGCGCCGGCATCGTCGGCGCCTTCGCGATCGGTGCGTTGTATTGGGGCGGGCAGTGGGTGCTGCAGGACAACTACAGCCGCTGGGCATTGCAGTGGACGGAGGAACTCAACGAACTCGGATCGCCGCTGTATCTCAGCGACGACAGCGAGGCGTTGCTGCGCGTGGAAAGCTTCGTCGAGAAATACCCGGAGATCGGGCGTGTTGCCTACTACCGTCCCGACGGTGCGCCGCTGTTCTCGATCGACGGCGAAACGCCGATGGACCCGCCGTCCCGACTGGCGCGGTCGACACTCGAAGACGCAAGGGAACTGGTTGGCAGCGACCAGCCGTACCTCCTGCAGAGCAGCATCGCCAATCCCCG
>JAAUYE010209781.1_pt1 | contig 10105 bp, 6 predicted proteins | sample 7278081 | NCBI WGS metagenome assembly JAAUYE01 (sample SAMN14350131, study PRJNA611818) | marine sediment metagenome | isolation source: surface marine sediment (0.6m) | place: French Polynesia: Moorea | collected 2018-08
CAGAGCCCCCGCTCGAGGCAGCGCGCCCTGCCGTTCAGCAGGTTGATCCGCTGCGCCGCGAAGCCGCGGGCGACCTCGAGCGCCCACGTGTCGGGAAGCGCGCCCGAGAGGTGCAGCTCCACCAGCTCGCCTTCCTTGCGGGCAACGTGGGCGAAGGGAACGTGGAGCACCTCGGCCGGCAGGTGCGTGATGGGAACCGCCTGGCTGCGCAGGATCTCGTCCATGGACATCCCCTCCAACGAGTTGACGGGGCACTGCTCTCGCAAGACCCGTGCCCGCGCTTGGAGTGCCTGCCAACGCCGATTCGTGCCCTTTTCCGCACGTTCCGGGGGGAGGCTGCCCCGGGCGCGGGCGCCCCTGCCCACGAGGCGGGCGAGCTCGAGGAGGCTCGCGCCCTCGCTAGGCCCTTCGGCCACGAGCCGCTCCCTGCTGCCAGGCGCGAAGGCCACCGGCCCCGAGGGCGAGCAGCAGGATCGCGACGAGGATTCCGGCCGCCAGCTCGGGCACTGGCGCCGACCCCTCGAGGGTCGGACCTGCGAGCTCCTCCCGGGTCGCGTCGCCGACGACCCCGGACGACGCCGGCCCGAGCTCGAGTCCGATCGCGACGCCCGGCGCCGCGGACGCGAGGATCGTTCCCAGCGCCGGGTCGGCGATGCCGCCCCAGGCTCCCGTCGCGCCCGCCGGAGCCGACAGACCGAGGCAGAAAGCCACTGCGAGCAGGATGGTCGCTCTCGAGATCACGGCGAGCTGCGGTGCTCCTCGTTGCGGAGCCGGTTGGTTCGGTCGCCGCCCTGGACATCTTGAGCATGCCCGCCGCATCGGCGCACGGAACCGGGTGACAATCCACCCGAACCACGACGCCGATGCCATCGCCTGATGAGCGCGGGCTATTTTCTGCGCCTCGCTCGGCTCAAAGGAGGCGGACCGGCATGCGCAAGGGGCTGATCGTCGTCGCCGTGGTCGTGGTGGCCCTGGCGGCCGTCGTGGCGGTGGCCGCCACGAACCTCGACCGCTGGCTGAACGCGAACCGGGGCCTGCTGGCGGAGCGCGCCGAGAGCGCTCTCGGGCGCGAGGTCGACTTCGGCGAGATCGGGCTCTCTTTCCACGGCGGGCTCGGCGTGCGCGTGAACGACGTGCGGGTGGGCGAAGACCCGGCCCTGGCGAAGGACGACTTCGTGCGAGCGGACTCCGTCGACGTGCTCGTGCGGATCTGGCCCGCGCTCTTCGGCAGCATCGAGGTGGAGCGCGTGGTGCTGAACGAGCCCACGGTCACGGTGATCCGCACGGAGCAGGGGCTCTCGATCGACAGCCTCGGCGGGGACACGGACGCTCCAGCGGATGCGGACGCCCCGGACGCCGCCGGCTCCGCCCCGCCCGCGCTGCTGGTCGCGCTGCTCGACGTGAGGGACGGCACGGTCCGTGTGGTCGACCGCACCACCCGCCCCCCCTCGGAGCTCTCGCTCGTCGGGCTCGACGTGCGCGCGACGGGGCTTGGCCTCGACGAGCCGGTGGAGTTCGAGATCGACGCCGGGCTCTTCTCCGACGCCGACAACCTGAGCGTGAGCGGTCGCGTCGGGCCGCTGAGCGAGTCGCCCGTGGCGCTGGAGGTCGCGCTCGGTCTCGATCCGCTGCCCACGGCCCGGGCGATCGCGGTTCCCGCCATCGCGGACGCGCTGCCCGAGGGCCTCGCGCTGGACGGGCCCCTCTCGCTCCGGGCGAAGGTGCGGGGGCACGCCGAGAGCCTCGCCTTCGACGCCAGCATCGACGCGGGCGACACCGACGTGCGTCTTGGGGAGGGCTTCGCCAAGGCGCGGGGCGTGCCCATGGAGCTCGAGCTGCGCGGCTCCAGGGCCGGAGACGCCCTCGAGTTGGAGGCCTTCGACCTGCGCGTCGCCGAGGCGGAGCTCGCCGGCCGGGCCAAGCTCGCGAGCATCGAGAAGACGCGCGGCGACTTCGCCGTGACCTCGAAGGCCCTGCCCCTGGCCCCCTTCGGAGCGGGCGAGCCGGGCGAGGTGCTGCGCGAGGTCGACGTGAAGGGCGAGCTCGCCGGCGAGCGCATCTCGGCCCAGCTCCGCTCGCCCTCGGGGCTGCTGCGCGGCACCGAGTACCGCGACCTCGTGGCGGACGTGACGATGGCCGGTGGGAAGATCGAGCTCGAGCAGTCCTCGGTGGCCGCCTACGGGGGCAGCCTCCAGGCCAGCGGCAGCTACGACACGAGCGCGGCGCAGCCCCGCTTCGACGTCCGGACCCGCGTCGAGCGGGTGCGCATCGAGCAGCTCCTGGCGAGCCGCTCGCCCGGCCTGGCGCGGCTCGTGAACGGCGAGCTCGAGACGCAGCTCGACCTGCGCGGCTCCGGCTCGGCCTGGGAGCAGATCCGCCAGCTCCTCACCGGCGAGGGCAGCCTCCGCATCTCGGAAGGCGTGCTCAAGAGCTTCAACCCGGCGGGCGACGCGCTGCGGCTCTTCGGACCGCTCCTCCAGCTGAGCGACTCCGGCGTCGCTCGCTTCCTCAGCGCCCACCCGCGGCTGTTCGGCGTGGAGGACACGCCCTTCCGCGAGATCGCGTCGAAGATCCGGGTCCGCGACGGCTGGGTGCTGCTCCCGAACTTCCGCGCGCTCATGGAGGACTACGAGCTGCGCGGGCGCGACGGCATCCGCTACGCGCTCACCCACGACCTCGACCTGCCCATCGACGTGGTGCTCTCCCAGCCGCTGAGCGAGGAGGCCGTCGCCGCCGCGCGGGAGCTCCGGTACCTGCGCGAGGCCGACGGTCGCGTGGCCTTCCCGCTCCAGTTCAGCGGGATTCCTCCGGCGCCCTCGGTCGACCCGAGGGTCGCCAGCCGGCTCGCCTCGCAGATCGGCGCGGGCATCCTCGTGGACAAGCTGCTCGGACCGGGCGCCGAGACGCAGGCGGGCACGACGGAGGACGGCGAAGAGGCGGCCCCGACCCGACCCGCCGACCCCACCGACGCCCTGATCCGCGAGGGCATCCGCCGCGGTCTGGGCGGACTCCTCGGCGGCAGCGACCGCCAGGAGGCCGACTAGAGAGTCGGCCTCGAAGAGGCGGCCGAGCAGCGAGCCGAAGGCGAGCGAGGCTCGCAGAGCTGACGCAGGGCGGATTCAGGCGGCGTCGCGCGGAGCGGGGGTGGCCGCCAGACGCACCTCGACCTCCTCGCGCGAGAGCGGGCCCGCGATCAGGAAGCCCTGGGCCTCGTCGCAGCCCTGCTCGCGGAGGAAGTCGAGCTGCTCGTCCTGATCGACGCCCTCCCCCACCACGCGGAGCCCCAGCACGTGCGCCATCGAGATCACGGCCGTCGCGATGCCGCGAGCGTGGGGGTCGAAGGTGAGGTCGCGCACGAGGGAGCGGTCGAGCTTGAGCACGTCGAGCGGATAGCGGGACAGGTAGCTGAGCGACGAATAGCCGGTGCCGAAGTCGTCGAGGGCGACCCGGACGCCCATGGCCCGGAGCTCGCGCAGCAGCGTCGCGGTGTCCTCGTCGTCCTGGAGCATGAGGCTCTCGGTGATCTCGAGCTCGAGCAGCTTCGGGTCGAAGCCCGTGCTGGAGAGCGCCTCGCCGACGCTGGAGACCAGGTTGCCGCGGTGGAACTGCAGGGTCGAGACGTTGACCGAGACGCGCAGGTCGGAGATCCCGGCGTCGCGCCACTCGACGCCCTGGGCGCAGGCCGCGCGCATCACCCAGTCGCCGAGATCGAGGATGAGACCCGTCTCCTCCGCCAGGGGAATGAACTCCCTCGGGCTGATGCGGCCGAGCTCCTCGTCGTCCCAGCGCAGCAGCGCCTCGACGCCGTCGAGCTGGTTGCTCGCGAGGTTGAGCCGCGGCTGGAAGTTGAGATGGAGATCGTTCGACTCCACGGCACTCCGCAGCCGCGATTCCATGGTGAGGCGCTTGAGCGCCCCGACGTTGAGCGCCTCGCTGAAGAACTGGTAGCCGTTCCGGCCCCGCTCCTTGGCGTGGTAGAGCGCGCGGTCGGCGTGCTTCACGAGCGTCTCGACGTCGGCGCCGTCCTCGGGGTAGATCGCGATGCCGATGCTCCCCGTGGTCGTGATCTCGTGACCCTCCACCACGATGGGCGTGGGAAGCGCCGCGAGGATGCGGCTGGCCACCCGCTCCGCGTCCTCCCGGCCGTCGATCCGGGTGAGCAGCACGGCGAACTCGTCTCCGCCGAGCCGCGAGATCTCCGACTGCTCGGACATGGGTCGCCCGACCACGTCGGTGCTCCGCACCCGCTCGAAGAGCACGTCGGCGACGGCGCGCAGCAGCTCGTCGCCGGCCGTGTGGCCGAGCGTGTCGTTGATCCGCTTGAACTGGTCGAGGTCCAGGTAGAGCAGGGCGAGGCGGCAGCTCTCCGCCGCGCAGGCGATCCGTGCCCGCTCCAGCTGCTCCATGAAGCGCCGGCGGTTGGCGAGGCCGGTGAGGCTGTCGAACTGCGCGAGATAGCGGATCTTCTCCTGCGCCCGCCGCTGCTCGGTCACGTCCTGCATCGTGCCGTACATGCGCGAGGTCTGGGACGCGGCGAGCTCGCCCCGCAGCTGGACGTGGCGGACGGCGCCGCTCGCGAGCACGATGCGGCAGAGGGCGTCGACGGGCACCCGCGCGGCGGCGGCCTCGTCGAGGGCCGCCTGGACGGAGATCCGGTCTTCGGGGTGGATGCACAGCGAGAAGGCCTCGAAGTCGGTCTTCACTCCCGGAGCGAGACCGAGCAGCGTGTACATCTGATCGGACCAGTACATGAGCCGCGTGTCGCGGTCGAGGATCCAGCTTCCCAGCCGCGCGATGCGCTGCAGGTCCTGCAGGGAGGCCTCCCAGCGGCTCAGCTCCGTCAGGCCCTCCACGGTCTGGAGGACGCGCTGTACGCGGTGCAGGAGCAGCCCCCAGCGGACCGGCCGGTCGACGACGTCGGCGGCGCCGGCGGCGAGAGCCATCGAGATGAGCTCTTCGCCCGGATCCTGCGCGGCGACGAGCACGGGGAAGGTCCGCACCCCGTGCACGCGCCGGAGCTGGCGCGTGAGATCCACCGCGGCGGCTCCCGGGCCCTCGAAGCCCACCAGCGCGAGCGTCGGAGGGTCGGCGGCGGCGGCGGCGCGCAGCTCGTCGCTGCCGGCGGCTCCGCGCACCTCCCAGCCGAAGGGCTCCAGAGCGTTGCGCGCGCCCTCCAGGATCGAGGGGTCGCGGGTCCCGAGCAGGATCGACAGCGGCAGGCGCACGGGAGGCATCACCGGAGCTTTTCGGCGCTCCTCGGACGGGGCTGAAGGGAGGCCCGACCGGGCTGCGCACCGGCTGCGCGATGGCTGCCACTCCGGCGCGCGTCGAGCTGGCGGGCCGCCCGCGGACCTCGCGTCCGGCGCGCGACGCCCGCCCCCGTCGCCGCCAGGAGCAAGGCGAGGAGAGCCAGGCCGAGGGGCGAGAGCAGCGGCACGGGAGCCCCCGAGGGCACCGGCGCCGAGGCATCACGCAGGTTGAGCAGATCGGCCACCTGGTTGGCGTCGGCGTTGGCGGTGACCACGTCGAGCGCGCCGTCGTCGTCGAGGTCGGCCACCGCCACGGCCTGCGGGCCGGGGCCCACCGAATAGAAGTTCGCGTCCCGGAAGGTGCCGTCGCCGTTGCCCACCAGCACGCTCACGTCGTCGCCCCTGAAGTTGGCGACGACCAGGTCGTTGGCGGTGTCTCCGTCGACGTCGCCGGCGGCCACGGAGCGGGGCAGGAGGCCCACCGCGAAGGACATGGCGGCCTGGAAGGTGCCGTCGCCGTTGCCCAGCAGCACGCTCACGTCGTCGCTGCCCCGGTTCGCGGTGGCGAGGTCGAGGAACGTGTCGCCGTCGAAGTCGGCGACGGTGACGGAGACCGGGGTGTCTCCCGTCGCGAAGGGGCATTCCGCGGGATCGGTCGCCTCGGGAGGGGTGCTGCAGACGGGCGCCTGGAAGGTGCCGTCTCCGTTGCCCAGCAGCACGCTCAGGTCGTTGCTCGACTGGTTGGCGGTGACGAGGTCGAGGAACGTGTCGCCGTCGAGGTCGGCCACCGCCACGGACTGGGGAGAGAGGCCCACGTCGAAGGCGAGGGGGCTCTGGAAGGTGTTGTCGCCGTTGCCCAGCAGGACGCTCACGTCGCTGCCGAGCTGGTTGGCGGTGACGACGTCCTGGTTGGTGTCGCCGTCGAGGTCGGCCACCGCCACGGAGACCGGGCCGTCGCCCACCGCGAAGGAGATGGGGAGACGGAACCTGCCGTTGCCCCTCCCCCGAAGGAGGTTCACCTCGTCGTTCCCGAAGTTCGCGGTCACGAGGTCCTGGTTGGCGTCGCCGTTGATGAGACCCGCAGCCACGGAGACGGGGCGCTGTCTTGCCTGGGTCGAGAACTCGTCCTGGAAGGTGCCGTCGCCGTTGCCGAGCAGGATGCTCACTCCCGCGCCGCCCAGCCCTTCCGAGTTGGCGGTCGCGACGTCGAGAATCATGTCGTTGTTCAGATCCTCCACGACGACGGAGACGGGGCGCGCCCGTCCGTCGAAGGCCAGGGGAACCCGGAAGGTCCCGTCCCCCACGCCGGGCAGCAGGCCCACGTCGTCGCTGAGCTGGTTGGCCGTGAGGATGTCGGGGACGTCGTCGCCGTCGACGTCGAGCACGGCCACCGAGGAGGGCAGCATGCCCGTCCCGAAGGGGCACTCCTCGGGGTCGGTCGGCTCGGGCGGGGTGCTGCAGACCGGCGCCTGGAAGGTGCCGTCGCCGTTGCCCAGCAGCACGCTCACGTCGTCACTCGAGAAGTTGGCGGTGACGATGTCGGGGAAGGTGTCGCCGTCGACGTCCACCACGGAGACCGATATGGGGTACGCGCCGACGGAGCACTCCGACTCCGGCAGGTCCGGAAGGGGGGGAACGAAGCAGTCGATGGACTGGAAGGTGCCGTCGCCGTTGCCCAGCAGCACGCTCACGCCGTCGCTGAACTGATTGGCCGTGACGACGTCGGGAAAGGTGTCGCCGTCGACGTCGACCACCGCGACCGAGCCAGGGCCCGCGCCGGTGGCGAAGGCGGTCTCGGGCTGGAAGGTGCCGTCGCCGTTGCCCAGCAGCACGCTCACGTCGTCGCTGTTGGAGTTGGCGGTGACGAGGTCGAGCACCATGTCGCCGTTCAGGTCGGTCGCGGCGAGCGACGCCGGGCCCGCGCCCACGAACAACCGCTGGCCCGGGTAGAGGAGGACGGCGGCCGCATCGCTCGCCGCGAGCAGGACGGGGAGACAGACCATCAGCAGGAGGACCGAGCGGCGCGCTGGGAGGCCCCTCCGGCCCGGAAGGAGCGGGGGAGCATGTGATCCGGGCGCTGAGCACATGAACGGTCCGGTCCTCGCTGCGACGCCGCCCGTGCGGCCCCCGGAGGCCATTCTGCCCGATTCGCCAGCGCCAGGATAGGGCCTTGTGGGGGCCTCCCGCGGCAGGCGAGCGCAGTGAAGTCTCGCGTCGCGACACCGTCGCCGTTGCCGCGACGGCGTGAGACTCAGGCGGCGGGTCGCAGCTTGTAGCGGATCGGCAGGCGCTTCACGCCCCCCACCAGGGCCGAGTGCAGCCGGTCGACCGGACCCGCCAGCTCGACCTCCTCGATGCGCGGGAGCAGGTGCTTGTAGGCGATCTCGATCTCGAGCCGCGCCACGTGCGCACCCACGCAGAAGTGCTCGCCCACGCCGAAGCCCACGTGCCGGTTCGGGTTGCGATCGATGCGGAAGGCGTAGGGGTCCTCGAAGACCTCCTCGTCGCGGTTCGCGGAGGCGTAGAACAGCGCGAGCACCTGGCCCTTCTCGATCTGCTTCCCGCGCAGCTCGTAGTCGGTGTCGGCGGTGCGGGCGAAGTGGATGATCGGCGAGGTCCAGCGCACCACCTCCTCCACCGCCGGCTTGAGCAGGCCGGGATCGGCCTGGAGCCTTCGCAGCTCGTCGGGGTGCTCCACGAAGGCGAGCATGCCGCCCGTCGTCGCGTTGCGGGTGGTCTCGTTGCCCGCGATGGTGATGATCAAACACCAGGCGAGCTGGTCCATGAGCTCGAGCTTCTTGCCGTCGACCTCCATCTGCGTGAAGAGCGTGCACAGGTCGTCGGCCGGATGCTTGCGCTTCTCCTCGAGGAGATGGCTGAAGTAGGTGAAGAGCTCGACCATGTTCGCGCGGCTGCTCTCCTGGGGAGTCTTGCCCTCTTCCTGGAACTCCGGGTCGCCCGAGCCGATGATCCGGTTGGTCCAGTGGTAGAGCTTGGGCCAGTCCTCCTCGGGCAGGCCGAGCATCCAGGCGATGACGGCGATCGGGAGCGGAGCCGACACGGCCTCGACGAAGTCGCACTCGCCGAAGTCCTCCTGGACGAGCTTGTCGACGATCTCCCTGCCGATGCGCTCGATGGCGGGGTGCATCTGCCGGAAGGCCTGCGGCTTGAAGCGCTTGTTGATGAGCTTCCGGAAGACGCGGTGCTTCGGCGGATCCATCTGGATCAGCGTGGGCGGGAAGCCCTCCAGCTGCTCCTGCTCGGGCAGGTGCTGCACCACCGTGCGCGGGGCGCTCAGGAACTTCTCGGGCTGGGTGGAGATCTCGACGATGTCGCGGTGCTTCGTGATGGCCCAGAAGGGCATGCCTTCGGTGTTCTGCCACCAGTGCACCGGGTCTTCCCGCCTCAGCCGCCTCCAGATGTCGTGGGGATAGCCCAGCGCAGCGTAGTGATCGGGGTGCACGATGTTGAATTCGTCGGGCGTGATCGCAGTCGACATGGGGGGTCCTCGAGCGGGGCGCGGAAAAGTAGAACGCATTCTACTCGATCCTCCCGCCGGGGGAGCGTCCCAGGGCCCCAGCCCGGGATCCCGGCGGGGATCCCCGCGGGATGCCAGCGCTACCCAAACGGGCCCGGATCGTCATAATCTCGGTCCCCGCGACTACTGGGCGCGCGGGAGCCGCGGGGAGGGAGATGGGCCGGGAGCCGGCGGTCGAGATCGACGGTCTGCGTCGCAGCTTCGGCGAGGTCGAGGCGGTCCGTGGCCTGTCGCTCGACATCTGGCCGGGCGAGACCTTCGGGCTGCTCGGACCGAACGGCGCCGGCAAGACGACCACGATCGGGATGCTCTCGACGCTCTTGGCGCCGAGCGCCGGAGACGTGCGCATCTTCGGCTGCAGCCTCGGGTCGCAGGTCCGCCGCGTGCGGAACCTGGTCGGGCTCACGCCCCAGGAGATCAGCCTCTACCCCGACCTCGACGCCGAGGAGAACCTGCGCTTCTTCGGTCGGCTCCATGGCGTGCGAGGTCAGGAGCTGCGCCGGCGCAGCGAGTTCCTCCTCGACCTGGTAGGCCTCGAGCCCCGGCGCCACGACCGCGTGGCGACCTACTCGGGCGGGATGAAGCGGCGCCTCAACCTGGCCTGCAGCCTGGTCCACGCGCCGAAGCTCCTGCTGCTCGACGAGCCGACCGTCGGCGTCGACCCCCAGTCGCGCGAGAACATCTTCCAGGCCATTCGCGAGATCGCGCGATCCGGCACCACCGTCGTCTACACGACCCACTACATGGAGGAGGCCGAGCGGCTCTGTGACCGGATCGCCATCATGGACGAGGGTCGCGTGGTGGCCGTCGGCACGCTCGACGAGCTGCTCGAGCTCGTCGGCATGGGCGAGGTGATCGAGATCCGCAGCTCCGAGCCGCTGCTCCAGTGCGGCAAGCTGGAGTCGATTCCGAACGTGGCGCGCGTCGAGACGAGCGAACGCACCACCCGCGTCTTCGTCAAGAGCGCGGCGCGTGCGTTGGGCCCGATCGGAGCCTACCTGGTGGAAGAAGACTGCGAGGTGCAGGCGCTCGAGGTCTACACGGTGAACCTCGAGCGCGTGTTCATGCATCTCACGGGCAAGGCGCTGCGGGACTGATGCTTCGCCGGCTCCTCTGCGCGCTGCTCGTGCTGCCCCTGCTGGGCATCGCCTCGCCCGACGGGGCGGGGCGCGCCGTGGACGCCACGCTCGCGCGGGCCCGAGTCATCGTGCTCGAGGAGGGCGACCGCACCGAGAAGCTGCTGCGCCGGCGAGCGAGCGCAGGCGCAGCAGCTTCTCGGTGCGGTCGCCCTCGCCGAGCACGATGACGCGGGCCCGCG
>JAAUYE010153855.1_pt1 | contig 10093 bp, 7 predicted proteins | sample 7278081 | NCBI WGS metagenome assembly JAAUYE01 (sample SAMN14350131, study PRJNA611818) | marine sediment metagenome | isolation source: surface marine sediment (0.6m) | place: French Polynesia: Moorea | collected 2018-08
AGGCGCTCACCACCAATGTACAAGTGATTCCTGAACAGCTCGATTCCGTTCGCTCCCTTGAATTGCGCCTCTCCTGTAAACACAGATTGCCCGCTACGAGGGTCGACCTCGACGACCACATGCTTGGCCGTATCGGTAACGTACGCAACGCCGCTCGGCGTCACGGCGACGTCGTTGGCAACCGTGGTTTCGAGATCGATGATTTCGAGTGGCTCGTAGCCCGGCCAGCGGAAGACATGCAGGCGATTCATGTCGACCACATACAGGCGGTCGTCCGTGAGCGCCATTCCCAGCGGTGCGTCGAGGTTTTCGACGATTCGCCAGTCCAACGGCTGACCCTTGGCATCGAGCAAACTCAGGAAGCCGTTACCGCGTTCCCGAAAGTCGCAGACGTTCGAGACGAGCAAAGTATCGTCCGGTAGTGGCAAGACGGTTTCGGGTTCGCAAAACTCACCGCTTGTAGCCCAGGCAATATCGGCAGCCTCCGGTTCCGGCCAGGCGTATGCGCAGGCCGCGATCAATATTAAGAATGTTGTAATCATTGATCGGATCATCGTCTCCACGATCCGACAATGGCGCAGTTTATTCAAGTGCGTTGTTGCATTTGGATACAAGCTGTAACGAGCCGGACAACCTCTTCCTCTCTTCTGACTGCAGGCTATAGCTGGGACTTAAACAGGGAAGGCGGTCATCGCCTGAGGAGAGAGAAAATGAGATTAGTAGCAATCACAGTGCTGGCTGGCGCCAGCTTCTTTGCGACCGATGCGCAGGCTGAAGGCGACTGGTACGCAACAGCGAAGTTCGCCTACAACACGCTTGACGACCAGGATATCGAATACACGGCTGCCGGCAACACGGTCAACGGCAGGGCGGAGTTCGACGGCGGCTTCGCGGCTGGTGCCACGGGCGGTTACCGCTTCAATGACAACTGGCGGCTCGAAGGCGAGGTGTTGTATCGCACGAACGATCTCGATACCGCCAACATCCCGGGTGTCGGCACTTTCACCGACGGTGACTATTCATCGGTCGCAATCGGCGTGAACGGGCTTTACGACTTCAACCTGTTCGGCTCCGATAAGACACGCGCCTACGTTGGCGCGGGCGTCGCGTGGTTGCAGGAAATCGACATCGACTTCGAGGAGAACGGCGTCGAGAGTTCCTACAGCGGGGATGATATTGGCTTCCAGGTGATGCTGGGTGCCCGCTACGACATGAGCGAGCGCTGGTTTCTCGAAACGGATGTGCGTTACTTCTTCGCATCGGACATCGATATGTCCGGTGAGGACAATGCTGTCGGTAGCGTATCGGCTGACTACGAGCCGCTGAGCGTAACGGCCGGAATCGGTTGGCGTTTCTGACAAGATTGCGGTCTCTGTCGGGCTATACTAACGGCCCGATGGAGACCTCCCCGAAAAATCGAAATTGGCGAGTGCTGCTTTTGCTGCTGCTCGCTTTGTCGACAAATGCGGAACAGCCTGTCGATGATAGCGCCGTCCTGCGACTGGTAGCGGCGGCCGGGTCGGTCGACACGGTGATCGCCGAAGTCATTCTCCGTGAAGCCTACGGACGAATCGGATACCGGCTCGAGGTCACTCGCTACCCGGCCGAGCGTGCGATCCGGCTGGCCAACCAGGGCCGCTTCGACGGCGAGGTACAGCGCATCGACGGAGTTGCGGATAGCTACCCAAACCTCGTGCAGCTTTATCCGGCGATCAACCATATCGAGGGCGGCGTGTTCACGGCGCGCGATGACCTGGTTATCCAAAGCTGGGAAGACATGCGCCCGTACAGTTGCGGCATCATCCGCGGCATCAAGTTTGCGGAGCGCAGCACCGAGGGCATGGACCGATATATTGTCGGCGGCTACAACCGTTTGTTCACGATGCTGACACATGAGCGATTTGACCTGGCCGTGTCGCCGTTCGTGAGTGCCGCGTACAATCTCAAGCGTGGCGGCTTCGACAACATCAAGCCCGCGGGACCCGTACTGGAGCGTTTCGAACTCTACCACTACCTTCACCGCAGCAGGACGGACTTGATGCCAAGGATCGAGGCGGAACTTGCCAGGATGTCCGAGAGCGGCGAACTGACGGATATTCGAGAAAAGGTCGTCCGCGAAATAATGCGGCGCGCAGACGAGGGTCTCGAGCTGTGCGATGGCGAGTTCACGTGCTTTGAGCTTTCGGTTGCGGAGAGCTGACGATGTTTCGTTCATTGTCTGCCAAGCTCCTCGTAACGGTCCTGCCGATCGTAACTCTCGCCGTCGTGCTGTTGTTCAGCTCGCTCGAATTCCGTGACTACAAGGCACGACTCGAAGCGAAGGAACGTCAACTGACACGCCTTACGGACACGGTTGCTGCAGCGATGGCAAAGCCCGTCTGGGAATTCGATTCACCACGTATCGACGAGATTATCGTCGACCTGACACGCGACCCAAACTTCCTCAGCGTTCAGGTTGCAGACGTCGACGGTAGCGTGCTCGGTAGCGTCGGCGACCCGGCTGACCCACGCATGGAGGACCGACTGACAGCAGAAGCGCCCATCGTCTTCGTGACAAGTAGCGGCGTCGAGCAGCTGGGTGTCGTCCGCCTGGCATTTCACCGCGACGAGATCAAACGCCACATTCGCACGCGCGTCATCAACGACTCGGTTGTGCTGATCGGGCTAATACTCACGCTGACGCTGCTCATCTTCTTCGTCACGCAGCGCATGGTCGGGCGTCCGCTCAAGGCGCTAAGCCAGTCCATCCAACAGGCGCGGGAAGACAACGTGCGCAAGGACGTGGAATGGTCGAGCACCGATGAACTGGGCCGTGTCGTGCAGGCTTACAACGAGATGCAGCGCGCACAAGCTGAGGCCGAGGCGGCATTGAAACGGCATAGCGATGAACTCGAAGAGCGTGTCGAGCAACGCACGGCCGAGCTCGCCGACGCCAAAGAAGTGGCCGACGCGGCCAACCAGGCCAAGTCGAATTTCCTGGCCAATATGAGTCACGAGATTCGCACACCGATGAACGCCATTATCGGTATGACGCACCTGGCGCAGCAGACCGAGCTGACGCCAAAGCAGAGCGGCTACCTCACCAAGGTCGACCAGGCGGCCAAACTGTTGCTCGGCATCATCAACGACGTCCTGGATTTTTCCAAGATCGAGGCAGGCCGGCTCGATATCGAACGCATCGACTTCAGCGTTGAGCAGGTGCTGGATCACCTGCGCGACGTAGTCGGGTTGAAGGCGCGTGAAAAAGAACTCGAATTGCTGTTCGATGTCGACGGCGCAGTGCCTGCGGGACTCGTCGGTGATCCGCTGCGCGTGGGACAGGTTCTCGCCAACCTGACGACTAACGCGATCAAGTTTACCGATAAGGGCGAGGTTGTCGTAATCGTGCGAACGCTCTCAATGGACGACGAAAACGCGCACCTAGAGTTCAGCGTGCGTGACACCGGAATCGGCCTGACAAAGGAACAACAGGAGGCACTGTTTACGCCGTTCGCCCAGGCGGACACGTCCACCACTCGAAAATACGGCGGTACGGGCCTCGGCCTGGCGATTTCCAAGGACCTCGTCGAGCGCATGGGTGGCAACATCGGCGTAAGGAGCGAATTTGGCAAGGGCAGCACCTTCAGTTTCGATATCAGTTTCCCGATCGGCGAGGGTTCACCGAGTCAAATCGCCGACCTCAGCGAGGAGATCAGTATCAACCGGGCCCTGGTCGTCGACGACAACGCCGCGTCGCGCGAAATTCTCCAGCAAATGCTGCAATCGCTTGGTATCGAGGCAACGGTTGCCAGTTCCGGTAGCGAAGCGATCGCAGAACTCGAAGCAGCGTCAGGTGCCGACACGCCATTCCGACTTGTGCTCATGGACTGGAAGATGCCGCAGATGGACGGTGTCGAGGCAATTCGCCGCATCCGTCAGGATGACAATATTGCCGAGACGCCCACGATCCTGATGGTCAGTGCCTACAGTCGTGACGAGGCGTTACAGGATGCCGGCGACAACCAGCCCGAAGACTTCCTCGTGAAACCTGTGAGTCCATCGACTCTACTGAATTCGATCAACCGACAATTCAGCGATGACGTGCGTGCCAGGGCGCTACAAGGCGTGGCGAGTATGTCTGAGTCCGAGTCGCTGTCGAGATTGAAGGGCACACGCGTGCTGCTTGTCGAGGATCACGTGTTGAACCAGGAGCTCGCCATAGAGATCCTTTCGGACGCGGGCCTCGAGGTAACTCTCGCCGTCAACGGGCAGGAGGCACTCGACATGCTGGACAAGCAGGACTTCGATGGCGTCCTCATGGATATCCAGATGCCCGTCATGGATGGTTACACGGCGACCCGCAGGATTCGCGAGCAAAGCCGGTTTGTGGATCTTCCCGTTATCGCGATGACAGCCAATGCCATGGCCGGCGATCGGCAAAAGGCGCTCGATGCGGGCATGAATGATCACATTCCGAAACCGATCGACATCGAAAGCGCGATGCAGACCATGGCCCACTGGTTTGCCCGGGCGCGTTCGCAGCGGCGTGCAGAATCATCAATCACGGCGACGATGCCGGATATTCCTGGAATAGACGTCGACGCGGGCCTGAAGACGGCGGCTGGCAAACCCGACTTGCTACGGCGGCTCTGGGATCGATTTACGGAGAGCGAGGCCGATTTCTCTGAGCGCTACAGATCGGCCATTGACGATGGCGATACGAAAACGGCGAAGCGTTTTGCGCACAGCCTGAAAGGTGTAGCGGGCAGCATCGGAGCGCTCGATTTGCAGCAAGCGGCAAAGACCCTCGAAGCGGAATTCACCGAGGCCAATCTCGACGCAGTAATCGAGCGGCTCGACGAAGTGCTCGAAGGTCTGGCGGCAGCGTCCGGCGAGGCAAAGGCCGAAGCACCGCCCAATGCGTCGGCGGACGAATTGCTCGAAAAACTCAAAGCTCTGCTCGAGGACAGCGACGCGCGAGCGATTGATGTTGCCAACATGCTTCGGCGGCACCCGCAAAGCGCCCATCGTGTAACCGATATTGACGCGCTCCTGAAAGCAACCGGTGACTATGACTTCGACAAGGCGTTGGAATTGCTGGGCGAGCAAGGGTAGCGCCGGGAATGGGCCCACTACAGTCTCTAAAGGTCCTCGACTTCACGACGCTGTTGCCTGGCCCGTTCGGTACTTTGTTGCTCGCAGACATGGGGGCGGAGGTGCTTCGCGTCGAGGCGCCGCATCGGTACGACACGGTCCGCAGCGCCCCACCGAAAGACGGCTACTCGAGCGCGGCACACAGCTACCTGAACCGGAACAAGCGATCCATCGGGCTGAATCTCAAGTGCCCGGCCGCAATCGAGCTGGTCAAAGAGCTGGTCCGTGAGTTTGATGTCGTCGTCGAGGGTTTTCGCCCCGGCGTCATGGCCCGGCTCGGCATCGCGTACGAGGATCTGAAGGCAGCGAATCCATCGGTGATCGTCTGTTCGATTTCCGGCTACGGCCAGACGGGGCCACTGCGGGATCGGGCCGGTCACGATAACAATTACCTCGCGCTGTCCGGCCTGGCCAGCTACACGGGCAGCGAAGCCGGCGGGCCTGTCGCGGCCGGTCTGCAGATCGCCGACATCGCAGGCGGATCGCTGCACGCCGCGCTCGGCATACTGGCAGCGGTCGTACACCGCGACAGGACCGGCGAGGGCCAGGCGATCGACGTCTCGATGACCGACGCGGCGTTCACGCTCAATACGCTCAATGGTGCGGGCTTCCTGGTTGGCCGGGAGGTGCCCACCCTCGACGGTAATGCGCTGGCCGGCGGCAGCTATTACGGCTACTACGAGACACGCGACGGACGCTGGATGTCGGTTGGCAGCATCGAGCCGCATTTCCTCGAGGCGCTGTGCGATGCGCTCAACCTGGACGTTGGCGAGTTGCCCGTCTTCGGCCAGGACGCAGAGGCCGAGCTTGAATTGCGAGAGATGCTGCAACAGAAGATCGGCACCATGAGCTTCGACGAATGTCGCGCATTGTTCGCCGAAATCGACGCCTGCGTCGAACCGGTGCTGGACATCGGTGAAGCGGCAGCGCAGCCACTGCTCGACGAACGCGAAATGATCGTCGACGTGCCGACGCCCGACGGAGGCCGGCAGCAGCAGATGGGCGCGGCGATCAAGTTCTCCGCCACGAAACCCGAGTATCGGCATATCGGTAAAACCGTCGGCGCCGATACGCAAGCGGTGCTGCGTGAACTCGGCAAGTCGGACGCGGAGATCGCGCGGCTGGCGGACGAGGGCTGCTTCTCCTAAACTGCCCGCGTGAGTAATCGCCTGTTCGAAAGCCGCGCACTGTATTTCCTGCTTGCCAACGTCCTCGTGCTGGCCGTGGTCGGCTACGCCTGGTATCTCGAGGTGCGCTTACCCGACTTCTACTACATGAGCGTCCAGGAGGACGAGTACGTCGAATGGGCGAGCTTCTGGGCATTCATGCTGGCCGCAGTTGCCGCCGTCGTCGCGAGCCGGAAGCCGGGCTCGGGTCGCTTTCCCTGGTTCCTGTATGGCATTGCATTGTTCTGCTTCGTTGTCGCGATGGAAGAGATCTCCTGGGGTCAGCGTGTGCTTGGCTACCGTCCTCCCGTGTACTTCCTGGAACACAACTTCCAGCAGGAATTCAACTTTCACAACGTCATCGACACGGACTATCGCAAGCTGGCACTGTCGTCGATAATCGCAGGGTATGGCGTGCTGCTGCCGCTGCTGGCTCTCGTGGCGCCGCTGCGGCGCCTGTTCGAACGAATTGGCATCGCCGTACCTTCGATCGGTTTGCTGCCTTTGTTTGCAGCAACGTATCTCATGTATTTCGTGTACCCGTTCAGTCACTCAGGGGAGTGGGTGGAGCTGATGCTCGGCCTCGGCATGCTGTTCGCCCTGCTGCCGAACGGTCTGCGCCCGATGTTGATTGGCTGGGCCATCGTCATGGTGCTCGGGCTCGCAAGCGCTGCCGCGACGCGAATGCAGCGCGACGAGCATCCGGCGACGATGGCGGCCGCGCAGGCGGAGGTCGCGGCGATCAAACGTGACTTCGAAAGTGGGCGGGCAACGTCCCGGTGCAGCCTGCACAAGCGCCTCTACTCGTTTGTCGTCAAGTACGAACAATACGGCCTGCAGCAAGGAGAGTTCGCGAGCCTCGTGAGCCAGGGCATGCCGGAAGAGCGCGCCGAGTTCCTGCTGGACCCCTGGAACTCGCCGTACTGGATTCGTCATCGCTGCAACCGCAAGACCGGCGTGCGCAGTTATTTCATTTACTCCTTCGGACCCAACCGCCGCCGGGAGTCGACCGAGACCGAGATTCTCGGCGACGATATCGGCACGCACATCACTTCGCGCAGATAGCACCATGAATGTCGCTCAAAACAGGACAGTCTCGGGAATACTCGCCGTGGTAGCATAATTTCCACTGGCAGGCAGTGTGCGAGAGGGTCAATCATCATGGCAAAGAAGAAAGACAAGAAAGACAAGGCGCGCAAGAAGAGAATTTCAAGGGTCGACTTCGAGAAAGAACTAACGCGGCTGCAGACCGAACTCTGCCACCTGCAGACCTGGGTCCAGGAGAAGGGCACACGGGCGGTGGTGATTTTCGAGGGCCGCGACGCGGCAGGCAAGGGCGGCGTTATCAAGCGCATCACGGAGCGCGTAAGCCCACGTGTATTTCGGGTAGTCGCGCTGCCCGCACCGACCGAACGCCAGAAGTCGCAGATGTACATGCAAAGATACGTTACGCATCTCCCGGCAGCCGGCGAGATCATCCTGTTCGACCGCAGCTGGTACAACAGGGCGGGCGTCGAGCGCGTCATGGGTTTCTGCACGGATGAAGAGTATGAACGTTTCCTGCGCAGCGTCCCCCTGTTCGAGCGGGCTCTCGTGGACGACGGGATCATCCTGATCAAGTATTTCTTCGACGTCAGCCAGCAGGTGCAGGAGGATCGATTCAGAGCCCGTGCGCAGGACCCGCGCAAGCACTGGAAGCTGAGCCCGATGGACGTCCAGTCCTGGGCGCGCTGGTGGGACTACACGGCTGCCTACGAGCGCATGATCCGTGAGACCGATTCGGATATCGCCCCATGGTACAAGGTGCCTGCCGACGACAAGCGCACCGCGAGGCTCAATTGCATCAGCCATATGCTGAGCAAGATCCCGTACAAGGAGATCCCGTATCAACTACCGGATCTCCCCGAGAAGAAAAAGCGTGGCAAGAACGTGCCCGATACCGTGCCGTTCCTACACACGGTACCGGAGCTGTTCTGAGTCGCTAGACGTCCCTCGCGGCCACGGCCTCGGGTAGCAGCAGGTTCGCGATTCGCCTCGACAGCGAGTAGATGCGTTTCAGCGAATCGATGATCTCGTCTTCCAGCCGAAAAATGGTCACGAGCTGCGGTTCGGTTGGTGCGATCCGATCCTGCTGGTATTCGAGCGCGTCGTTGATGAGCCCCTTGATCGTCGACTTCATCTGGATAACTTCGAGTGCCTTCGCCTCACTCATTTCATCGATGGCCTCGACCGCGAGATTTACAGCCTTGCAAACGTTTTCGTAGAGCATTGTGAGTACATGCTTCGTTGTGTCCGTGTTGTCTTCTATGCCGGACTCGATCAGCGTTCGACCCGTCGGAACCAGGTCGTTTCGGACCGCGGTACTGATGCGCTGAATCTCGTCAGTAGCACGCATCATTCGCAGCAGTTTCTTGCTTTCGTCGGCCGTAAGCTCCTGCCTGTAGATCTCGCCCAAGTACTCCATGATCTTGTTCTTGAGGACATCGATTTTGTCATCGAGGTTCTCGAGTTCTTCCAGCTTCTGCTCGTCGCGATCTTTCATCGCCGGACCGATACCTGTGACCATCTCCGAGGCCATGACACTCAGGCGATGCCCCTCGAAGCGGGCTGCCTGCATGGCAAGCGGAGGGGTCTGCAGCAGAGTCTCGTCGAGAAATTCAGGTGCGATGATCTCCTTGATGACTTCAACTCGCTCGGGAACGAGCTTCTCCACGATCTTCGCAAACATGCCTGTAAACCAGATAAACAGAACCGTATTGGCGACGTTGAATATGGTGTGCGCGTTAGCGATCTGGCGCGGAACTTCTTCCGCCATGCGCGCGGCACCGGCCAGTTCCGGATGTGATGGTGACACCATTGTTGCCAGGTCAGCGAGAAGGCCGATGAAGGGCAGCCAGATCAGCACGCCCAACACGTTAAACAGCACATGCGCGCCGGCGGCACGCTTTGCCGCCACGGGTTTGCCCAGCGCCGCGAGCAGCGCGGTTGCGCAGGTACCGATATTCGCGCCCAGCGCGAGTGCAATGCCGGCCGGCAAAGACATGAGCCCTTCGGCGGCCATGACGATCGCGATACCCGTTGTCGCGGCCGAGGACTGCACTAATGCAGTGAAAGCAGCGCCGACCAGGATACCCAGCAACGGGTTTTCCATGCGCGACATCAGGTCGAGAAACGGCTCGAACGAGCGCAATGGGTACATGGCTTCGCTCATGATGCCCATGCCGCCGAACAAGAGACCGAGACCAAACAGCATCGCGCCGCTGTGCTTCGTGCCCTCGTTCTTGCCGAAAAAGATCATGCCGAAGCCGATCGTGATCGGGATCATCGCGTACTGGGTCACGTTGAACGCAACGATCTGCGCCGTCATCGTGCTGCCGATATTTGCGCCCATGATGACGCCAATGGACTGCTGCAGCGTCATGATGCCGGCCGTCGTGAATCCGACGACGAGCACTGTCGTAACGGACGAGGAGTTGAGGATGGCCGTTACGAAGGCGCCGGTTATCGCGCCGACAAAGCGGTTGCGAGTCATGCTGCCCAGCAACGTGGCCATGCGATTGCCGGCGACCGAGCGCAGGCCGTCGGACATCTGGTCGATGCCAAAAAGAAACAGCGACAGGCCTCCGAAGAGCGTCATGACGAGCTTGAACGTGTCGATCGACTGTCCCGGCGTTTCTTCGGCTGCATAGACCAGCGAAGCCAGCGTCAGGAGGGCCAGAAAGATGATGCCGCGTATCGAGAACGCGGGTCTGAAGATAATCTTGCTCACTAAACTATCCCCCAATTATTGATCC
>JAAUYE010208875.1_pt1 | contig 10093 bp, 10 predicted proteins | sample 7278081 | NCBI WGS metagenome assembly JAAUYE01 (sample SAMN14350131, study PRJNA611818) | marine sediment metagenome | isolation source: surface marine sediment (0.6m) | place: French Polynesia: Moorea | collected 2018-08
AACGCGCTAGAATTTCCGCTCCTTCTATCTGAAAGGAAGAAAAGCAATGAAACAGATGAAGCATGCAATGAACCCGCTCACCGGCGTGGTCGTGCTGGTCTCGTTGCTTGCGCTGGCGGCGTGTGGGGAACCGCCGCAGCAGCAACAACAACAGGCAGCAGCACCTGCGGAAGCTAGCGCAGAGAAAGAAACCATTGTCTGGAAGCTCGCCCAGACCTGGGGCACGGGCTTCCCGATCTTCGGCGACGCGGTCATCAAGATGGCCGACATGGTCAAGGAGATGTCCGGCGGGGAGATGGACATCCGGATCGATTCGTCGAACAAGCACAAAGCCGCTTGCGGCATCCTCGACATGGTCAAGGCAGGTCAGTACGAAATGGGCCATTCCGCCTCCTACTACTGGAAGGGCAAGGACGTCAACACCATGTTCTTCACCACCATGCCTTTCGGCATGATCGCGCCGGAGCAGTACGCCTGGTTCTACTATGGCGGCGGCATGGACCTGATGAAGAAGGTCTACGACAAGCAGGGCATCTATTCCTTCCCCGGCGGCAACACCGGTAACCAGATGGGCGGCTGGTTCCGCAAGGAAATCAACGGCCTCGACGACCTCGACGGCCTCAAGATGCGTATCCCGGGATTCGCCGGCGAGGTCCTGTCCAAGCTCGGCGTCGTGGTGACCAACATCGCCCCGGGCGAGCTCTATACCGCACTGGAGCGTGGCACCATCGACGCACTGGAGTGGGTCGGGCCGTCTCTCGACCTCAACATGGGCTTCCAGAAGATCGCACCGTACTACTACACCGGCTGGCACGAGCCTGCGACGGAACTGCAGTTCATGGTCAACAAGGAAGCGTTCGACAGCCTGCCGAAGCACCTGCAGGCGATCCTGGTCACCGCGATGCAGTACGCAGCCTACGATATGTATGCCATGTCGTACCACGAAAGCGCGGTCAACTGGGCCTCGATCGAGAAGGAATACCCGGACGTCAAGATCCGCACCTTGCCGCCCGAGATCATCGCCGAGATGAAGCGCATCAACCAGGAACTGCTGGCGGAGAGCGCCGCGGCGGATCCGATGTTCAAGGAGATTCTCGATTCACAGACCGCCTACATGAAGATGGCGCGCAAGTGGACGGAGATCTCCGACTACGCGTACCTCAAAGACAATCTCGAATAGTCCTGCCCGGACTCCCGGCTTCGGCCGGGAGTCCTTTGTCCCGACGTAAGCGCGCCGCATGCTCCTCAGGCTAGAGATACTCTTCGATCGCTTCTCCGACGTGATGGGGTGGATCGCGGGCGTCCTCAACCTGGTCATGCTGGTCAACGTCTTCTACGACGCGATCATGCGCTACTTCTTCAGTACCGGTTCGATCGCGCTGCAGGAGATGGAGTGGCACCTGTTTGCGTGCGTGTTCCTGTTCGGCATCGCCTACGGGCTCAAGGAAGACGGGCACGTGCGCGTCGACGTGTTGTACGACCGCTTCTCGGCGCGCAACAAGGCGCTGGTCAACATCGCCGGCACCTTGCTGTTCCTGCTGCCGCTCAGCGTGCTGATCATCGAGGGCTCCGTCTGGTACGTGCAGGAGGCCTACACGTCGGGTGAGGTCAGCGGCGATCCCGGCGGCCTGCCGCATCGCTGGCTGATCAAGCTGGTGATCCCGGCGTCGTTCGTATTCCTGGTCGTGTCGGCGATCGGATTCGTCATCCACAACGTCAACATCCTGCTGGGTATCGTGGCGCCACAGGAACGTCCCAGGGAGACCCTGTAGTGATCGGCCTGATCATGTTCGGCGTTGCGCTGCTTTTGCTGCTGGTCGGTTTTCCGGTGGCATTCACGTTCGGCGGCGTCGCGGTCTTCTTCGGCCTGCTGGCGGAAGGGCCGGAGATCTTCGCACTGATGCCGCACCGCATCTGGTCCATCATGAACAACACGATCCTGATGGCCATCCCGCTGTTCATCTTCATGGGCATCGTGCTGCAGAAATCCGATCTCGCGGAGCGGCTGCTCGAATCGATGGGCTTCCTGTTCGGAGAGGTCCGCGGCGGCATCGCGATCTCGACGATCCTGGTCGGGGCACTGCTGGCTGCATCGACCGGCGTGGTTGGCGCCAGCGTGGTGGCGATGGGCGTCATTTCCCTGCCGGTCATGCTCAAGTACCAGTACGACAAGCGGCTGGCGACCGGCACGATCTGCGCGGCGGGAACCCTGGGGCAGATCATTCCGCCGTCCATCATCCTGATTATCCTCGGCGATGTGTTCCAGGAACCGGTCGGTGACCTGTTCAAGGCAGCGCTCTGGCCGGGCCTGTCGCTGGTCGGGTTCTACGTCGTCTACATCGTCATCATCACGCTCATCAAGAAGGAACACGCACCGCCTATCCGGCTCGAGCAGATGACCGGGTCCAAACGGCACCAGGTGTGGCAGGCGCTCAAGGCAGTGGTGCCGCCGCTGGTCCTGATCGTGCTGGTGCTCGGCTCCATCCTTACCGGCGTGGCGACGCCGACGGAATCGTCGTCGGTCGGCGGCATCGGCGCCATCCTGCTGGCGGCGTTCTATGGCCGCTTCTCGATCCGCATGGTCTGGGAGAGCTCGCTGGAGACCGTGAAGATCACGGCCATGGTGTTCGCGATCCTGATCGGCGCGACCGCGTTCTCGATGGTCTTCACCTATACCGGCGGCGACTATATCGTCGAGGAGTTCATGACGAGCCTGCCCGGCGAGGAGTGGGGCTTCCTGATCCTGTCGATGTTGATCATCATGGCGCTCGGCTTCTTCATCGACTTCGTCGAGATTTCCTACATCGTCGTGCCGATCCTGGTGCCCATCGCCGCCGCGCTCGGTATTAACCCGATCTGGTACGCGATCCTGATCGCGATGAACCTGCAGACCTCGTTCCTGACGCCGCCATTCGGCTTCAGCCTGTTCTACCTGAAGGGGGTCGCCCCGGCCGAGGTACGCACGACGGATATCTATTACGGGGTCGCGCCGTTCATCGTCCTGCAGATGATCGTGCTGGCGATCCTCGTCGTCTTCCCGCAGTTCTTCGGATTCTCACCGCACTAGTCCGGACAGGTGTCGCTAGCGCGGATGCCCCACCGGCATCAACGCCAGCGGCGCGTGATCGCCGGGCACACTCAACACCTGTTGCACCTCGGCGTCGTCGAAGGCGCCGACAATGACGGTGCCGAGCCCGAGGGCCACCGCCTGCAGGTAGACGTTCTGCGAGGCATGGCCCGTCTCGATTCGCGCATAACGGCGCGCCCGTTGTCCGTATTTACTTGCGCTGCGTTCATAGACTGCGGCTATGACCAGCACCGCCGGGGCGCGGCGGACCCACGCCTGCCCGAGCGCCGCCTGCGCCAGCGCTTTTCGCAGGTCGCCGTCGGCGACGTGCTGCAACCGATGCCCCCGGGGTCGGTAGCGATAGAGGCCGGCTGGCAGCGACTCGATGTTGCCGGCAACGAGGTACAGCTCCAGCGGGTAAAGTGCGCCGGCGGATGGGGCCGCTCGGCCGCCGTCTCTCGACGTTATGCCCTGCGCGGCCCACAGGAGCTGCCCGACATCGGCGAGCGACAGCGGCCGGTCCGAGAATTCCCGTACCGACCGTCGCTCACTGATGCTTGCCTCGAGTGACAGCTCTCCGACCCGGCGGGGCTCGGGAAGTTCGAGGCCCTGATCGCGATCCATGGCGTTAACCATCGAACCTGCAGCCAGGCCGATCAACATCAATGCCGTTTTCACTGTCGATTCGCTGCCTCCGTTTCAGGGCGCCTGGATGGTCATCGCGAAAGGGACGTCGTCGAGCCATGCCGTCAGCAGGACGATGGCCAGCACATGGACAAATGCGGGCAGGTGATCGGCGAACGGACCGAAGAGTGCACCCCCACCGTGGCCGGCCGTCAAACCGGCCAGGAAGTAGGCTGCGCCGTCGCGGTCAATCACGTAGACAAGCACGCCGACGACCAGCAGAAGCGCAGCCAGGACGAGGAGGGTGGCCTCCTCTTTACGCTGACTTCCGGGCATCCGTCGCGAGAGCCTCGTTTCTGAAAGACACCATCGCGTCCGCATTACGGGCGCCACGAGAAGTGTTCCAGAAATCCCCTCGCGATTGTATTCGGGGGTCTACCTAGCCGGTGGCTGTCGGAAAACTCCTGTCATTCAGCCATCACCATCTCCAGCCTCTCCGGATCCCGCCAGCGCCCGCTGCGGAGCCGCAGCGCATAGACCACCGCAATCGCAAACACGAGGAACACGAACACGGTCCAGGAAACCCTGGGGCTGAACGCGAATACCCGGATGATGAAGAACTGGGCGACGAGCATCGCCCAGTGCAGTGTCACCGAGGCGACCATCAGCCAGCGCGTGTCGCCGGCGCCGCGAAGCACCCCACCGGAGACGAGGATCACCGCGTCCGCCATCACGTAGCTCGACAGGCCGATCATCATGAAGGCGGCGAGTTCGCGTACCGCCGTGAAGTCGCCACTCGGTGGCGCGAAAACTTCGACGAGCGGAAAGCGCCAGGTGATGTAGATGACCGCCAGCATTGCAGAGTAGGCGAGTGCAACCGTGAAAGCGGCCGTCATGACCTCGTCGGCCCGCGCCATGTCGCGCGCGCCAACGAACCGGCCGATAAGGCTGATAATGCCGACGTTGAGCCCGATCATCGGCACGAAGGAAAGGATGTCCCAGTTGAAGACGATCGCCGCAGACGCACCCTCGGCAATTCCATAGGACTGGAACATCAGCAGGAACAGGTTGAATGCGGCCACGTTCAGGAACATCTCCAGCCCCGACGGGAAGCCGAGACGCCAGAAGCGCCGGAGTATCCCGAGGTCGAGGGAGAACGATTCGTGTACGCGGAATTTCTCACGGTGTTCCCTGCGAAAGTAGAAGGTGACGAACAATGCGAACGCGAGCAGCGTCGCGATGACGGTCGAGATGCCCGCGCCGACGATGCCGAGGGCCGGGAAGCCGAGTTTGCCGAACACCATCACGTAGCACAGCGGCACGTTCACCATGAGCCCGAAGACGTCGCAGATCATGACGACATAGGTCCGTCCGATGCCGGCGAAGTAGGACGAGATACAGACCTTCGCAAGCGTCACGAGCACGCCGGACATCAGGATCAGGTAATAGGTGCGTTCCAGTTCGACCTGCTCCGGTTCATGCCCCATGCCCTCGAAGATGCCTGCGACGAGGAAGGTGATGAGGGTAAGGAACGGTGTGCTCATAGCGACCATCACCATGCCCTGCGTCACCACCTTCGAGCATTTCTCCGGCTGGCCCGCGCCCAGGTACTGTGCGGCCAGCGCATTCGCGTAAGTGAGCAGGCCGAGAAAGAAACAGAACGAAAAGAACGAGGCGACGCCGCCGCCCAGCGCTGCGGCCATGTGGGCCGGGTCGATCTGCGACATGAAGTAGCGGTCGGTAAAAATCATGACCGCGAACGTGCCCTGCGACACCACCATCGGCAGCGCGAGGCGCAGCAGCTCGGCCGTCGTTTTTCGACTGAAGTTCAGGCGCATGGGCAACACGAAAGGCGCAGGGCTGAGACCTGCCGCATATTACGGGACGAGGGTCCCGATTGCGCGGCAATCGGGATTGCGGTCGGGCATCTTTTTACATAGTCTGCAACCGGGGCGTGATGCGCCTCACAGTCCGCAGCGGCGTGGTGGTCTACATTCGCATAATTGCGAGCCGATGGAATCGAGCGACGTGACCAGATTAATCAGGATACTTGCCCTCGTGCCGTTTCTTGCCACCTCGCTGGCCGTCCAGGCTGAAGAGGGCGGCTGGTATGTCGCGCCGTCGGTCGTTTATTTCGACGACGATGGCGAGCGGCGAATCGACGACACCACCGGCGGTCTGCAGGTCCAGTTCGGCAAGGAGATGAGCCGGCGACTGTCGCTCGAGGGCCTGCTCGGCTATCACGATATCGACGGCTTCCCGGGCCAGGAGCACCTGGAACTGGGTTTCAACGTCATCGGCAAGTTCCTTCCCGATAGCTGGATTTCGCCGTACGTCATCGGCGGTATCGGCTACCTGCGTGCCGACGTGGGCACGCCGGATTTCGGAGGCCTTCCGCCCGCGGGCGAGACGGCCAACAACGCCACGGCAACGGGCGGGCTCGGACTCCAGATCCGCTTCGGCGACAGCCCATGGTCATTGCGAACCGAGGCCCGGGTGCGGCATGCGTTCGACAGCGACGATTCCCTCACCGACGGGATCGTTTCGCTCGGCCTGCAGTACAACTTCGGCGGTAAGCCAAAGGCTCGTGCAACGACGACCAGCGACGCCGAAGCGGCGCCTGCTGCGGTCGTTGCCGCTGTGCCGGCAGACAGTGACGGGGACGGCGTCGCCGACGACCGCGACCAGTGCTCGGGTACCCCTGCCGGCGTCAAAGTCGATGCGCGCGGTTGCGAGATCGTGAACCTCCGGAACGTCTACTTCGGTTTCGACTCGGCCGTGCTGCTCGCGACGGCGCGCAGCATGCTCGACGCGTCCGCGGCGACCTTGCGGCGCCATCCGGACCTGGAGGTCGAGATTGTCGGCTTCGCGGACTCGCGCGGACCGGAAAGCTACAACCTGAGGCTCTCTGAACGTCGTGCCGAAGCGGTGCGCGACTACCTGAAACAGGCGGGCGTCGATGCGACCCGGCTGACAGCCCGCGGCTACGGCGAGTCCCACCCGGGTGCCTCCGACCTGAGCGCCAACGGCCTGGCGCAGAGCCGCCGCGTCGAATTGCGGGTGCAGGATCGCTGACCGCCAAGGGCTTTTCGCCAGAGCACGCACAAACCCCACACCGGGCCTGCCCGATCTGAGACAATCGGCAATCCAGCCACGTGCCGCTAATGGCGGCGACCAACACGGAGCCCTCATGAGCAAGGCAAACCGCAATCGTCGTACGAGTCTGGCCACCGTCGCAGCACTCGCAGCCTTACTGTCGCTGTCGGGTTGTGGCGATAAGTCTGCAACACAGGCCGGCGACCCGGCGCGCGAAGCGGCACTCGCGAGCGAACACGCGCCCACGGTCGGCGACCCGGGCGCCAAGGTGCACATTGTCGAATTCCTCGACCCGGCTTGCGGAACCTGCGCGATGTTTTATCCGATGGTCAAACGCTGGATGTCCGAAGTGCCGGGCGAGATCCGGCTGTCGATCCGACACGTACCCTTCCACGACGGCGTGGACTACGTGGTGCGCATACTCGAGGCGAGCCGCAACCAGGACAAGTACTGGCAAACCCTCGAGACGCTGCTCGCAACGCAGCGCCAGTGGGTGCAGAACCACGTCGTGCAACCCGAGCGCGTGCTTCCGGCCATCGCAAGCGTCGGTCTCGACCTGCAGCAGCTAGAGGCGGACCTGAATTCCGCCGAGGTCCAGCAGCGCATGGACAGGGACCTGCAGGACTCGAAGATTCTCAAGGTCGTTGCGACGCCGGAGTATTTCGTCAACGGCAGGTCGCTACCCAGTTTCGGCCAGGAACACCTCGCCAACCTGATTCGGGAAGAACTGCAGAAGTAAGAGCGCCAGCCGCTCCCGAACGGCCGTGCCCTGTGGAGGGCCCGGTTGGGTCGCTCCCGATTCCGTCGATCGTCGTCCTAAAGCACGAAAGGGACCAGCCACCACGTAAGCTTCTTGTAATCCGCCCATTCCGGGTAGCGCGACATGCTGGCTTCCTTCATCACCATGTTGACGGCGAACAGCCCGAACCATACCCAGGACAGCACGACGAACGGCAGCCAGTGCCACACCATCAGCGCGAAACTGCCATAGATCATGATCTCGCCGAGGTAGTTGGGGTGGCGGACGAAACGGTGCATGCCGTCGGTGATCAGCCCCCGCTGCAGGCGCAGGGTGAAGTACTTCTGGGCGTCGGCCGCGATCATGACGGCGCAGCCGGTGATGCAAAGGCTTATGCACAGGCAGAACCAGGCAAAGTCGGGCAATGGATAGTCCGGCTGCGATACGCCGGAAACGAGCAGCCAGCCGAACACCCAGTACCACCCGAGCACTCCGAGGAACGCATTCAAGCCGCCGCCGATCGTGACGCGGCGCTGCCAGCTCGGGTCGGGAAACGCGGTGTCCTTCAGTATCCAGACGAGGCCGTAACTTCCCTGCATCGCCGTGTAGATCCACACGGCGGTCGAGTTGTTGCCATACCACGCGATCAGCGCCAGCAGGAACAGGAATGTGCCGGCTTTCTGGAAATTGATCACCCACGCGAGTTTCCAGGGCCGCGGTCCGCCGAGGAAATCGCAGACCAGGTAGTCGGTCAGGCGCCGCATCGTCTTTGCCCAGCCGGGTGCGTCGTACGGCATCGGGGTGCTCGTGACCGTTGGATTGGTGTTCAAGATGTCCTTCCCCGGGGTTGCGCCGACAGCGATTGCTGCGAATCATGGGGTAGTATCGCGAACTGCGCAATGACCGGAGTGAGACGATGCGAATCCAGAAGCTGTATGCCGGAATCCTGGTCACGACGATGCTGGCGGCCCTCCAGGGCGAGGCAGGGGCGTCGCCGGCCAGCGACGTGCAGTATCCCGCGGCCAACCTCCACCAGGATACGTATAGTCCAGGTCCAAACTGGACGCTGGCCTGGTCCGACGAATTCGACGGCGAGGCGATCGACGAGGCGAACTGGAATCGCCAGGTCGAGAAAGCGGGGCGTTTCAACGGCGAGTGGCAGCGCTACACGGACAGTACTGCGAACGCTTACTTGGACGACGGTTGCCTGGTCATAAGGGCGATCCACGAAAGCGACAGGCACGGCATGGATCAGTACACGTCAGCCCGGCTCAACACGGCCAACAAGCAAGCGTGGACCTATGGCAAGATCGCGGCGCGCATCCAGCTGCCGCATGGCAAGGGTGTCTGGCCGGCGTTCTGGATGCTCGGCGCGAATATCGACGAGAACGGCGGCGATACACCGTGGCCGCAGGCCGGCGAGATCGACATTCTCGAAATGTACGGGTCGCGAGACGACGGTGTCGTCGAGGCCAATATTCACTATGCCGACCGGAATGGATGGCACGCCAGCATGGGTGCCGTGGCCTACCCGCTCGACGAAGGCAGGTTCGCCGACAATTTCCACGTTTTCGAGTTGGAGTGGAACGCCGAACGCCTTGCGTGGTTCGTCGACGGAGAGCAGTTTGCGTCAACGGAGATCACGGCCGATCATCTCTCGGAGTTTCACCGCGACTTCTTCATTCTCCTCAACATCGCGGTTGGCGGCAGGGCGGCCGGGAGCCCCGACAGCACTACCGCCTTTCCGCTGCAGATGTACGTCGACTGGGTGCGGGTTTACCAGAAGAGCCCCTGACCTCCGGCCGCGCTATGCCTCGGCCTCTTCCTGCAGCCGGGCCTGCGCTGCCGCCAGCCGCGCAACCGGTACACGCGGTCCAGAGCAGGAGACGTAGTTCAGGCCGACGTCGTGGCAGAAGCGGATGGACTCGGGGTGGCCGCCCTGTTCGCCGCAAATGCCGATCTTCAGGTCGCCGCGCTGTTCGCGACCGCCTTTTACCGCCATCTTGATCAGTTTGCCGACGCCCTTGGTATCGAGAACCTCGAAGGGATTGTCCTGCAGCACGCCGGTCTCGTTGTACATCGGCAGGAACTTGTTCTCGGCATCTTCGCGCGAGAACGAGAAAGTGGCCTGGGTCAGGTCGTTGGTGCCGAAGGAGAAGAACTCGGCGATGTCCGCGAGGTGCCAGGCGCGCGTGCAGGCGCGAACGGTCTCGATCATGGTGCCGAACTTGAAGTCGAGTTTCTTGTCGTGCTCGGCCTCGAGCTTCGCGACGATCTCGTCGGCCGTTCGCTTGACGTGCATGAGCTCCTGCAGCGTGATGACCTGCGGAACCATGATTTCCGGATGCACGTCGACGCCGTCTTCGCTGCAGTGCATGGCCGCTTCGAGGATCGCGCGAATCTGCATCTCGTAAATCTCCGGGTAGGTGATCCCGAGGCGTACGCCGCGGTGGCCGAGCATCGGGTTGACCTCTTGCAGGTCCCTTACCTTGCGCAGCATGCGCTCCTTGCGAACCAGTGCCTCGTTGATGTGCTCTTCAGTCAGTTCTTCCAGGGCCTCAGGGAGC
>JAAUYE010087226.1_pt1 | contig 10092 bp, 9 predicted proteins | sample 7278081 | NCBI WGS metagenome assembly JAAUYE01 (sample SAMN14350131, study PRJNA611818) | marine sediment metagenome | isolation source: surface marine sediment (0.6m) | place: French Polynesia: Moorea | collected 2018-08
CGACGAGCTACCAGACTGCTCTACCCCGCATCAAATCGGGAGCCAAGAAGTAACGCCCGCTCGGGCGGGTGTCAAACCCGCCTTGCTGCCGCCTGCCTGCCGCTGCGCTGCGTGCGGGGTGCCGGTGTAGCCGTCCGCCTTCGTTGACCTTTTTTCCGCCCCGCGGCCACTCACCCGCAGGAGATGGTGACCATGCGCGAGCGAGACGGGGGGGTGTGGAGAATGTTTCCTGCGGCGGCCCTGGGGCTGCTGCTGGTGCTGGCCGGGCCGGCTGCCGCCGAACTCTACACCTGGCAGCTGGACGACGGGAGCACCGCCTTCACGGACGACGAGAAGGCGATCCCCGAGCGCTACCGCGACAGGGTCGTGGTCCGGAGCGCGGGCAGCCTGAGCGGCTACGAGCGCTTCACCCCCAACGACGAGCAGGCCAGCCGCGACTACGAGGAGCGGCTCGCCCGCCGCCTCGAGTACCTGCGCTCGCTCAACGCGAGCCCGCCTCCGGTGGGCACCACCGTCGCCGCGCCCCGCGCCACGCGCCCCGACCAGGTGTCGCTGCGCAGCGGACGCGGCGGCTCGGCGGTCGAGATCAGCACCGACCCCGACAGCGGGCCGGTCGTGATCGAGACCGTGATGATGCGACTCGAGGGCAGCGCCGTTGCGCAGCCGGTGCGCATCACGCGCCGCGGCGACCGGATCGTGGCCATCGAGAAGCCCCGCCGGCGCCAGTGGAACATCCTGTCCGACGTCTACGACGAGGCGGATCTCCGCGAGGCGATGGAGTAGTGGAGTAGGGCAGGGCCCGCTGCTCCGTCTCACGGAGCGTCGACCTCAGTCGACGGCCGCGGGCGGCGACTCCTCGAAGCCGTCCATGGCCTCGCGCACCCAGCCGGGCGGGACGCCGGCCCGACGGGCCTGCTCGAGCAGCGCGTCGAGACGGCGCTCGGCCGCCGCCAGGTCGTCGACGGCGCGGTCGCGTTCCTCGGCCCGCTCCCTCTTGCGCTCGCCGCGCTCCTTGCGCTTGTGGCGCATCCGGCTGTAGGCGGCCCGGCTCGTGACGACCCGCTTGCGCGCGACCTCCACCGCCTCGCGCGCCTCGTGGATCCGGTCGACCCAGGCATCGTGCTCGTCGGGGCCGGGCGGGGCCGCCAGGGCGGTCGCGGTGCCGGCCAGCAGGATCACGAGCGCGAGCCTGGCCGCGCGAATCGACGAGGCCCGCCCGCGGGCGCTGCGGATCAACGCGGCCCTCCGGCCACCGGCAGGGCCGGGCTCTTGGTCGCGCTCGGGGCGCGCTCGTAGACGAAGGTGTCGATCTCGCGGGCGCTGTGGCCGTCCATGGCGAGGAAGCGCAGGCCCATGCCGGCCGGATCGCCGTTGTTGCGCTCGCGGCGCCACACCACCTCGGCGGTGGGCGCCAGGCGCAGGCCCGCCTCGGGCAGCTCGAACTCGAGCTCGACCTCGGCACCCGTGGTCACGGGCACGTCCGCCTCCACGAAGATGCCGCCACGCAAAAGGTTGCGCGCGGTGCCGGGGTGCTGCTCGGCGTCGCACCAGATCTGGACGCGGGCGTCCACGTCGACGCGCGCCAGCCCGCGGGGCGGCCCGGAGTAGAGGAAGCGGTTGACCGCGTAGAGGAGCGAGGTGCGGCTGATCGGCTTCGCGATCACGTCGTCGGCTCCGGCCCGGACCGCGCGCGCGCGGTCCTCGGCCTCCTCGCCCGACACGACGAGGATCACCGGAGTCTCGGCCAGGTCGGGGTCCTCACGGACGCGGAGACAGAGGCCGTCGCCACCGAGGCAGGGCATGTCGAGATCGGCCACGATCACCGCGGGCTGCTCGCGGCGGGCGACCTCGAGCGCTTCGTAGCCGTTGTTGGCCGTCAGCACCCGGCCGGAGCGCGCCAGGAAGAGCGCCCCGAGCTCCCGGAACATGGCAGCGTCGTCGGCGATCAGGATCGTGCGCTCCCGCCCCACGCCATCACCTCATGTCGGCGACCTGCTCGACGAGGCCCTCGAGCTTCGGTCGCACCACCCAGCTGTTCCCGGCGCCTTCGCGCTCCCACTGCTGGGTCTCCTTGATCTCCTTCTCGATCATGGAGCCGAGCGAGTAGGCGGTGTAGGTCACACGAACGCTCGCGGTGGCCTGGCGCTTGCCGTAGACGTACTCGCCCACCTCGAAGTCCGTCACCCGGATCCCGTCGAACTCGTCTTCGTACTCGAGGAACGCCTCGCGCAGCTCGGGGTGCACGAAGCGGGCCGCGCCTTCCACGTCGCCCCAGCGCACGTACTTGGTGTACTCGCGCTGGTTCCGCTTGAGCGCGGCCTTGCGGCCCATGGGGTCGGTGAAGGCGTCGATGAACACGGCACAGCCGCTCGAGAACAGGAGCGACACGGCGAGAAGCGCGAAGGTCGCGCAGCGCATGGGGTTCCCCTCCATCCCGTCGCCAACCGGCAAGGGTCGCCGGATCCGGCGGACGGGGCTCTCCTTCTCTTCGGCGGGGCACCGGCAACTCCTGAGCCCGGCCTGTGATAGGCTCGCGGAACCAGCGACAAGTAGCCGGAAACAGGAGGGTTTCGGGATTCCCGGCTGGCTCGGAATCGACCTCGGTGCCAGCAAGCTGGTGCTCGCCCTGGCCGACGAACAGGGGCGGGTGCGGGCCCGGAGGCGGCGCGCCACGGAGCCCTCGGGCGACGCCGAGCGCGACCTCGCGCGGATCGTCGGCGACGTGCGGGACCTGCTCGCGGCGGAGCGGGTGGAGGCCGGCGCGCTGCGTGCCGCGGGCGTGGCGGCGCCCGGTCCGCTCGACCGCGAGCGGGGGGCCGTCTGCGGCCCACCGAACCTTCCCGGCTGGGACGACGTGCCGCTTCGCGCGGTGCTCGCCCGGGAGCTCGGCGTCCCGGTCCACCTCGAGAACGACGCCAACGCGGCGGCCCTCGCCGAGTGGCGCTTCGGGGCCGGTCGCGGAGCGCGCGACCTCGTCTACCTCACGATGTCCACCGGGGTCGGGGGCGGGCTGGTCCTCGGCGGTCGCCTCCAGCGCGGCGCGTCGGGCAATGCGGGCGAGCTCGGCCACGTCCCGGTGGAGTGGGATGGCGAGCCCTGCGCCTGCGGGCAGCGCGGCTGCCTCGAGGCCTACGCGGGCGGCGCGGCCTGGACCCGGCGGCTCCGGGAGCGCGCGCCCGACGCGGGACGCGTCGCTGCCCTGGCCGGGGGGCGCGACGCCGTGACGCCCGAGCACCTCGTCGCGGCGGCCCGCGAGGGGGACGGGTTCGCCCTTCGCGAGCTCGAGCGCTGGAACGGCTTCGTGGCCCGCGCGATCACGGGGCTGGTATATGCGCTCGACCCGCAGGTGGTGATCCTGGGAACGATCGCGGCCGCGGCCGGCGAGGAGCTCTGCCTCGGGCCCGTGCGGGAGCGCGTGCGTGCCGGCCTCTGGCCCGGCTTCGCCCGCGACCTTCGCGTGGTGCCGGCGGCACTCGGGCCGGCGCTCCCCGAGCTGGCGGGCGTCTGCGTGGCGCTGGAGGCGGAGGAAGCGCTCGACTGAGGCGGCGGGCGCTCGACGGAGCGCCCGGGCATCAGGCGTCGTTGCTGCGGCCCTGGCGCAGCGCGTCAGGCGCCTCGTCGCTCTGACCCTGCTCGAGGGCGCCGATCCGCTCGAGCTCGCGGCCCATCATGGCGGCCTGGTCGCGCAGCTCGGCGATCGCCTGCGACAGCTCGGGCACCCGCTTCGCTCCCTCGCGGGCGTGCTCGTGGAGGGCGACCACGGTCTCGGCGGCCGACCGGCACGACAGCTCCTGGTGCCGGGTGCTCGCCTGGATCGAGCGGATCAGCTCGGTGATCGACTCGATGTTGCCCGTGATGTACTGGGCCGAGGTGCGCTGGTCGACGGTCGCGGTCGTCATCTGCCGGCACATCTGCACCGCCGTGGTCACGTTCTCGAGGAGCGTCTCGGTCGAATCGCTCTGCTCGGTCAGCGCCCGCGAGATCTCCTGCACGTGCTCCGAGGTGCGGCGCGCCGAGTCGGCCACCTGGTTGGAGTTGCGGGCCTGCTCCGCGGCGGCGCGCGCGATCTCGCGAACGCGCCCGCTCGCCGAATGGGCCGTCGCGTGGATCTCGTCGAGCGTCTCGCCCGCCACGCGCGAACGCGACACGCCCTGCTCGACGGCGTCGATGCCCGCGGCCATGGCGTCCACCGCCCGGTGCGACTGGTCCTGGATCGCCGCGATCAGCTCCTCGATCTCCTTGGTGCTCTGGCTGGTCCGCCGGGCGAGCGTCTTCACCTGGCCGGCCACCACCGCGAAGGCCTTGCCGTGCTCGCCTGCCTGCGCCGCGATGATCGCCGCATTGAGCGACAGCAGGTTGGTCTCGTCGGTGATGGCGCCGATCACGTTCGCGATGTCGCCGATCTCGCCGATGCGCTCGGCCAGACCCTCCAAGGCGTGGCGGGCGGCGAGCGTCGCCTCGCGGATCTCGGCGATGCCGTCGATGGTGGCACCCACGGCCCGGGAGCCCTTCTCGGCGCTCTGGTTCACCTGCTCGGTGAGCTCGGAGGCGCCGGCCACGTGAACGCCCACCTCCTGGATGGCGCGGTCCATCTCGGTGACGGAGGCCGCGGTCTCTTCCGCCACCTGCTGCACCTGGTCCGTGTTCATGGCCACGAGCTTGATGTTGTCGCCCACCTGGTGGAGCGAGCTGGTCGACGACTCGACCGTCTCCTGGAGGGTGGCCGCGGCGCGCGACACCTCGTCGACGGTGCTGCCGAGCTGGAGGATCACCGAGGCCGACTCGTCGTTGGCGTCCGCGAGCTTCTCCACCTCGGCGGCGATGCTCTTGGTCGACGCGCTGATGTTGGCGTGCAGCGCGGAGGTCTCCTCGATGGCCGCCTCCTGGTCGGCCGCGCTGCGCTGCACGGCTGCCAGGGCCTCGTCGATCAGGCGCGGAAGCTCGATCAGGCGCGTCTCCAGGCCGGTCATGCGCTCGCGGGTGTTGCCGAGCACGTCGATCACCTGGTTGAGGGCGTCGCCGGCCTCCGCGAGGTCGCCGAGCTCGAAGAGGCGGAGCCGCTCGGAGACCTCGCCCCGGGCCACGCGTCCGAGGGCGTGGCGCAGCTCGGCGACCGCGGCCAGGCGGCGCCCGATCAGGACGTGGGAGAGGCCGCCGACCACGCCCGCCACCGCCAGCAGGACGAGGGCCGCCGGCAGCATCCGGCCGGACGACGACAGGAGCGCCAGCGCCAGGCCGCCGCTGAGCAGGTTGCCGACGAGGTAGAGCAGGGGCAGACCGAACTGGCTCCCCTCACCGCTGAGCCGGAAGCGCACACCATCCCCCGAAAGCGATCACTAGCCATTCGGCCCCGCGCGAAGGTCGCTTGAGACCGCTTCCTGCTCAGCCCGGTGGCTCCTCGGACGCGGCCTCGACCCGGGAGCGGAGCGTCGCCAGGGTGCCGGTGGCGATGGCGGCCCGGGCCTCGCGGAGCAGCCGCTGGTAGAAGAAGAGGTTGTGGAGCGAGGCCAGCCGCGCCCCCAGGGCCTCCCCCCCGCGCACCAGGAAGCTCAGGTAGGCCCGCGAGTGATGGCGGCAGCACGGGCACGGGCAGCCGGGCTCGGGAGGCTCGGGATCGTTCCGGAAGCGCGCGTTCTTGATGCGCAGCAGTCCGCGGCTCGTGAACAGCGCCCCGTGGCGGCCGTGCCGGGTGGGCAGCACGCAGTCGAAGAGGTCCACTCCGGCCGCCACCCCGTCGAGCAGGTCGACGGGGCGCCCCAGGCCCATCAGGTAGCGGGGACGGTCCTCGGGCACCTCGCCGTTCACCGCGCCCACCAGGTCGCGGCGCTGGCTGCGCTCCTCGCCGAGGCCGAGCCCGCCATGGGCGTAGCCGTCGAAGCCGAGGTCCACGGTCGCCCGCGCGCTCTCGACCCGCAGCGCCTCCGAGCCGCCCCCCTGGACGATCCCGAAGAGCGCCTGCTCGGGGTGGTCGTGCGCCGCCATGCAGCGCTTCGCCCAGCGCAGGGTGCGCTGCGTCGCCGCCAGGACCCGTTCGGCCGCCGCTCCCGGGTCCGGGCACTCGTCGAGCACCATGGCGATGTCCGAGCCCAGGCCCTGCTGGATCTCCACGGCCTTCTCCGGCGTGAGCACCCGCGAGCGTCCGTCGACCGGCGAGCGGAAGGTCACGCCCGTCTCGTCTAGGTCGAGGCGCTCGGCCAGCGAGAAGACCTGGTAGCCGCCGCTGTCTGTGAGCCACGGGCCGGACCAGCCGGTGAAGCCGTGCAGACCGCCGAGCTCCGACACGACCTGCTCGCCCGGACGCTCGTGCAGGTGGTAGGTGTTCGCGAGCAGCATCTGCGCGCCGGCCTCGCGCAGCTCCCCGGGCGTCACGCCTCGCACGGCGCCGTAGGTGGCCACCGGCATGAAGGCCGGCGTCTCGACGACGCCGTGCGGCGTCACGAGCCGGCCCGCGCGCGCCGCGCCGTCGCGGGCGTCGACGTGGAGTGCGAAGCCCGCCTTCATCTCAGAGCACGAGCATCGCGTCGCCGTAGGAGTAGAAGCGGTAGCCCTCGCGCACGGCCTCGGCGTAGGCGCGCAGCACCTTCTCGCGGCCGGCGAAGGAGGCCACCAGCAGCAGGAGCGACGAGCGGGGCAGGTGGAAGTTGGTGAGCAGCGCGTCCACCACCCGCCAGGGCGAGCCGGGGCGGAGGAAGAGGTCGGTGCAGCCCCGACGCGGCTCGACGGTGCCGCCTTCCGCGGCACAGCTCTCGAGCACCCGCGCGCTCGTGGTCCCGACCGCCACCACGCGGCTCCCGCGCGCGCGGGCCTCGGCGACGGCCCGCGCCGTGGCCTCCGGCAGCTCGTAGGGCTCGGAGTGGAGCCTTCCCGCGCGCAGGTCCTCCTCGCGGAGCGGGCGGAAGGTGCCGACACCCACGTGGAGCACCACCTCCGCGCACTCGACGCCGGCGGACGCGAGGGAGCCGAGCAGGCGCTCGCTCAGGTGGAGGCCCGCCGTCGGCGCCGCCACCGAGCCCGGGACGCGGGCGAAGACGGTCTGGTAGCGCTCGACGTCGGCCTCGCACGGCGCGTCGCGGCGGATGTAGGGCGGCAGCGGCGTCTCCCCGAGCGCGTAGGGATCGCTGCCGGGGGCGAAGGCGAGCTCCACCTCGCCGTTCGCCGCCACCGCCACGACCTCGGCCTCGCACGCTCGACCCTCCCGCTCGAAGCGCAGGCGCAGGCCGGGGCGCAGCCGTCCGCGGGTGCGCAGCAGCGCGCGAAGCCGGCCGTCGCTCTCCGGGTCGGCCGGGCCGAGCAGCAGGGCCTCGGCCGCGCCGCCGGTGGACTTGCGGCCGCGCAGCCGCGCGGGGAGCACACGGGTGGCGTTGCGCACGAGGAGGTCTCCGGCGCGCAGATGGGAGGGCAGGGCGCGCACCGCGTCGTGGCGGAGCGAGCCCGCCCGGCGGTCGAGCACCAGGAGCCGCGCGCCGTCGCGGTCGGGGGGCGGAGCCTGCGCGATGGATGCCTCGGGCAGGTCGTAGTCGTAGTCGTCGAGGTCGAGCTCAGCCGCCACCGGCAGGCCCTGCAGCGGGCGCCGCGGCCGCGGACGCCGCCTCGGCCGTGAGCGCGGCCAGCAGCGCGGGCGAGTCGGCCAGGAAGTCCCAGGAGAAGAGGGCGTCCCCGGCCGCTCCCTGCGCCCGCGCGATCCGCACCTGCTCCACCGCGCCCTCCGGCCGCTTCGCGAAGAGCCAGGCCCCGATGCCGAGCCAGACGCGGGGGCCCATCGGCGCCGGCACGAAGGCCTCCACGTGATAGCGGAAGGCGCGGGAATCCAGCGTGTACGCCATGGGCACGGCGAGATCGATCAGGCCCTCCTCGAGCCAGCGGCGCCAGTCCTGGCCGATGGAGAGGTAGGCGCGTTCGGCGTGAGCCCAGACGGCGGCGGACAGGACCACGTCCTCGTCGAGCGTGCGCGACGCGTCCGCGATCGCCTGCACGAGCCCGGTCACCTTGTCGCGACGCCACGCGTCCCAGCGGTTGGCGTGGCCGAGCCGATCGGGCGGCCGCGGCGCCTCCAGCCCGGTCTCGGCGCGGAAGCGCGCCCGCGTGGCCTCGCCGTGGCCGAAGTCGAGCCCGACGCCGAAGCGGGAGCCGGGAGCGAAGGGCAGCACGCCCGGGTAGCGGATGTAGTCGAGGTGGAGGCCGTCGAGAGCGGGATAGCGCGCCAGCAGCTCGGCGAAGGTCTCGGTGAGCCGCGGAGCCACGCCGGGCGCCGCAGGGTCGAGCCACACGGCCGGCGTGCCCATGCGGTAGTAGCGGCGCTCGGGAGGCGGCACGTCGAGCTTCGGGTAGTCGAGGATCGAGCGACCCTGCTGGTCCACCAGCACGGCGTCGCGACCGAGGCTGTCGAGCAGAGGGGCCCGCCGGTTGCTGGCCAGGGAGAGGACGTTCACCCAGGCGTGCACGCGGAGCCCGGCGGCCTGGGCCTCCGCGATGAGGCGGTCGAGCGGGTCCTCTCCCTGCTCCTCGCGGAGGGCGCGCCAGGGGGCCGAGTCCGCCAGCGAGGAGTCGAACCAGGCGCGGCCGCCGCGGTCGACCTGCACGAACAGGTCGGTCGCGCCGAGCGCGCGCGCGTGCTCCAGCAGCAGCGGGATCTTCTCGGGATGCGCGAGGATGCGCTGGCTGCCCTCGCAGAGCACCCAGAGCGCCCGCCGCGGCGCGGGCGCGGCAGCCGACTCCGCCTCCGTGCCGGGCTCCTGCCGCGGAAGGTCCTCCTCTCCGGAGCTACAGGCGAGCGCCAGAACGCCGACGAGAGCGATTAGGGAGCGATCGCGGCCCGGGTAACGGAGGCGCGGCAAGGGCGCAGACGCTACCCGAGCCCGCCCCGGGTCTCAATGCGATGCCGGGCGCGCGGGTGCACGGCGCAGACTCGGGGGGATTCGGCATACTCGCCAGGAGCATGGGCAAGACCGCCAGGCGAAGCGGCGCGAAGACGAAGAGGTCCTTCGCCGCGGTCTGGCTCGCGGTCGCCGGTCTCTCGGGGGGGCTGGCCGGCAGCGCCATGGCCGTGCCCGAGGGCTGGTTCGAGTCGGTCTCGCTCGACGCGGTGGACGCCGCGCTCGTGGAGCGGCCCGGGGCCGCGCTGCGCCACGCACTCGCCTCGGTGGCGGCGGGCGAGTTGGAGCGCGCCGAGCGCCTGCTGGCGGCGATCGCCGCGCGCCACGAGATCGTGGCCGACGTGGCGGAGCTCGAGCGGATGAAGCTGCTCGTGCTCACGGGTCGCCTCGACGATGCGATCTCGCTCGGCGAGAGCTGGCCCTACGTCCGCTCCCCGCTGCTGGCGGCGGTGCGCGCCACGCTCGGCCGGGCCTACGCCGAGCTGGGAGACGAGGAGAACGCGCGGGCCGCCTGGCAGGCCGCCCTCGACGACGAGCCCAGCGACGACGCCCGGGCCGAGCTGCTCATGGAGATCGCGCGCTCCGAGCTCCGCTCCCAGGCCGTGGAGGCCGCGGGCGAGACGCTGCTCGAGATCTGGATGCGACATCCGCTGACGCCGCAGGCCGAGGAGGCGTCCGCCGCGCTCGACGCGCTGGAAGAGGAGGGCGCGCCGCCGCTGCGCACGGCGAACCGCCAGCGCCGCCGCGGCGACGTCCTGTTCCGGGCCCGGCGCAACGAGATGGCGCTCGAGGCCTACGAGCGGGCCCTCGAGCGGGGCGCGCTCGACCGCACGCAGCGCCGTCGCGCGCGGGCGCAGCGGGCCCACACGCTCTTCCGCCTGCGGCGCTACACCGACGCCGCGGCGGCCTTCGCGGAGCTCCCGCAAGACGGTGAGACGCGCGTGGCCCGGGCTCGCTCGGTGGCGCGGGCAGGCGATCCGGTGGCCGCGGCCAAGGAGCTCGAGCGCATCGGCAGGGAGGTGCGCGGGCGTCAGGGCGCGCGCGCGCGGCTGCTGGCGGCGCTGCTCTGGGAGGACGAGGGCGAGGCGGAGCGGGCCCGGCGCCTGCTCGAGGGGCTGGCCGACGGCCGCTCGAGCTACACGTCGGCGGCGCTCTGGCGCCTCGCCCTCGTCCTCCCAGAGCAGCGCCGCCAGCAGCCGCGCGCGCGCGCCCTGACGCC
>JAAUYE010226750.1_pt1 | contig 10092 bp, 9 predicted proteins | sample 7278081 | NCBI WGS metagenome assembly JAAUYE01 (sample SAMN14350131, study PRJNA611818) | marine sediment metagenome | isolation source: surface marine sediment (0.6m) | place: French Polynesia: Moorea | collected 2018-08
AGCGGACGAATTGAAATCCGAGTTCGTCACCTCGTTGCAGGATGACCAATCGTGCCAACGGTCGCCGCCCTTGATGTCGAACAGGGCGGGGCCGGGATTCACGTGGCCTGCGTAAGGAATGATATTGATTGTCGTCGAGCTTGTTGTCGGTGACTGCGAGCAGTTGTTACCGGCGGGATTGCACTGAACCTGAAGCACCACATCGACGAACTCCTTTACGGCTTTGCGCAATTCGTCGATGCGGTTGGGCGTCGCCACAGAGTTGCCGGTGCCCCAACGCATCGAGCCCGAGATGTCCAGGACAAGGGAGATCTCGACGTTCTGGATGCTCTCGTTCGCCTGACCACCCGTTGCCGTCTGCAACTGGTTCACGCCGGCGAGCCGCATCATGTGCGTATTCATCAAGAGCGATGACGACGCGGTGACCGTTCGGCCAACAATGTCGCCGTTGCCCAGTTGCTCGTTCACGACCTGAACCGAGACGCTGTCAGGATCGCGGCCGGACTTCTCAAAGAAACTGCGGACGATCTGTTCGCTGTCAGCCGTCTGCTTGAGGTCGGACGCGGAGAGCACCGCGCTGTCGATCGTGTTCTGAAGGTGCTTGCGTTCAGCCTCGAACCGCATGAGTTCGACGGCCGTGCCGCCAAGCATCAGCATGATAACAAGAATATAAAGCGAAAAGATGATCAGCGATCCGTCTTCGTCTTTCTTGAAAGCCGAAACGCATTCTTTCAACGATTTCGCACGCAACACGGCGCTGGATACACAAGTCACTGGCTACTCCACAGTACTAACACGCGACTACTTGATACCGCTGGCGAAGGTCGCACTTCGCGTCAAAACTTCGAAAACTTCATTCAGTTCGTAAGCAATGACCTTGGGGTGGCAATGTGGTCAAACTCGGGAATCCTCCGGGGAGATTTGGTGGCCGTGTTTCCGCAATGGCATCAAAACTATGCGCTTGACCGCGGTTGTTGCCGAAAGCGGTGCAATCGGGCGCAAGATCGCAAGAACCACTAAAAGGCCTGACGAATTTGAGACGTCACGTGATGCGCCGATTCGGCGGCGTTTGGCTGCTGACACCTCACTGGTGTCGTGGGGTCAACGTCGACTCGCTGGATCGTCGGCAGCACTTCGGCCGGCCGCGCACGGCGAGCGGCGTTTGCACACTCTCATTCTCAGCGCGGCAGATGGTCTCGGGTCCGCGCCTGGCCATGCCCCTGTCGCAGGCGACCCCACCGAACTTGCCACAGAGAACCACCAATCACGTGGGCGAATGCTGCTGCAGGCAAGCGGGATTTCATCGCGGATAAGACGGGAGCCGGACGGTAGATCCACAAATGCCGCAGACCGAAGCTCACAGAGAGAGGTAGCGGAAAAGCGCATCATCGATACGCTTGTACCGCGCGCAAAGCTGCAACTTTCCGAAGTGGGTGGTGCCGCTGAAGGGACTCGAACCCCCGACCCCATCATTACGAATGACGTGCTCTACCAGCTGAGCTACAGCGGCGTTCCGGACGGCCTGTTAGCAGTCTTTCCCGACCTTGCCCAGACCTAACTTGCCTCTTTCTTCAGGTCATCGGCAGACGTGTCCTCGGGCCCGGAGCCGGTCACGTAATCGGCAACAGGAGCGTTGGTGGAACCTGAATCTTCTGCGCTTTCCACATCGATTACAGCATCGTCCACGGTCGCGTCGGCAACCTCTTCGTCGGTTGGCGTTTCATCGATCGCCTCGGCCTCGGGGATGTCTTCGGGCTCGGGCTCTTGAGCGTCAGGCCCCTTGATCTGGCCAACGATCAGCGGAAGCATCTCGGCGCCGGCGGGAAGCGTCATAGAGTCCATCGACGGCTTGCGCCAGGACAGCGTGTCAAATCCACCGCATTTGTCGCAAACCGGCCCCCAATGCGCGTGCACTTTCTGGCAGTTGTTGCAGACCCATTGCGGATCGCGCGGTGCCGTGAGCGCCCGGGCGAGCCATCCCTTGACGATGGCATCGTCGGCGCCAGATCCGCGCTCGATGGCCGCCATGATCGTCAGAGTGCGCGCCGTGGGATCGGTTTCGGGCAAATCGCCAAGTGCCTTGCGGGCCGCTGGGAAATCCTCGGCTGCGATCAAAAGCTCGGCACTCAACATTTTTGTTTCGGGGTCGTCGCGATGCATGTTGGTCAGCACGGTGAACCGCTTGACCCGGTCGGCGGCGCTCTCGTCCGGTGCGATCCTTGCAAATGCGCCGGCGAGGTCAGGGTGTGGCGCTGCCTCCCATGCCTTGCGGATGACCCGTGTTGCGTATTTCGGCTTGCCCTGTTTCACATAGGCGTCCGACGCCATGACCGCCGCCGGAACCAGGTCGGGCGACTGACGATTGGCGGCGATCGCGGCTTCGCGTGCCTCGATTGACGCGCTGGCTGAGACCCCGTCGGCAGCCTCTCCCAGGGCGAGGACCGCGTCGCGACGGCGGTGGACATCCCGCGGCAATGATCCGTATTTGAGCTTTGCGCCAAGCGTACGCCTGGCCGCAGCCCAGTCGCCGGCGTCCGCCTGCAATTCCAGAAGGACGTTCTGCGTATCCTCGTGCTTTGGTTTCAACGCAAAGGCCTTTTCGGCCAGCTTCATCGCCGTGTCGGTATCACCGTCTTCGAGCTTTTGTTTCATCAGCCCACGCACGCCGACAAAGCGGGTGCGGTCTTCGGTGAGGAGGCGCTTGTAGGCCTCTTCTGCCTTCCTGCGGTCGCCTGCCTGTTCGGCGGCCTGCGCCGTGAGCAGCGTCGTGAGGTCGGGGCGGCTAAGGTAACGGTCGGCCTTTTCGGCCTTTGCAAGCGCGGTTTTTGCCTCGCCCGAGGCTAATGCCATCATCCCCTCGGCCAGTGCGTCGTATCCTTTGCGCTCACGGTTGCGGGCGAAATGACGCGTGATTGCCGTTTCGTCTCCGTTGAGAAAGCGGATGAACGCGACGATCAGCCCGGCGATCTTAAGAAACAGCCAGATCGCGAAGGTCAGGAGCAACAAAGCAATGACCGAGGCCAGGGGTCCAAGCGTAAACTCGGTGTCGGCGACCGAGACGCGCACGCCGCCATCGGTTTCAAGAAGGATGCCAGCACCCCAGGCCGCAGCAACGACGAAACCAAGGAAAACGATGATTTTCAGAAGCGACCAGAGCATATTTCGAAATTCCTCAGTTCAACTCACCAAGAGACGACACCGCCGCCTGCCGCGCCAGTGCGTCGTCAATCCAGGTCCCCATAGCGGCGAGTGCATCTTCGGGCAGGTTCTGGACCTCGGCGATCGCGGCGCTCAGGTCGCCGCCCGTAAGGGCCGCTTCGGCGCGCGACAGGATCGCATCGACGTCGTCGCCGTCTCTCGGCGCGAGAGAGCGGGCATTGGTTTGCCGTCGCAGGAACGCCACCATCCGATCACCGGTACTTGCGTCCTCTTGTACTGTCTGCGCAGTTCGAAGCGCATCGCGGGCCTTGTCCGGGAATTCGTCCTGCAGGCTGGACAATGTCCGGACACCGGTTTCGGCCACGGACGCAAGAGCCTCCGGAACATTATCGAGACGGGCTGTCGAACCGGCGAATGCGGCGCCACTTTCCAAGGCAGCGGCAATCTCTGAGATCGCAGCCTGACGGGCTGCGGCGGCGGCAGACTCGGCGGCCTCGGCCTCGATCTGATCCGCGCGGGCCTGTGCCTCTTCAATGCTGGCGCGCGCCGCGTCTGTGACGGCATCAAGTTCCGTACGAAACGCTTCGAGTTGTGCCTCCATCGCCGCCGACCCATCCGGTTCGGATGGGGCCGGTTGTTCTTCGAGGGTCTGGAGGCGCGTGCCGAGCGCCTCGACCGTCTCCGACAGGCTGGTCAGGCGATCCTCCGATCCGGAGATCGCCGATTGGAGCGCCTCGAGGCCGGATTCCAGCGGGCCAAGGTCCACCGGAACTGTTGGATCGGGGGCTGCGACCGAAATCCCCTCCACTTCCGCCGCAAGGGCCTCGACCTGGCTGGACAGCATGGCCAGGTCCTCGCTGGTGACACCCTGTTCGGTCGGGGTCGGGTTGGGCCAGCCGTCGGGAACGGCAAAGGTCGCCACGAGAAACCCGGCCGCACCTGCGAGGAGACCACCGAAGACGAGTGCGAAAGTACTCGGTCCTGATCTGACTTCGTGCGTAACGGCAGGTGCAGACGGCGGGGCGGCGCGCTCTGACGGAGCGGCCTGCGCCGCAACGACGCCGGCCACGACCGTGTCGATGTCGGCCTCGACTGCGTCAGCCGGGGTGGTCTCGACCGCTTCGATATTGGAACCGTCACCTGATTGTTCCGCCTCCGTCTCGGAATCAGGCTCGGATGCGGCGTCGCCCGACGTGGTGTCGTCGGGATCTGATGCGTTCGATGTCACGTCCGATTCGGTCTCTAATGTATCTGCCCCGGGCGCCCCGGTCTTTGAACCTTTGGAAACCTCGGTCTCGTCAGCGTTGTTTTCCTCGGTTTTTTTCGACGTCCTAGACTTCCGTGCCAAGCTTCCCAGCCTTTCATCTGCCATCGCAAAAAAATATGCGCATTCAAGTCCCTGACTCTAGTGTGCGGCGCTACCTGCAACAAGCCAAGGCCGTCAGAAAGACGCCAATACAAGCTCGGCCATAGCCTCGGCAGTGGGATTGGGTGCAATGCGAACGTTACCGCCCTTGTTCCACGCTTCGGCGACGGCCTTGCTCATGGCGATGACCGTGATTGGTGCGGTAACCGTTGCCCCGCCGGCGACAAGCCGTGCGGAACGCGGCGAAAAAAGTGGAAGGATGACCGGGTCTCTCCCCACGAGCAGCGATCTCGCGGCGGAACTGAGCGGGCGGGCCACCTGATCGTATATGATCGCCTGGTCGCACCGAACGCCCTCGGCCTCCAGCCTTTTTGCAAGGTCACCGCGGGTATGAACCCCGCGACAATGTATGGCGGGGGCTGAGATCCGGGATGCGTTACCAACAAGCGAGTCCACGGTGTCGCCCAGCGTAACAGCGTCCGCCCGATACTGCCGCGCAAGATCGCCCGTACGATCCCCGACGGTGACTAACCTGCGCCCCGCGATCTGCCCTTCTGCGGCAAGCCGCCTGACGGCAGTACCCGACGTGACAATGACCGTCCGATAGGCCGACAAGTCCGGCACGGGACCGTCGTCAACAATGTCGATGATGGGCGAGATGACAGACGGGAGACGGCGACCGGCCCGGGTCTCGCACAACGACAGGAATTCCTCCGCCCGTCCTGCCGGTCGCGTCATGAGGATCGTCGCACCTTCGTCGTCCATGGCCGTGGCCTTGCTTGTAAGGGCTTGTTCCGGGTGTTACCTGCCGGTCTGACTTCAGGCAAGCCGGGCCATGACGGACACGCACACACTTCTAGGTCTTGAAACGAGCTGCGATGACACGGCAGCCGCAATTGTACGATCGGATCGTACTATTCTCGCGTCCAATGTGGCAGATCAGACGGCACTGCACGCAGCGTTCGGCGGGGTGGTGCCGGAAATCGCGGCCCGCGCGCATACTGAAAAGCTCGACTATGCGATCGAGGCGGCGCTCAAGTCTGCCGGGCTCGAGCTCGCCGATCTGGATGCCGTGGCCGTCACATCAGGCCCGGGGCTGATCGGTGGCGTGTTGTCAGGGGTGATGATGGCAAAGGGTCTGGCCGCCGGTCTAAGGATCCCGCTCATTGGGGTGAACCACCTCGCGGGGCACGCCCTGACACCGAGGCTGACGGATGATCTGTCGTTTCCCTATCTCATGCTGCTCGTGTCGGGCGGGCATTGTCAGTTCCTGATCGTCAAGTCGCCGAGGGAGTTTGTTCGCCTCGGCGGGACTATCGACGACGCGCCGGGCGAAGCGTTTGACAAGACCGCGCGACTTCTCGGTCTGCCGCAGCCGGGAGGACCATCCGTCGAGGGCACGGCAACAAAGGGCGATCCGAGCCGCTTTGCCCTGCCCCGCCCTCTGCTGAACCGACCCGGCACCGACATGTCCTTCTCTGGTCTGAAAACGGCGGTGCTGCGCGAGCGCGACAGAATCGTGGACGAAAAGGGCGGACTGACTGTTCAGGACCGTGCCGATCTGGCCGCGGGCTTTCAGGCGGCGGTGGCGGATGTTCTGTCCGAGAAGACGCGGCGTGCGCTTGTCGATTATCTGTCTCTTGCTCCTCCCGACCCGGTGATCGCCGTGGCCGGCGGTGTTGCGGCGAACCAGACGGTGCGGGCAGAGCTCAAGGCCGTGGCCAAAGACGCCGGCGCCCGCTTTGTCGCACCGCCGCTGGCGCTGTGCACTGACAATGCCGCCATGATCGCCTGGGCGGGAATCGAACTCTTACGTGCGGGCTATGACGTGCGCGCGCCCATCGTCGCGCGTCCACGCTGGCCGCTTGACCAGTCTCAGTCGCCAATGCTTGGTTCGGGCAAGAAAGGAGCCAAGGCATGACCGACATCGCCATTCTGGGGACAGGCGCGTTCGGGACAGCACTGGCGATTGCCTTGTCGAAGAATGGTTCTGAGGTGACCCTCTGGGGGCGAGATGCCGACGACCTTGACCGCATGAGCAAGACCCGACAAAGCGGCCGGGCTCTTCCGGGCATAGCGCTGCCTCCCAGTCTGAAAATCTCGTCCGGCTTTCCGGATTCCCCCATCGCACTTGTCGCGATACCCGCGCAATCGGTCCGGGGTTTTCTGGAGGCGCATGCGGGCGATATTGACGGTCGCACGCTCGTTTCTTGCGCAAAGGGCGTCGAGAAGGGCACCGGGCTTGGCACGGTGGATGTTCTGGACGACGTAGTTCCGAACGCGACGACGGGATGCCTGACCGGCCCGAGCTTTGCGGCCGATATCTCGCGCGGGCTCCCCACAGCGCTTGTACTGGCGATGACGACGGACGCAGAAGACGTTCAGGCCAAACTGAACAGACCGGCCCTGCGGGTCTATCGCAGCGACGATGTCATCGGCGCGCAACTTGGCGGGGCGCTGAAGAATGTTATCGCGCTTGCAGCCGGAGTCGCGATTGGTGCCGGGCTGGGTGACAGCGCCCGCGCCTCTGTGATCGCTCGCGGTTTTGCCGAAATGGTGCGCTATGCCCGGGGTCGGGGTGCGAAGGCGGAAACGCTGCAGGGGCTTGCCGGGCTCGGGGATCTCGTTCTGACCTGCTCCTCAGAAAAATCCCGGAACTTTGCCGCCGGCCTGGCCCTCGGTCGGGGTGAGCCGGTCGACCCGGGTATCACGGTCGAGGGTCTGGCAACCGCCAGCCAGATGGCGCACCAGTCGAGCCGCGAGGGCCTGGACATGCCGCTGGCGCAAACTGTCGCCCTGATCGCCGAGGGGCGGCTGCGGGTGGCCGACGCCATCGAGACTCTTTTGTCGCGTCCCGCAGGAAAGGAATGACGATGCGCTATTGGCTGTTCAAATCCGAACCATCGACGTGGAGTTGGGACGATCAGGTTGCCAGGGCCGACGCCGGCGAGGAATGGGACGGGGTCCGGAACTATCAGGCCCGCAATTTCATGCGCGAAATGACAGTCGGCGACCGTGGCTTGTTCTATCACTCGCAAAAGGAAAAAGCGGTCGTCGGCACCGTCGAGGTGATTGCCGAGTCGCATCCCGACAGCACCACCGAAGACGATCGGTGGGATTGCGTTGATATCAAGGCGCGCGTTGCGGCCGAAACCCCGGTCACGCTTGACCAGATCAAGGGTGACGAGCGCCTCGCCGATATGGTGCTGGTCAAGAACTCTCGCCTTTCTGTGCAGCCCGTCACCCCGGAGGAATGGTCGCTGATCTGCGCCATGGCTGGCATCCCGGACGAAGCATCGTAAGGCTAGCCCTACCAAGCCCCTCTCGGCATACTCGCGACACGAGGCGTCAGGGGAGAACATCAGATGGGTTTACTGAGCGTTGTCGCAGCCGCGGTCGCGGCATGGGTTTTCGGGGCCGTCTGGTATGGCGTCATCGGTAAGCAATGGATGGAAGCATCGGGCCTTACCGAAGACACCATCGACCGCAGGAACCCGGTGCCGTATGTCGTCAGTTTTCTCTGCGTGCTGATCGTGGCCGGCATGATGCGGCACATTCTGGCATCGGCAGGTGGGCACACCGGGTTCAGCGGGATGCTGACCGGCCTCGGGCTGGGCCTTTTCATCGCAACACCGTGGATCGCGACCAACGTGATGTTTTCGCAGCGGCCGCGAAGCCTGATCTGGATGGACGGTGTCTATCCGACGATCGGATGTGCGCTCATGGGGTTAGTCCTCTCCGTTCTTTGACCGCAGTCCCCTGCCCGATGACGAAGAGCGCCGAACGCCAGCCGGCCGCCGGATATGCTCGGGATCCTGCCGACACGCATTTGAACCCCTGAACCGCCCAATTTTCGCCAGAATAGGCTTTTCTATTGTGCCGAAACCAGCAACGACGGGTTTCGACAAACGCCATGGAAAACCATCAGACCAGCTTTCAGGATCGACTGAAGAAAATCGAGAAAAAGAAGGCCGAAGCGCCGGCGCCGCAGCCGTCTGCCAATGCCAAACCCGAGCCAAGAGCAGAGTTCGGGCCGGCCCCCGCCGAGAGCCCGGTCGGGTCAAAAATGCTGATGGGTGTGGGGGCCGGCGTTCTCGTTCTTGCGGCTGCCGGGATGTTCCTTCGTGACGGCGTATCGCACGACGATGCCACCGCAATGGTCCTCGCCGATGGGGAAACACGTCAGGTCAGTCTGCTGGGCCGGATGCTGGGCGGGTCGTTCGATCCCGACAGTGTAAAGGCCAAGAAACCGATCTATCACCTGCCCGATGCACCGGAAGGTTGGGTCCGCGCGACGTTGTCGGATGTGCGCAAGATTTCGGCCATCGAACAGATCAAAAAACAGTGGCCTGAAGGCGCCCCAATCACTCTTGAACAGAACCCGGGGTTCAAGAGCCTCTCCAAGTTCGTTCGAATGAACCAGGTCAAAACCGCCAAGACAAAAGCCGCCGAACTGGTCGAAGCACGGGCACACTATCTTGCGGCCGACGGCAGCCATCTTGAGGTTCTGCTGAAGTTTCTGCCCGATGAGAGTGCCCTCGGCCCCGAGAACGCGAACACCGTATGGGCGGAGAGAATGCTCTCCCAACGAGAAGGATTTGCCAAAGGGCAGGCGCCTGTGATCACAAGCTTCGCTGGCCGTCCTGCGATCGGGCGCGGAAACGTCGCGCTTGATCCATCGGACACCAACCCGACCGGGATCGCGATCGCGGTTCCCTTGACTAAGAACTCTTACATCCGGGTTATCGGGCGCGCGGCACCCGCCGACGTCGCCACATTGGTCAGCGACGTCAACGTCCGGGGCCTCCTTGCCTTCGCTGGCTGAGACAGCCGGCGACGCTCAATAACGATAGTGCTCGGGCTTGAACGGGCCCTCTGGTTTGACACCGATGTAATCCGCCTGATCGGGCTTTAGCTCGGTCAGCTTGGCCCCGATTCGAGCGAGATGGAGCTTGGCGACCTTTTCGTCGAGGTGCTTGGGCAGGATGTAGACCTCGTTGTCATACTTGTCGCCCTTCGTCCAAAGCTCGATCTGCGCCAGCACCTGATTGGTAAAACTTGCCGACATCACGAAGCTGGGATGGCCGGTGGCGTTGCCGAGGTTCAGCAGGCGGCCTTCGCTCAGCAAAATGATCCGATTGCCTGACGGCATCTCGATCATGTCCACCTGCTCTTTGACGTTGGTCCACTTGTGATTCTTGAGGTTGGCGACCTGAATCTCGTTGTCGAAGTGACCGATGTTACCGACAATCGCCATGTCCTTCATCTCGCGCATATGCTCGATCCGGATCACGTCCTTGTTGCCCGTCGTGGTGATGAAAATGTCGGCAGTGCCGATTTCATCCTCCAGCAGCGTAACTTCGTAACCGTCCATGGCAGCCTGCAGCGCGCAGATCGGATCGACCTCGGTCACTTTCACGCGGGCCCCGGCCCCACGCAAGGACGCGGCCGAGCCTTTGCCGACATCGCCGCGTCCTTGCGTGGGGCCGGGGCCCGCGTGAAAGTGACCGAGGTCGATCCGATCTGCGCGCTGCAGGCTGCCATGGACGGTTACGAAGTTACGCTGC
>JAAUYE010227668.1_pt1 | contig 10087 bp, 9 predicted proteins | sample 7278081 | NCBI WGS metagenome assembly JAAUYE01 (sample SAMN14350131, study PRJNA611818) | marine sediment metagenome | isolation source: surface marine sediment (0.6m) | place: French Polynesia: Moorea | collected 2018-08
CGACCAGTCACGCGATGCCCTGAACGACGACAAGACCGTCTGGGAAGAGATCTCGGACGGCCAGGACGTGATCTCTTCCCAGACGGTCTTGTCGTCGTTCAGGGCATCGCGTGACTGGTCGACGGCCGCGAGCTGGACGGTATCGCCCAGGCGCACCGTGCCCTCGTCCGGTGTCTGCGCGCCCGTCAGCATGCGGAAGAAGGTCGTCTTGCCCGCGCCGTTCGGCCCGATAACACCCATGATGCCGCCGGGCGGCAACAGGAGGTCGAGGCCGTCGATCAAAAGCTTCTCGCCGAAGCCTTTCTTGAGGTCCTCGATTTCGATGACGACATCGCCGAGGCGCGGACCCGGCGGAATGTAGATTTCATTCGTCTCGTTACGTGACTGATAGCTCGGGCTCGAGATTTCCTCGAACTGGCGCAGGCGCGCCTTGGACTTCGCCTGTCGACCCTTGGGATTCGAGCGAACCCACTCGAGTTCGGCCTGCATGGCCTTGCGGCGGGCTTTCTCGCTCGCCTCTTCGCTCTGCAGGCGTTTCTCTTTCTGGTCGAGCCAGGACGAGTAGTTGCCTTCCCAGGGAATGCCATGGCCACGGTCGAGCTCGAGTATCCAGCCCGCGACGTTGTCGAGGAAGTAGCGATCGTGGGTGACGGCAATGACCGTGCCCGGGTACTCGTCGAGGAAGCGCTCGAGCCAGGCGACCGATTCCGCATCGAGGTGGTTCGTCGGCTCGTCGAGGAGCAGCATGTCGGGCTGCGACAAGAGCAGTCGGCACAGTGCAACGCGGCGGCGTTCACCCCCGGAAAGCTTCGTCACGTCTGCGTCCCACGGCGGCAGGCGCAGCGCGTCGGCCGCGATCTCAAGCTTGCGGTCGAGCTCCCAGCCGCCGGCAGCGTCGATCGCGTCCTGCAGCTTGCCCTGTTCTTCGAGCAGGGCGGTCATCTCGTCGTCCGACATCGGCTCGGCGAAGGCCATGCTGATCTCGTTGAAGCGATCGACGAGTGCCTTGGTTTCGCCGACGCCTTCCTCGACATTGCCGCGAACGTCCTTCGATTCGTCGAGCTCGGGCTCCTGCGGCAGGTAACCGATATTGATACCTGGCTGCGGACGCGCCTCGCCGTCGAATTCCTTGTCGATGCCTGCCATGATCCGGAGGAGCGTCGACTTGCCCGATCCGTTCAGGCCGAGCACGCCGATCTTGGCGCCCGGAAAGAACGACAGGGAGATATCGCGAAGAATGAATCGCTTGGGCGGGACGACCTTAGCCACCCGGTTCATCGTGTAAATGTATTGCGCCATGGGGAGGGCTTGAGAGCTTGTGGAGGGCGCATTATCCGGTATGCTGCCGTTCGTGCAAGCAAGGGAACGGGCGCCATGGCTGAACCCGTAGTCGTCTACAAAGGCAGCGCGATCGCTCGCTATGGCTTCGGCGACCCGCACCCGTTCGGGCTCGACCGCCATGACGTCTTCCACGATGAACTCGCTGCCGAGGACCTCGGCGAGAGGATTCGCTACGGGTCGCCGCGGGACGCGACGGTGGATGAGCTGCACCTCTTTCATACGGCCGATTACATCGATTTCGTATCGAAGAAGTCGGCCGAGGGAAGTGGCTTCCTCGACGGCGGCGACACGCCGGCGATGCCGGGCATCTTCGAGGCAGCCTCGAGCGTCGTCGGGACGACGCTGGCGGCCGCCGATGCGGTCATGACCGGTGAGGCGAGACGCGCATTTACGCCGATAGCGGGACTGCACCATGCCGGTCGCGGTCATGCCGCCGGCTTCTGTGTTTTCAACGATTGCGGCGTCGCGGCGGAGTACCTGCGGGCACGGTATGGTCTCAAGCGCATTGCCTACGTCGATATCGATGCCCACCACGGCGACGGTGTGTTCTATGGCTTCGAGGACGACCGGGACCTCATCTTCGCCGACACGCACGAGGACGGTCGCTATCTCTACCCGGGCACCGGTGCGGCCACCGAAACCGGGAAAGGCGAGGCCCGGGGCACGAAGCTCAATATCCCGCTGGAGCCGGGCGCCGGCGACGCGGAGTTCGCGGCGGCCTGGCAGCGGATCGAGGATTACCTCGACGCCGCGCACCCCGAGTTCATCATCCTGCAGTGTGGCGCCGACAGCCTGGAGGGCGACCCGATTACGCACCTTCGCTTCACCGAGGAGGCGCATGCCAGCGCTGCCCGAAGCCTGTGCGAGATCGCGGATCGGCACGCCGGCGGGCGTATCATCGGGACAGGCGGTGGCGGGTATAACCGCCGGAACCTGGCGCGGGCATGGACAAGGGTCGTTCAGGCTTTCGCGGATGCGAGCTGAAGCAGCGGGCACGAAGACTACCGTCGTCCGGTCCTGCACCGAAGCCCACTGAGAGCGCGAATCCCGGACATCCGGCGCCAGCTCGGTGCCATCCCCCGCGATAAACCGGTACCATTCCGGGTTTCCTCATCAAGCTGCTGTCCTTAGGAGATCCACCCTACATGCTAGCCACCTACCCGACGATTGAATCCTTCGACCCGGAACTCGCCACCGCGATGGAGGCGGAGGCCCGCCGCCAGGAGGAGCACATCGAACTGATCGCTTCGGAAAACTACGCCAGCCAGCGCGTCCTGGAGGCGCAGGGCTCCGTGCTCACGAACAAGTACGCGGAGGGCTATCCCGGGAAGCGTTACTATGGCGGCTGCGAATACGTCGACGACGCCGAGCGGCTCGCGATCGAACGCGCGATGGAACTGTTCGGGGCTGACTACGCCAACGTGCAGCCGCACTCGGGTTCGCAGGCCAATGCCGCAATCACGATGGCATTGATCGAGCCACACGACACGCTGATGGGCATGAGCCTCAACGAGGGCGGCCACTTGACGCACGGCGTCAAGGTGAATTTCTCGGGCAAGATCTACCACGCGGTCCAGTACGGGATCGACCACGAGACGGCGCTGATCGACTACGACAGCGTGGCCGCGCTCGCAGAAGAGCACAAGCCTAAACTCATCATTGCCGGTTTTTCGGCGTACTCGCGCGTGATCGAGTGGGAACGCTTTCGCGAGATTGCCGACAACGTCGGGGCTTATCTCCACGTCGACATGGCCCACGTGGCCGGCCTTGTCGCGACCGGTCATTACCCCAATCCGGTCCCGTATGCCGACGTCGTGACGACGACGACTCACAAGACGCTGCGGGGGCCTCGCGGCGGCCTGATCCTCGCGCGCAAGAACGACGAACTGACCAAGAAGTTCAATTCGCTCGTCTTTCCCGGCACGCAGGGCGGCCCGCTGATGCACGTCATCGCCGCGAAGGCGGTTGCCTTCAAGGAAGCCATGGAGCCGTCCTTCAAGGACTACCAGCAGAAGGTCTGCGACAACGCCAAGGTCATGGCGGACGTACTCAGCGAGCGCGGTTACGCGATCGTGTCCGGCGGCACGGACAACCACCTGATGCTCGTGAGCCTGATCAAGCAGGGCATCACGGGCAAGGATGCGGACGCCGCCCTGGGCCGAGCTAACATCACGGTCAACAAGAACTCCGTGCCGAACGATCCCGAGTCACCGTTCGTGACGAGCGGGCTCAGGCTCGGCACGCCTGCGATCACGACCCGCGGTTTCGGCGCGGACGAGACGCGCGAGGTGTCCGGCTGGATCGCCGACGTGCTCGACGACATCGGCAACGAGGCCACGATCGAGCGCGTGAAGGGGCAGGTGATCGAGCTCTGCCGGCGCTTCCCGGTCTACGCCTGAGTCGCCGACGAGCGCAACAGCCGAGAGTAAGCGATGCACTGCCCGTTCTGTGGCCACGAGGAGACGAAGGTCATCGACTCGCGCCTGGCGGGCGAGGGCCGGCAGATCCGGCGCCGCCGGCAGTGCCTCGACTGTAACGAGCGCTTCACGACCTTCGAAACGGCCGAACTCGTCATGCCGCGCATCGTCAAGAGTGACGATACGCGACAGCCGTTCGACGAGGACAAGCTTCGTAACAGCATGTCGCGAGCCCTCGAGAAGCGTCCCGTGCCGAGCAACAAGCTCGAGCAGGCCATCGGGCGGCTGATTCACAAGCTCAGGACAATGGGGGAGCGCGAAGTGCCGTCCAGGCTTGTCGGCGATCTCGCCATGGATGAACTCAGGAAGCTCGACGAAGTCGCCTATGTACGTTTTGCATCCGTGTACCGGCAGTTCCAGGACGTGACCGAGTTCGAGGACGAGATACGCCGCCTCCAGAAGATTTCCGAGACCGCGGCCGCGCGCGAGCAGATGTCGCTCCTGCCGGACCTGCTCGGCGACAAGAAAGGCTGACCCCCATGTTCTCGGCCGACGATTCCCGGCACATGGCGCGTGCCCTGGCGCTGGCTACTCGCGGCCTCGAGACCGCGCACCCGAACCCGATGGTCGGGGCCGTCCTGGTCCGCGACGGCGAGGTCGTTGGCGAAGGCTGGCACGCGGAGACGGGTGGCCCGCATGCCGAGATCGTCGCGCTCGAGGCGGCCGGTGACAGTGCCCGGGGCGCGACAGCATACGTGTCGCTCGAACCCTGCTCGCATCACGGCCGGACGCCGCCGTGCGCGGACGCGCTGGTCGAGGCGGGCGTAACACGGGTCGTTGCCGCCATGGTCGATCCGAATCCGGAGGTGGCCGGAGCCGGGCTCGGGCGCCTGGAAGCGGCGGGCATCGAGGTTCAGGCCGGCCTCATGGAGGCACAGGCAGCCGAACTGAACCGGGGCTTCGTCAAACGCATGCGGGATGGGCGGCCATGGGTGACGCTCAAGATCGCGGCCAGCCTCGACGGCGCAACGGCGATGGCGAGCGGTGAAAGCCAGTGGATCACCGGTCCGGAAGCCCGCGCCGACGTGCAGCGCCTGCGCGCTGCGGCCGGCGCGATCATGACCGGCGTGGGTACGGTCATTGCGGACGACCCGCGCCTGACGGTCCGTAATGCGAACGCCCGCGCAGGTCAGCCCGTGCGCGTCATCCTCGATTCCGATCTCAGGACACCCGTGACGGCAGAGGTATTGAAACAGCCCGGTGAAACCCGAATCTACTATTGTGGCGACCCGGTGCGCGATGACCTCGCCGAAAACGGCGCCACGCTCGTGCCGGTTCGCGATAGCAGGCACGGCGTGCGGATTGCCGATGTGCTGACCGATCTCGGCAAAGCCGAAATCAATCGCGTGCTGGTCGAGGCCGGGGCGATCCTGGCGGGCAGCCTCGTGGCCGGCGGCTGGGTGGACGAGATCGTGCTCTACCAGGCGCCGAGGATTCTAGGCAGCTCGACGCGGCCGCTCCTCGATACACCCGAGTGGGGCCGGCTCGACCAGTGCCTCAATCTCGACATTATCGATACCCGGACCGTCGGCGATGACTTTCGCATCGTCGCAAGGCCGAAACGACACGCGGAGACCTGATGTTTACAGGAATCATCAAGGCCATGGGCCGGATCGAACGCATGACACCCACCGGCGGGGACGTTCGCCTGACGGTGAAGTCCGACGGGCTGCCCTGGCGCGAATACGAAATCGGCGACAGTATTGCGGTGAACGGCGTCTGCCTGACCGTCGTCGGGCTGCACAACGACGGCTTCGATACCGACGTCTCGAACGAGACGCTCGACGTCACGGCGCTCAAGTCGCTCGAGCCCGGCGCGTCGGTGAACCTGGAGCCTGCGCTGGCGGCCGGTGAACGCCTGGGCGGGCACCTCGTTTCCGGCCACGTCGACTGCACGGGACGCGTCACGGACATATACGAGGATGCGCGTTCGCTGCGATTCGAGTTCGAGTTGCCCGCCGAGTTCGCGCGCTATGTCGCCAAGAAAGGTTCGATCTGCATCGACGGCGTCAGCCTTACCATCAATGCAGTAAAGGCAAACGGCTTCTCGGTCAATATCATTCCCCACACCGCCGAAGTGACGATCTTTGGCGGCTATCAGTCCGGCAGCGTCGTCAATATCGAGGTAGACCTCGTCGCGCGCTATCTCGAGCGCCTGCTCATGAAGGATGAGGGCGGCCTGGATATGGAGAAACTCAAGGCACACGGCTATGCATGACACGTTCAGCCCGATCGAGGAGATCATCGATGACGTCCGGAATGGCCGCATGGTCATCATGGTCGATGACGAGAATCGTGAGAACGAGGGCGATCTGCTCATGGCGGCAGGGCACGTCCGTCCCGAGGACATCAATTACATGGCGACGCATGGTCGTGGCCTGATCTGCCTGACGCTCTCGCGGGAGCGCTGCGCGCAGCTGCGCCTGCCGCTGATGGTCAACGAGACCGACATGCACCACGCGACGAACTTCACGGTGTCGATCGAGGCAGCCGAGGGCATAACGACCGGCATCTCCGCGCACGATCGCGCGAAGACCGTGCAGGCAGCGGTTGCGTCGAACGCGAAGCCCGAGGACCTGTCGCAACCCGGCCATATCTTCCCGGTAATGGCGCAGCCGGGCGGTGTGCTGACGCGAGCCGGCCATACCGAGGCTGGCTGCGATCTCGCGCGGCTGGCAGGCCTCGAGCCCGCCGCGGTTATCGTCGAGATCCTGAACGAAGACGGCACGATGGCCCGGCGGCCGGATCTCGAACGATTCGCGTCGACGCACAGCATCAAGATCGGCACGATTGCCGACCTGATCCGCTATCGGCTCGAGAAGGAACGCAACGTCGAGCGGATCTCGGAGGACCGCGTTCGCACCCGCCACGGCGAGTTCGATCTCATCTGCTTCGAAGACCATATCAACCGGGCGGTACACGTCGCGCTGGTCAAGGGGAATCCCGCCGAGCACGACAATCCGCTCGTGCGGGTGCACCTGCAGGATACGCTGGGCGACGTCATGGGCGTCGAGAGCGACGCGCTGGGATGGCCGATCGGCAGCGCCATCGAGCGCATCGCGGCCGAGGAGGCCGGGGTAGTCGTGATCCTGCGCGAGCAGGAAGGCTCGCGCGAGTTCATGGAAGCCGTCGAGCGTGTCGCCGGCCGCACCCGGCCGCCGAAGGAAGCCAGCACGGGCGACAGCGTGCTTCGGACCTACGGCGTCGGCGCGCAAATCCTGCGTGATCTCGGGCTCCATCGAATCCGTGTATTATCGGCGCCGAAGAACATGTACGCGATCTCGGGCTTCGATCTCGAGATTACCGAATACGTCTGACGGCAATAAGCATGGACAAGATCAGGACCACAAGCGGCGACCTCGTCGTCAGGGATGCACGCTTCGTTATCGTCGCGTCGCGTTTCAACGAATTCGTCGTCGAGTCGTTGATCAAGGGCGCGGTGCACTGCCTGACCAGCCACGGCGCGGCCGAGGCCGACATCGAGATCGTTCGCTGTCCTGGCGCCTTCGAAATGCCGGTCGTCGTCGACCGGGTCGCCGCATCACGTCGCGCCGACGGCATCATCGCCCTCGGTGCCGTGATCCGTGGCGGCACGCCGCACTTCGACTACGTGGCGGGCGAGTGTGTCCGTGGCATTGCGACGGCCGCACAGAAACACGGCGTGCCGGTCGGCTTCGGTGTACTCACCGTCGATACGATCGAGCAGGCCATCGAGCGGTCCGGGACCAAGGCAGGTAACAAGGGCGAGGAGGCCGCAATGGCCGTGATCGAAACCGTAAACCTGCTGCGGCGCATCGACTGACGATTGCCTGCGATTCGCGACCTTGGCCAAGTCGACATCAAGTGGCGCAAGAACGCGGGCGCGCGAGCTGCTCGTGCAGGCCCTGTACCAGCACCAGATCGCCGATCATGATGCGAGCGAACTGCTCGTGCAGTACCGCGAGCAGGCCAACTACGAGCGCGTCGAGCAGTCGATGTTCGACGAGTGGCTGCCCGATATCATCCGGAATCGCGAGGCACTCGAGGCCGAGATCGAGCCGCTTGCCGATCGACCGCTCGACCAGCTGGATCCGATCGAGCGCGCGATTCTCTGGATCGGCTTCCATGAGCTCCGCGACCACATCGAGGTGCCATATCGAGTCGTGATCAACGAGGGTGTGAATCTCGCCAAGCGTTTTGGCGCGGTCGACAGTCACAAGTATGTCAACGCCTGCCTCGACCGCGCCGCTCAAAAGCTGCGCGCCGTCGAGGTCGAGGCGCACGGTCGTGGATGAGTTTGAGCTGATCGCCCGCTACTTCGGCCGCGCCGGCACGAATGACAGCGTTCGCGTCGGCATCGGTGACGACGGTGCCGTGATGATACCGTCGCCCGGCGCGGAACTGGTTGCGGCGACCGACACGCTCATCGAAGGCGTGCACTTTCCCGAATCGCTGGATGCCTGTCACGTTGGCTGGCGCAGCGTCATGGTCAACCTGTCGGACTTTGCGGCCATGGGTGCAAGCCCGCGCTGGATGACGATGTCCCTCTGCGTGCGCGAAATCGATACCGCCTGGCTCGAGGGTTTTGCCGCCGGCATCTTCGGGGCTGCCGAGCCCTACGGCGTCTCGCTCGTCGGCGGCGATACGACGCGGGGGCGGAGTATCGTGATCAGCCTGCAGGTCATTGGCGAAGTACCCGCCGGCAGAGCCCTGCTGCGTTCCGGCGCGCATGCAGGGGACACGATCTACGTGACCGGGACGCCTGGCGACGCGGCCGCCGGCCTGGACGAATTCGACGCCGACGAGCGCAGCGAGTATCTCCGCGAGCGCTTCGTCAGGCCCAGGGCGCGCGTCGACTACGGCCTGCGCCTGCGCGGAGTCGCTTCCGCGGCGATCGACCTCTCGGACGGACTCTTCGGTGATCTCGGCAAGCTTCTCGTCGCGTCGGGCTGCGGCGGCCGGCTCGATCTCGACCTCCTGCCGGTGTCGGATGAACTGGCGGCGCGCTACCCGCGGGCGCAGCAGATCCGATACGCACTCGCCGGCGGCGATGACTACGAGCTCTGCTTCACGGCGCCGGGTCACAGCGTGCCGACAGCGAAGGAGCATGCCGTCACGGCCATCGGTACCGTCGTCAAGGGAAAAGGCATCGCCTGTTTCGAGGGTGGCGAGCCCTACGAGTTTGCGGACTCGGGCTACCTGCATTTCACATGACGGCGCCCATCGACAATCTGCCGCGCAAGGTCTTCACGGATCCTGTGCACTTTCTTGCCTTCGGATTCGGGACCGGACTCGCCCCGAAGGCACCCGGAACTTTCGGGACGCTCCCGGGCCTGGTCCTGTTCTGGTTCCTCGAGGACCTGCCGCTGGGAGCTCACCTGGCGATCGCCGCGGCCGCCTTCCTGGCAGGCATCTACCTGTGCGGCGAATCGGCCCGACGCCTGGGCGTTCACGACTACGGCGGCATCGTCTGGGACGAGATAGTTGGGATGTACGTCACACTTCTGGTTGCGCCGCCGACGGTTGCCGGCTGGGTCGCTGCCTTCGTCTTGTTCCGCTTCTTCGATATCGTCAAACCGTGGCCGATTAGAGACCTGGATCACAGACTCGGCGGGGGCCTCGGAATTATGCTGGACGACCTCGTGGCTGCCCTCTATGCCTCGGTTTTACTTGCAATTTATGGGTGGCTGATGACCTGAAGCGTGAGACAACATGGCCAGCCCAGTCAGCGAATTCCAGCGCCCGAGTGACGTGCCCGAGAAGATCGGTAAATACGTCATCATCAACAAGATCGGTAAGGGCAGTACTGGCACGGTTTACCTGTCCCACGACCCGTATTATCGTCGCGACGTCGCGATCAAGGTCTACAGCATCGAGGAAGATTCCGACGCCGAACGCGCCCGCGTTTCGCGCAAGATGTTTTTCAACGAGGCGCATATGGTCGGGATGCTTCAGCACCCGAACATCATGCCGATCTACGATGCCGGCGAGGAAGACGGCAAATACTATGTTGTCACCGAGCACATCCAGGGCGCGCGCACGCTGGCCGCATATTGCCGCCCGGACAATCTGCTGCGCGTCGACGACGTCGTCGAAATCATCTACAAGTGCGCGAAGGCACTGCACTATGCGCACGGCCGCGGCGTCATCCATCGCGACATCAAGCCATCCAACGTCATGCTCACGATCGACAATGACGTGCGCATCATCGACTTCGGCATCGCCATCGTCAGCGACTCGGAAGTGTCGCGCATCGAGGGCATTGCCGGCAGCCCCAGCTACATGTCGCC
>JAAUYE010012547.1_pt1 | contig 10081 bp, 8 predicted proteins | sample 7278081 | NCBI WGS metagenome assembly JAAUYE01 (sample SAMN14350131, study PRJNA611818) | marine sediment metagenome | isolation source: surface marine sediment (0.6m) | place: French Polynesia: Moorea | collected 2018-08
CACAACACTCGCGATTGATGCAGCATCGATCAAAAATCCGGTCTACCAGTACGACGCGATGCGCCACCACTAAGGACAGGCACGAAACCTGACGTTTCTGAAGTACCTGACGCTGGTCGTTTCGTACAGTGTCGGGACTGCACTCACAATGTTCGGCGCGGTGTTATTTGCGCTGGTTTCAGTCTGACAGAACTCTGCTAGGGGAAATAAATATGCTGTTCACGCGACTTACCGCGTTTGTCCTCATTTTGCTATTTGGCCTGGCGGCCTGTGACAAGCCGACCGTCCAGGAGGCTACCGACGAACAGCCCACCGTGGAGAGCACTCATCATCCTGACCCGCCGGCCACAGCCCTGGCACGCACACCATCACCGGATGGCGCCCGCGTATTTTTCATAAGCCCCGTCGACGGCGCTGTCGTGTCGAACCCGGTTGTCATCGACTTCGGCATCGAGGGCATGTCGGTCGCGAAAGCCGGCGATGACCGGCCCGATTCCGGTCATCACCACCTCCTGATCGACGCAGAATTGCCGAATCTGGGTTTGCCGATTCCGGCCAGCGCAAATTACGTCCATTTCGGGGACGGCAGCACTTCGACGGAGATCACCCTCGAACCGGGACAGCACACGCTCCGTATGCTGCTCGGTGACCATCTGCATATTCCACACGATCCGCCCGTCATATCGGAGCCGATTACGATCACCGTCGAATAAATGGTTGAGTGATATGGCCGGGACCTCTAGAATCTGCGGGTTGCACGAACCCCAGTCATGACCGATGTCCAGAAACAGTAAATCCATAGGAATCAGCGGCCTCGCCGCCTATATTCCGCCCTACAGGGTATGGCTCGAGGATTGGTGCGACTGGACAAATAACCAGTGGCCGAAGATTCGTGAGGTTGTTGGCCGGAGCTTCCGCGTCCGCGGACCCAATCACAGCGTCTACACGATGGCGGCCAACGCCGTACTGCGCCTGATCGACCAGTACGACATTGACCCGGCGCGGGTGAAGTTCCTGGGGCTCGGAACCGAGTCGAGCACCGATAATTCTGCAGGCGCGATCGTCGTCAAGGGAATGGTTGACGAAGCATTGATCGCGCGCGGCAAGTCGCCCATATCGCGCAGCTGTGAAGTGCCGGAGTTCAAGCACGCCTGCCTGGGCGGCGTCTATGGGATGAAAGGCGCCATTCGGCACCTAGCGCTGGACGGTCGTGGCAGCCAGGCGATCGTCGTCTGTGCCGACATTGCCGAGTACGCGCGGGGCAGCTCCGGCGAACCGACCCAGGGTGCCGGCGCTGTCGCCATGCTGCTCGAGGAGGACCCGAAGCTCGCCGTGGTCGACCTTATCGGTTCCGGCTCGGCATCGGATTATCGTGTTATGGACTTCCGCAAGCCGATGCTGCGCTTCTGCGGCCAGGATCGCTCGGAGTCACACCAGGTGCAGGACTTCCCCGTATTTAACGGCAAGTACTCGACGACCTGCTACGTGGACGAAACACTCCACGCAATGAACGATATGTACGCAAAGCGCCGGCTCGATCCTAGCGACTACTTGCGTTCCCTGAGAACTGTCTTCATGCACCGGCCATATCGTCGGATGCCGGAGACGGGCTGGGCTGTCTCCTACCTGTTTGCCCTCGGTCACGGCACCGCCGCGGACCGCGCGGAACTTGCATCCTATTGCTATGAGGCAGGCGTTGATCTCGAGGCCGTACAGAAGGAAATGGCCAGCAAGCCAGAGATTGCCTCGCTCGCGCATCCGGAGAAAGTGCATTACGAGGCCTATCCGTTAACGATGGCGGCGCTACGGGCCTTCCGGGCCTCCCGGCATTACCGGAAGGAGATCCTCGACAAGCTGGCGCTTGGCAGCGACACGATGCTGGACCTGGGCAACCTCTACACGGCGGCTCTGCCCGCATGGATGGCGGCAGGTTTCGAACAGGCACTCGACGAAGATTCGCTTTCGGTTGGTGAGGAAGTTCTGACACTCGGCTATGGCAGTGGCGATGCGGCCGAGGTTATTCCATTTTTCATGGCGGACGGCTGGAAGGAAGCGACGGCGCGGATCCATTTCGGTGGCGCCATGCGGTCTGCAATTGACCTGGACAGGGAACAGTACGAAGCATTGCACGATGGACGCCGCGTCACCGGCCTGGACTACGTGCCCAGTAACGAGTTCATCATTGATCGCGTTGGCGGGACAGACGAACGTCATTTTAGTGATCTGGGTATCGAGTACTACAAGTTCATAGCCTGAGCGGGTTCCGGACACCACGGTACCGCGCTGCACGCGCGTTCGAAACGCTCATTTACCATCCGTAAACGCCGCTTTCTTATATCGCTCGCGCGTTGTCTTGCGGTGTTCGATACCCCCGCGCCCTTCAGGCCAGATCACAATAAGCCGCTAGTTGCCCACGATACTTGCTGTTAAGTTCCTGCCATTCCTGCCTGAACCAGGGTGTGAAACGCTGCGGGGAAGCGTCGAATTCCTGTTCAAGATTGCGCGCAGAAATGAAACGCACGCTCGAGATTTCACTGTCGTTCGGCTGCGGTTTTCCGTCGACCTTGCCGAGGTAGACATGGCACAGTTCATTCTCGGAGCCGGCCTCGCCGAAGTCCGCCGTGTAGCAGAACTGATAAACATGCTCGAGCATTGTTTCGATATTCAGTTCTTCGTCGAGACGGCGCGCCGTCGCAATAGCCATTGACTCGCCGCGCCTCGGGTGGCTGCAGCAACTGTTCGACCAGAATCCCGGCCACAGGCGTTTGGTCTCGCTGCGCTTTTGCAGCAAGAGCTCGCCGCTTTCATTAAACAGGAACAGTGAAAAGGCTCGATGCAGGACGCCGTCGCCATCGTGACACAGTGCTTTCGACAGGTGGCCGATCTCGTTATCCGAAGAATCAACGAGGATCAGCTGTTCGTCTTCCGACGATACGATTCTGTTCTTTTCGTTCACTGTCAGATCACCAGGGTTCGATATCCGGACTGTTGCAGCGCGTTTCGCACGCTTTCAGTCGTATCCGGACAAAGCGCGACAATCGAGCCGCCGCCCCCGGCGCCCGTCAACTTGGCGCCTGCCGCCCCGGCCTTGCGGGCGATCGACACCATGTACTCGAGCCCCGGCGTCGACACTTCGATCGCGTTCAATAACCCATGACATACGTTCATGGCCAGCCCCAGCTCCTCGTAGCTCTGCGATCGCAGTGATTCCATCCCGGCCAGGCAGATACGGTCCATCTCATCGAATAACGCGTCGTAACGCTCGGGCGATCGGTCGTGTCGCGCCCTTACGCCGGCCACCTGCTCGCTGGTGAGGCCTGCTTCATCGCCGTAGGCGATAACGAGCGGAGGGATTTCCGCCAGTTCGAGCGGCTCGATTTGCAACCTTCCATCGTTGCAGAACAACATGGGCTCGGCGAATGTCGAAAGCGTATTGTCGACGCCGGACGGCGTGCCGTGTGCGAGTCTCTCACATTCGAACGCGATCGCATTGATTCGTTCATTCGTGATACTCAGTCCCGAGGCTTCACAAACGGCGCGTATGATCGCAACTGCAACCGCTGCAGAGGAACCAAGCCCCTTTCCTCTCGGCAGTCTTGAATCAACGAAAATCGAGAAATGAGCGGTCCCCAAGTCCAGCCGGTCGAGTATCAGTCGAACCGCGGCATCGACGCCCCGGGGGTCAACTGCGTCGACCGTCGATTGGATGCCCCAGCCGGGAATGGTCAGGGTTGTGCGGGATTCCGCCGGTTCGGCGCTTGCGTGCACGGCATCGGGAATAGGGAGAGCCAGCGCGTGGCGTCCGTACACGACAGCGTGTTCACCAAGTAGTATTACTTTCCCCGCTGCGATACCTTTCGCCGCCGTCCCGACAACCGGTGCTGCGCGCATCTCTCCGAGAATTTCTTCGGCCTTCCAGCGCTTGATGTCTCCGCTTGCGACAAGTCGCGCCACGAGTTCGTCAAAATGCTCCTCAGGTGTCTCGATCGCGCCGGCAATGCTCCGCGCGTGCAGCTTCATGTGACCCTGCTGAATCCCGCTGCTGACCAGCGCGCGCAACGCCGCGAAGTTCTGGGCAATGCCGACCGCCGCCATCAGCTCGGCAAGTTCTGTGGCCGAGCGTGCCCCCGTGATCGCAAGGCCCAAAGCCGCGGCGGGGTTTGCATCGAGCGTTCCGCCGACCGTACCTACTTTGAGCGGCATCGAGATCGCGCCGAGCAGGTCGCCATCGTCGTTCACGCGCCAACGCGTAAACGGCTGATAGCGCGTGCCTTCCGCAGCGTGCGCGTGGGCCCCTGCCTCGATCGCCCGCCAGTCATTGCCGGTCGCAATAGCGACGGCGTCGACACCGTTCATGACACCTTTATTGTGTGTTGCCGCGCGGTGCGGGTCGACGATCGCGATGTCACTTGCCGTTACGATCAGGTCGCGCACGACCGAGCCATCGAACCCGCTCGCGGCCAGCGCCTCTGCCGGGTAGCGCACGCTGGCCGTCACCAGCGACCGGTCAACCAGGTTGGAGAGGATCCGAAGCGCAACCTCGCCCTCACACAGGCTGGCCAGTCGCGGCGCGACGGCTTCGCAGATCGTATTGACAAGATTCGCGCCCATCGCATCGACCGTATCGACCAGCAGATGAACACGAATCAACGGCCGGCCGTCGGGCATCTCCAGCAACGCCGCTTCCAGGTCCCGAACACCGCCGCCTCTCGCCAGCAGCCTCGGATGAACGTCGTTGGCGGCGGCCAGCACCGACTGCTTTTCTGATTCGAGCCTTCGCAACGCCTTGTCGGGATCGGCTGCTCCCGTGATGTGCACCTGGCCCGCCAGTAGTGACTCGTCACAGCGAGCCTCGAATCCACCGCTGTCGCGGGCCAGGCGCGCGGCCCCGCTGAGTGCCGCCACGATGGAAGGCTCCTCGACTACTAACGGCACCATGTAGTCGCGACCGTTGACGAGGAAGTTCGGTGCAATCGCAAAAGGCAGCCCGAAAACGCCCACCACGTTTTCAATGATCTTGTCGGCGGCAACCGTCGACAGCACCTGGCGGCCAGCGCGCAATCGCTCGGCGTCGACGGCCGATAACCAGCCGTGTCGCTGCAGCGCGTCGATGCGTTCTGAAACCTTTAACCTGTACAGGCCGGATAATCGGGAATCGTTCAACACTGCTCCAGCTCGACGCCCCTGGCATCCAGTGCACAGCTCAGAGGCTGGCATCCAGGTCCGCCGATACCCATCACAAATTCGTCCAGCTGCTCATTGTCCGTACCGAGCAGGATACCCACATCACCACCCCCGGCTCCACAGGGCTTGTAAACCAGTCCGGCCGAGCTGGCCTCTGCAACGAGTCTGTCGTGGCCAGCGTCGAATATTCCCAGATCGTGTTCATCACTGAATCGCCGCAGCACCTCGGTGTAGGCCTGCAGCGCACCTAATACGTCCCGGGCAGACCGCCAGGCGGCTGCGGCGCTCGTCGCGGCTTTGGCCAGTGCCGTTCTGGATTGCCGGCGGTTAGCACTCTGCAGCCGGCCGAGCTTACTCCGTGTGCTCGCAGGTACGCCAGTCCAGATCAAACGGTAAGCGAGCTCGTCGGGCCACTGCAGAATCGAGACTTCCAGGTCGTTTACGCGGTACTCGATCAGCCCGCCGGCAACCCCGGCGGCGATATCGACCCCGCTGCCGCTGCCTGCCTGAAACAGGCGGTGCACGCGCCTGGCGCTGTCCAGGACATCTGTCGATTTCGTCAATGCCGCCACCAGGGCCACGGTCAGTGCCGCGCTCGAACCGAGGCCTATCTTCTTGCCGGATGTCGGGTCATGGAACGCGCGCGTGTCGAGTTCGATCGACAGCGTGCCTTTTTCCAGCTGCCCGACGGACCGCAGTGCGACGTCGACCAGCCTGAATTCCTGCTCGCCCCGCAACCACGTGACAGATGCGCCCTCGGTCAGGAAGCGGCCCTGAACCGTCGAGTAGCCCGGTGCCGAAACGCGGCTGCACGCCCCGTCGACGTGTCGAAGACTGACTTCTGCCCGCCTATCCACGGCCATGCACACCGCGGGGGCGCCATCGAGCACAGCGTACTCACCCGATAGCACGACCTTGCCCGGCGCACTGGCGACGACTCCGGTCACGCGGCATCCAGAAGTCGGGCCGCTTCGCCCAGCCCGGTCACCATGACGTCGACTACACCTTCCGTCGACGCGAGAGACTTGCGCACGTTCTCGACGTGTTCCGGCAAGCAGATCGCTTTGACCTGCGGGCCCGCGTCGATCGTGAAGAAGACAGCGGCCCCGTCACGCTGCAGAATGCGGATCGTTTCCAGGCAGCGCATCGTTGCCGAGTTCCAGAATACCGTCGGTGGTCGCGAAGCCCACATCATGGAATGCATTTTCAGACAATTGTGCTCGGCGACCGCCGCGAGCTTCTCGAAGTCCCGGTGGATGATCGCATCGCGCGCTGCGCTCAAATCCTCGTCCTGGCGTTCTACCCAGCTCGAATAGAACGGCGACGTATTGCGACTGATCTCCATGGCTTCGGTCGAACCCATAGCCTTTGGCCCGGTCTCGGTGACTGCTATGACCACACGGAGCGGCCAGGCACCACTGTCGCAAATCGTGCGTACGGCAACGTCCCGGTCGCGGCACTCGAGCTCGACAAAACCACCGTAAAGCGATCGCGCGGCCGATCCGGAGCAGCGTCCGGCGAGATTCGCAAGCACCTCCGTTTCGAGAGCCTTGCCGGATGCGGCGGCTGCGGCAACACTCAGCGCCGCGAAAGCCGACGCCGACGAAGCCAGCCCCGCAGCAATCGGAAAATTGCAGCGGCTGACGATCCTGGCACGAGATCGAGGCTCGCCTGCGACCAGGTCCAGGCACGCGGAGAGCCGTGGCAGCATCGCTTCGTCAGCGGATCCGTTAACACTGAGGCTGTCGGCGGCGGCACGCTCGTCGAACTCGACGCTCATTTCTGTAAACAGCTCGTTCAGCGTGATCGAAATGGAGCCGACTGCCGGCAGGTTTCGCTGCACGTCGCGCTTGCCCCAGTACTTGATGAGCGCAATATTTGGTTGGGCGATTGCTGTTGCGCGCATGTTCACCGCTCTTGGCCTTGCTGTTTTTCGGGGACGCGAATTATAGCCCAGCAAGACGTGCGCACAGCGGCAAATTTCCGTGTAACCTACATGGCCCGACGATCGAGACTGCCCCATCATTGCCTGACAAATTCGCAGATCGAATAGCCGCCTATACCAGACGCGTCAACGAACGCCTGGATGCAACGCTGCCACCCGCCTCGACGATCCCGATCCGGCTTCACGAGGCGATGCGCTACTCGGTGTTGAATGGCGGCAAGCGTGTCAGGCCGTTACTGGTGTATGCCGCGGGCGAATGCCTGGGGGTCGAGGCCGACAAACTCGACGCTCCTTGCGTTGCAATCGAGCTGATCCATGCGTTCTCGCTGGTACACGACGACCTGCCGGCCATGGACGACGACGATTTGCGTCGGGGCGAACCGACCGTGCACGTCCGATACGACGAAGCAACGGCGATCCTTGCGGCCGATGCGCTTCAGCCGCTGGCCTTCTCGGTACTGTCGCGAATCGACGGCGTTCCTGCGAATGCAGTAACGAAACTCGTCCGACTCATTGCCGACGCGAGCGGTTCGACCGGAATGACGGGTGGCCAGTCGATCGACCTTGCGGCCGAAGGCAGCGCGTTGAGCAGAGATGCCCTGGAACACATGTACGCCCTCAAGACAGGCGCACTTATTCACGCCGCGGTCACCTGCGCCGGGCTGCTGCGAGAGGGCCTGTCCGACGTTGAGGAACGCTCCCTCGATGCGTTCGGTCGTGTTATCGGTGTCGCGTTTCAGATCAAGGACGACATTCTCGATGTCGAGGGCGAAACTCATGTCATCGGCAAAAAAGCCGGCGCTGACGAGCGATTACGCAAGGCAACGTATCCCGGCTTGTTCGGCCTCGAACAGTCGCGCGAGCGCTGCGACGAACTGTTGAAAGCCGCGCTCGATCACCTCGAACCGCTCGGGCGGAACGCGGCACCGCTGGCATGGCTCGCCCGCTTTATTGTCGAGCGCGGCCAGTAACCCGGTGTCGCAGCCGGCGCGCCACATTCTGCACGTTGACATGGATGCGTTTTATGCGTCCGTCGAGCAGCGCGATAATCCGGAACTTCGCGGCAGACCTGTGGTGGTTGGCGGCACCTCGACCCGCGGTGTCGTCGCAGCGGCCAGCTACGAGGCGCGCACTTTCGGTATCCACTCTGCGATGCCAATGGCCGAAGCGCTTCGACGCTGTCCGAATCTGGTCAGAGTCCGCTCGCGCATGTCTCACTATCAGACGGTGTCCGGCCGTATTTTTGCGATATTTCGCGAATTCACGCCGATGGTCGAGGGCTTGTCGCTGGACGAAGCATTTCTCGACGTGACGGCAAGCGTCACGTTGCTCGGTTCCGCGGTAGAAATCGCGCGCGCGATCAAGCGCAGAATACGCGATGAGACAGAGTTGACTGCTTCGGTTGGTGTCGCCGAAAACAAACTCGTCGCGAAAATCGCATCGGATCTCGACAAGCCGGATGGCCTGACGATTGTACTTCCCGAGCACTACGCGACACGTCTCGATCCTCTGCCGGTAACCGTCATTCCGGGAATCGGAGGGGAAACCCGGAAGCGCCTGTCGGCAGCGGGTATCATGACAGTTCGCGAGCTGCGGACCGCCAGCGATCAGACGCTCGAACCGATTTTCGGGCGATTTACGAAGAAGACGCGCGATCGCGCATCGGGTATCGACAGGCGTCCGGTAACCCCGTTTCGCGCGGAGAAATCCGTCAGCGCCGAGGAAACCTTCGACAGGGATCTCGACAGCCGTGAGCAGATGGAACGGCAACTGCTGCGCCTGGCTGAACGAACCGCAGGTCGCTTGCGAAAAGCCCGACTCGCGGCGGGAACGATTCAGCTGAAGGTCCGGCAGTCGAACTTCAAAACCTGCACGCGGCAGCGAAAATTGAGCCCACCCGCCAACGGCACTGACCAGATCTACGCCGTTGTGAGGGAGTTACTGAAAGTCTGGCTCGCCCGCAATCCCGATGCAAAGGTCCGCCTGCTGGGCGTCGGCGGCAGTAATCTCGCCCCTGCAGAGCAGGCGGATCTCTTCTCCGCCGTGCCGGACAAGCCCACGACGCCGATCGATCAAACCGTCGACGAGATCCGCGATCGGTTCGGCACTGCGGCCTTGAGCCGTGCCAGAACGCTGGGCAGCAGTGATCGGGGGCCCGATAGGGTAGAATCAGGACCAAAACACACCCGCTGAGGGGATGCATGTACACCAGCTTCTTCGGGCTGAATGAAAAGCCGTTTTCGATTACCCCGGATCCGCGCTACCTGTTCATGAGCGAGCGTCATGGGGAAGCGCTCGCACACCTGGTGTACGGCGTAACCGAGAGCGGCGGATTCATCCAGCTGACCGGCGAAGTCGGTACCGGCAAAACCACCCTCGTTCGCACGCTGCTGCAGAACCGCATGCCGGACAATGCGGACGTAGCCGTTGTACTGAATCCACAGCTGTCGGTGCTCGAGTTCCTCGCAACGATCAGCGAAGAGCTGCACATCGACGTATTGCACAACAAGGGCAGCGTCAAGGCACAGACGGATGCGCTCAATCATCACCTTCTCAAAGCGCATGCGAAAGGCCGCCGTACGATCCTGGTCGTCGACGAAGCACAGAACCTGTCGCCGGCGGTGCTGGAACAGGTGCGCCTGCTGACCAATCTCGAGACGGCAAAACAGAAACTGCTGCAAATCATTCTGATCGGCCAGCCGGAGCTGCGCGAACTCCTGGCACGCAATGATCTTCGCCAGCTCGCACAGCGGATTACCGGCCGCTATCACCTCGAGCCACTGACGCGGGAAGAAACCGCCCAATATATTGAGCATCGCCTCAAAGTCGCGGGGGCACTCGGAGAGGTCTTCGACAGCGGAGCGAAGAAGGAGGCTTTCCGGCTATCACAAGGCGTTCCGCGGCTAATCAACGTTATCTGTGACCGCGCGCTCCTGGGCGCGTACAGCCGTG
>JAAUYE010060750.1_pt1 | contig 10081 bp, 6 predicted proteins | sample 7278081 | NCBI WGS metagenome assembly JAAUYE01 (sample SAMN14350131, study PRJNA611818) | marine sediment metagenome | isolation source: surface marine sediment (0.6m) | place: French Polynesia: Moorea | collected 2018-08
CCTGTCACTTGCTCAAAGGTCTCCAACAATTGATCCGCTCGGTCTCCTTCAAATAGTGGCCCACGGATGCAATCTTGACGATCGTACATTTCTTTCTGGCATCAAGCGGATGATGCCCGGCATTCGACTTAGATTTCAGCGAGGTCGAATGGAATTATCGCGCTATCACTTACTAACTTGCGACATTCCGACCAAGACGCCGAGCGTTGACGATCTGGTAGAGGAATGGGGCGATCGTCTGAAGGAGGCGACCCTGCTGCGTCTGCAGGGCAAGAACCGAATTCTAATCAGTCTCAGTGGGGGATTGGACAGCCGCGCTGTCGCCTGTGCGATTCCTCGAGATTTAAGGCCGATCTCATCACGGACTCGAGGAGCCGCTGGCTCTTTAGATTGCATCCTGGCGGCAGAAATTGCCGAGTGTTTGGGCTTCGATCACGTTCAAGAGGATCCGGAAATGACGTCGTATTCGGACATCATTCCAATAATTGCCTGGCGGACAGAATGTGAGACTCATTTCATGAATGCGCTTAGCGTAGCGGATCACGCTAGTGCCAAAATGCGCGGCGATCATATTGCCGGAGGTTGGCTCGGCGGTCCTACCTCTGGCAATGTAATCAAAGTTGATATGTTGTGGCCGCGGAATCGACGGAAATTTATTGAACATGCTTACCAAAGGCATCTAATCTGCACAGCACATTCGCTTCGCAATACTTTCAGTCAGGGTTTTCTGCAAGAGACCTTCCCCAACCTAAAGGAAGCTTTTTCTGCGTCGTTCGAATACCTGGAAGGATCGAATAACTTACATGACTATGAGATCTGGGATCTTTACCAAAAACAAACACGGCTAACAACAACCTCTATGTCGATCGACAGCTATCTATTCGAGAAGGTTCGGCCGTTGTATGACAAAGAGTTTTTGGAATTTTCTCTCAACCTGCCAACCCACCTCCGCTTTGGGCAGATTCTTTATCAGGCCATGATCTACAGACTGGGGCCAGAGATACGACACATACCGTATGCCAACAATCAACTTAAGGTTCGACGTTCATGTCTCGGGAATTTGGGTAACAAGGGTCTCACTTTGGCACACAGGACAATGACTCGGGGAGTCAGACGGATCAATCCCTCGTACAAAAATAGGATAGAGAGGCGCAAAGGCGAAGATTTGGGCAAGGCGATCCGGCAAGACGCGGAATTCCGGCGTTCAATAGAGAGATTCTTGGACTCAAGCGATTTCGACCCGTCGATATTCAATCAAGACGGTATAAGAACAATGTTGGACGAGCACTATCACGGTTCTGCTGATCATTCAAAATTATTGGGTTATATAGCAATTTTTTCAGTCGGCTTGCCCTATTTCCTAAATCGAACGCTTCGCTGTCCTCCGGAGGCCGAGCCATTGCCCGAAACTTCAATGCACTAGCGAAATCCGTGCTGGCGAGTTGCCCGTAATTTGCTCGACACTATCTGGCTGAAGCGCTGCCCACTCATGGCACTACAGTACAATAATAATATTTGGCCTCCGTTACGAAGACGCCTAGTAGCCCAGCTTTGACAGATCCCTGTCAAGAAGCTTTGCCAATTCCGCATTGTCGTTCTCGAATTCCATACGAATTCTCCGCTCGGTAGCTGGTGTGAGTATGCTGTTCTTGTCGCCCTTAATGCGGTCGGGAAGATAGTAATCAGCGATTCGAATCGTCCTCAACAGTACCTTGTATAGCAGATAAGGTATACGACTCCTTGCTCGCTTAGACGACATCTCCTGCTCAATCACCAGAAATCTATTGAATGTTCGCGTTACCTTGAGACCGAGGCGAGACAAGCCGACGCGCCTCGCAATAAAACCGCTCTTTGTTGGCTGATGTTTGCGAATTCGCAGGAAACTGCAGAGCTTTTCGATAGTCTGATTCTCGTTTCTTGACAAATCTTCTTGCAGTAAGATCAACACATTTCGAGGCGAAAATTGGCGTTCGAAGATCTCAAGAATTTTCGCGTAATAGTTTTGATAGTAATTTTCTTTATCCAGGCTGCAGGATAGAAATTCGTCAACGAAGTGATCAAATTCAAATTGCCCACCGCCCAGAATGTATTCTGAGTATCGTGAAACGATCAGCTTTACCTGGCTACGGATTACTATAACAATCCGGGCGTCTGGATTAATTTGCTTTATGCGTAATGCGACTTCCTCGACGGACTCGAGCGTCGTGGCCGCCGCAGAGAGTACGGGGTGAAAAAGTGGCAGAACAATGTGCTCGTCACTCTCAAGTTTCAGCTGGTCATCTCTAGCATCTTCATATAATTGCAAATAAGAGTCACGACCAGCATCAAATGTACTGAAGGCAAATGGCGCAAAAAAATGAGATTGGTTTACGAGGAAAATGTCAGGGTGACTGGAGAAGAAGTTTTGCAGGAACGTCGAAGCGCATTTTGAGAAACCAATATGCAGAGCGTCAGGACCACTACTGCGAATACCAGGTTGAACATCACTTTTTGCCATGCGTAGAGCGCTTTATTGACAAATCACGATTTGCCGAAGAGTTCTGCGAGTTGAGCGGCGGATTTCTTGGCGTTGAACTCACTGGCAACCTTGTTTGCTCCAGCAGCACCAAGTTCATCTCGCGATTCCGGCGAGCCGGCAAGCGACAAGACCGCTTCGGCAAGCTCGTTCGGTGAGTCCGGCGCAACAAGAATGCCATCAACTCCTGAACTTATCAGCTCGGGCAGTCCAACAATATTTGTAGAAACGACTGGTAGTCGCCAGGCCATTGCTTCCATCAAAGCGACAGGTATACCGTCCCGGGTATTATCTTCACCAATTACACAAGGAAGGGTAAAGATATCGGCGGACCCAAGGTAATCCGGGATCTTTTCATGTGGCTGTGCGCCGTCAAGAAAAACAACATCATGCAGGTCATATTTCTCAATCATCTTTTCCAGGACGGGGCGTTCAGGCCCTTCGCCTACAATCGTCCACCGAATGTTCGGATTATGCTGATTGGCGAGTTTCGCGGCTTCAACCAGTACGCGGTAGCCCTTCCGTTTCATCAATTGCCCAACAGCGAGGACCGATACATAGTCTCGATGTGATTTGGGCCTGTTGCAGTCAGCAGGTACGATCGGGAGATGGATTCCACAGTGGACGATGTTAAATTTCGAGCGCCATTGTTCGCCGTATGTTTCGAGTACGTAGTTCTTGTTGTAATCCGAAATCGATACACAAAACTTACATCGGCTCAGCTTTGTCTGGAGGGCAATCGGATCAATCCATATTGCCGATGCATGCATGGTAAAAGAAAAAGGAACTGAAATGAGTTCTGATAGAAACATTGCAATCGACGTCGCGCCGGTTATGAAGTGACTGTGGATGTGACTCGGCTTGTTTTCCTGGTAGATGAAGGAGAGATAACACGCATCAAGTAAGTGATGCCCGAGGCGAAGGTAGTCACGAAATGACTGCATGGGTCTGGCGGAAAAAAAGATTGATATACACCGGAAAGTTGATTTTGGTCGAACGAAAAAGGAACGGCCAAAAGCCAATACTTTCGAGAGAAGCCCTACCTGGTCGAGGTATATTGTTTCTTCCAGAATACTCAGTGCTTCATCGGACACCTTGTCACGTAGTGGCTTGTTCATTGACACAGTTTCGATTTCGAGCCCTAGGTCGCGCAGGTCGAAAATCTCCCGATAAATGAAAGTACAGGTCAATACGGGAAGCGACGGGGCAATATAGAGAACAGGTCTGGACATCTTGTTACCGGGTCAGAAGTCAGTAGTGGGCTGAATTGCGGTATTTGTTCAATGACTGGGATAGCTTCAAAAAAAGGCAACAGTGATCAGAAGCCATTCCAAGAATAACGTCGAATGGTAGACGATTCTGTTGGGTAAGCAAGCCGAGTGCCTTGTATTGGCCGGTTCGACATAACGCGTCCGCCGTCGGTCTGATAGATGGTTTGAAACTCTCTGTTGAACCACCCGATGTGTCCAACACGTACCGGTAGTGCTGTAACAATTCTTCCTGCGCCTCTATTGACAGCATGTTCTCGCAACCGCTTCGTCGTAGGCGACTGGAGAGCGTCCTGGCCCGATCGAGCGCCTCGGCGTGCCCATCGGCGGTAATTGCAGGGCGTCGGTCTATGACCCTCGTTTTTCATCGGCTCCACCGATACGCGGGTCACAGCCGGGAAGTGTGGTACGAACCATAGAAGGCGATGTCAGGCTGATGGGTGCCGGACCAATCGGGAAGGACTCGTTGAAGTATTTCCGATCTTGATTGTGGACTCTGAGGTAGCATACGGTATCAGGACTGCATAGACTGCTACGCTCAGCGCCAGTCAATCGTGGCATACCACAAATGATCTAGCTGCCTCCGATTAGCTAGGCTGTTTCGGGTACCTCCGGGTATTCCAAGATTAGTTCGAAGCGATTGACTGAGACCATAGTAATCAACATCTTGGCTCATACAGAAATGTCCGATCCTTTGAAGATTCTATTTGTAGTTCACAATCAAACCCGCAAGGGCGGTGCCTATTACCGTGGCCTTAACATGGGTGTACCGCTGGCCAGGCGTGGGCACGACGTCACTCTGATGGCCATTCACCCAAGCGAGAGATGGCGATTGGTCGAGCGGGAGCTCGACGGCGTCAAACTAGTGGAGTCACCGGATTTGCTGTGGGGTATTGGTCGGACCGGATGGGATCCGTGGGATACGCTACGGCGAACGTTGTGGATAAGGCGACACCAGTTCGACATTATTCATACGGTTGACACACGGCCAGCGGTGTCCCTGCCAGCAATGCTCGCACGCAAAGCCAGCGGCGCCGCGTGGGTCGCCGACTGGACTGACTGGTGGGGTCGTGGCGGCGCAACGACCGAGAGGGACAGCCGGTTGGTGCGAACACTCATAGGGCCAGTGGAGCAGTTTTTCGAGGAAAAGCCCCGGCCGTATGCCGATGGCACGGTGGTCATATCACATGCGCTCGGCAAGCGAGCCGAATCTCTCGGCATCGATGGCGACGGGATTCTATATTTGCCACCTGGTTCAGATAGGGACTCGATTCGTGATACGCCACGTGAAACGGCGCGCGAGAAATGCGGTCTGGACCCGACGGGACGATATATTGGCTATCTCGGAAATATCTACCAGCGCGATGCCGATCTCCTGTTCGACACGCTATCACGGCTGAAGGCCACTGATGCCACGCTGATTATGGTCGGTGATCCAGGCTGCAAGATCAGCGAGGCAGTGAAGGATCGTGTGACCGTGACCGGCCGACTGCCATTCGAGGACATGCTCGATTACCTGTCGGCCTGCGACGTGCTGACGTTACCATTGTCGGATACGATTGCGAACCGTGGCCGCTGGCCATCGAAGATTAACGAATGCGTTGCCGTCGGCCGCCCAACAGTCGCTTGCGACGTTGGTGACGTCGCCAATCTGCTACGAGATAATGATATCGGTCTATTGGTAAGGCCCGAGGCGAGCGAATTTGCCGAACGGATCGACGAGTTGCTCAGCGATCCAGCGCGCGCGGAAGCTATGGGCGACCGCGCTCGCGAGGTCGCGCGCACAACGTACTCGCAGGACGCGATCGCGGATAAGCTAGAAGTTTTTTACCGGGATACAATCGCCGCCAAGCCAGCGCGAAATTGAGAGGGACTATGTTCAATAATTCTAAAACCGCACTTGTAACCGGCGGCTGCGGATTCGTTGGCCGCCATATGGTCCGCCGACTCCTCAAAGAAGGCTACGAGTTGTGGATCGTCGATGATCTTTCCATTGGATTGCACACGGATGAATGGCTGCCTGGCAAGGATAAGCGCAAGGAAATTGCGCCCGGCGTGAGTGAATATGATGACGGAAGGGTGATCTTCGTGCATGGCGATGCTCGCGATTTCTTCTCTTCTCGCATTGAAACGGGGGACCTGGAAGAACCCGAATTTGGCGATGTATTTCATTTTGCGGCGGTCGTCGGCGGTCGATTGACTATCGATGGTAATCCGCTCGCGGTCGCTATCGATCTGGCGCTCGACGCCCTTTGCTTCAACTGGGCGGTGCAGGCAAAACCGGACCGGCTTTTGTACGCTTCGTCATCGGCGGCTTACCCGGTTGACCTGCAGGGCGAAGACGGGGCAGTGGCACTGAAGGAATCCGATATCGAGTTCGGTGGTCGGTTGGGGCAGCCCGATATGACCTACGGCTGGTCCAAACTCACCGGCGAGTACCTGGCGCGCATCGCCCACCAGCATTACGGTCTGCACACTGCTTGCGTCAGGCCATTCTCCGGGTACGGCGAAGAGCAGGACCTGACGTATCCGGTGCCGAGTATTGCCTTGCGCGCTGCCAAGCGCGAAGCACCACTGACGGTCTGGGGCAGCGGGTTGCAGGGACGCGATTTTGTGCACATTGACGACTGTATCGAAGCGGTGCTGCGCGTGTTAGCGGCTGTCAAGGATGGCAGTGCTGTAAATATCGGTTCCGGCAAGCTCATCAATTTCCGTGAGGTTGCCAGATTGTTCGCGACGCTCGAAGGCTATGAGGCAGAGATCAAACCCTTGGAAGATAAGCCAGTGGGCGTGCATTCGCGTTATGCCGACATCAGTCATATGAGAGAAATTTTGGACTGGGTACCGACAATCAGTGTCGAAGAAGGTTTTGGTCGAGTTCTACGGGTTGCGCATGAGCGAAAAGCAAAGGGTCTATGAGTGAAGCGCCGTTAATTCCGCTGGCGGTCATTTCGCCGGTGCGTAATGAGGCGAAGTACGTTCAGAAGACGCTGGATGCCATGTTGGCCCAGACCGTGCAACCGGAGGAATGGTTATTTGTTGACGATGGTTCGACAGATGATACCAAGTCGATCATCGAGTCATATGCCAAGAGGCATTCCTGGATTCGCGTAATCAGCCGCGACGACCGCGGATTTCGACAGCTAGGCCCGGGTGTCATCGCAGCGTTCAACTTCGGGAGAGAGCGGTTGCGAAGCCAGGATTACGCGTATATTGCCAAGCTCGACGGCGATATGTCTTTTCCGCCAAGGTACCTGGAAATCATGGTGGGCAAGCTTAAGAGTGACCCGAAGCTCGCTGCCGTATCGGGAAAAGTCTTTCGGCCTGAGAAAGTTGGTTACGTTGAAGAGTACATAATCGATGAGATGGTGGCGGGGCAGTTCAAGCTGTATAAGCGTAAGGCGTTCGATGACATCGGTGGTTTCACTCAGACAATCTTGTGGGATGGTATTGATATTCATCGCTGCCGGATGAAGGGTTACAAGACGTTGTCATTCTATGATCCGGAGGCGCGCCTGATACATCATCGATTGATGGGCTCTTCTGACAAGAGTGTTTATACGGGACGGGTACGACTGGGGCGCGGTATCTGGTTCATGGGCTATCATCCTCTTTACGCTATAGCATCGGGATTATTCCGTACCCATGAACGCCCGTACGTCATTGGCGGATTGATCATTATCGCCAGCTATTTCTATGCAGCAATCAAGCGGGAACCCCGCTTCGAAGATCCAGAATTCATCGAGGAATTGCAGCAATGGCAGCTCGCGACTCTACGCAAGCTTCCACGAAAGTTGATAGGCAAAGTTACAGGATGACGTAATAACAGTGTGCGCAAGCGACACGGCGCTACCTCATCCTTGTGCCCCTGACGCGTACCTCTATTGCGAAAATCAAGAACACGAGCGAAAGATAGAGTTCGCCTACTTCATCAAGTGTAAAGACAGGTCTGTTCCAGAACACGCGTGGAACGACCATAAATGAGAGTGCGAGAATAGTCAGTGGCAGTGTCCATAAAGGGACGATGGGGATCGTTAATCGCGAGTAGAGATCCCGCATGCTCGTTATCCATCGATTGGTAACAGGCATAAGCACGGCAATTGTAAGTACTACGAGCAGGCCGATGGCACGAACATGCTGATGAATGCCATCAATGTTATGCAGGTTTGTCTCCTTCTGGACGTTGAGTTCCTTGAAGGCATCAGGAGTTTGCATGCCTATGATGCGTTGTCCCCAACTGATTTCTTCACCGCCAACCACGAGGAATAGCAGGGCGTAACCCAATACGAAAATATTTCGATATCTAGCGTGGATCCACTCGATGAAAAAGATACCTGCAGCCACCAGGTAACAGATGGCAGAGACAGATTCAGCAAAGGAGTCTTCATCAGTAATCCAAATCAGCAGGCGCGGATTGTAGACGTACAGATATATCGACCATAGCGCGAAAGCAACTAACGTCGCGTAAACACCAATCTTCCAGTTCATGCTTTTCATTGCGCGCGCTCGACTATTTGACGATCTCTGCAAAAAATCATACACGAAGTTCAGCTTTCTTATTTGGCTGCCTATTTAGAAAGCTTGGAGTGTGACGCCGTTCACAGATCAGGCTGTGCCCCGTGTGGCCTTTCTGGTCATTGCCACCGATTGAGTTCGTCTGAGCGAGTTTTCCGATACGAGCGCGCAACGAAATAGAGAGTCGGCCTGACAGCTTTCATCGTTTATCGTGCATAAATCGTGATTGCGACTTTCGATCCCGCCGAACAAAACGGCTGGTTCGATGAACGCCGTCGATAACAGTCAGTTGGCCACATTCGTTGTAGGTATGCAGGGTCTTGATTGAGGGGTCCCAGTTTGGCTCGATGCATTCAACGATGCGCTCTTCGTAATTGGTCTTTGTCAACTTGAGAATTTCACAGAAATTCAATGCGTAGCCATATCGATATGAAGAGTTTTGGGATGGGCGGACTATTTGCCCGTTCCGACAGAGTAAATTGCCAGCTGGCCTGGCTCCGCGAACATCTGAAATGATGGGGTTCAATGGGTGGGGGCGCCAGTCGTTACTCAGCGGATGGTCGGAACTGAACAAGCACAGTTCATCCCGGCCCGATGCACCTTCATGTTCTCGGATATTCGCAAAAAGCCACCACGTATCATCGTGTTCGAAAAGGGTAGCATCGTACGCAAATACATCTTCCATCAGCGTGCTCTCAAGTTCCCATCGGTGTGGGAATTCGATGCACCTATACACCTCAATGGTACGGTTTTCAGCAGATTCGGGGATCAGGTACATCGCCTGTTTCCATTCGAAAATGAACGGATAGGAGAGATGATAGGGTTTTTCCAGGATCCTCCGTGGTTTACTGAAGTCGCCGCTATCGTCCATACGGATTACGGAAAGGTGCCCGTGTCCTGACTCAACAGAGGCTTCTTCGAAAAAAATGTAGTAGTAGTCGTTCTTGCGGACAACGAAGGGGTCAGCCCAGAACCAGTCTTCAGGTGGATGTAACTTGGTATAGTTCTCGAATTCTCTCCGATTTCCTCCAAGCTGAAACATCAGAACCCACTTTTCACTAAAGAACTTCCGGGAAATCTTCCATCTTAGGCGCCATAACGTGTAATCAACGAAAGATATTAGGGCGCTGAATCCTTTCATCTTCGCCGGAGCCATTGAGCGTATCGGCTCGGAGGTATCTGCGTTGCGTTGCAGTTTTCGGAAGAATTGATCGTCACCGTCGGCGTAGAGTTCTCGCATAGCACGAGGTACGAATGCACAGATTTTCCAGAGGTGTTTACTTCTTGTGATCGCATGTGATCGTGGGTTGACGCTTGAATAGGACCTGTACGCCATTAGGTCCTTTTGAAGCTTCGCCGATCGAACCATCAGCGCAGAGTGCATGAATGGTTCTCGTCTTAGAACCTCCCAAAAGCCGATCCAGGACATATCGCTGTGTGTAGATATGCTGTAGTTGTAGTCGTAAAACCAGACGCCATATCGGCAAGCATCGACGAACTCGTCGATTTGGGAAATATCGTCCAGAGCCAATACGACATCAAGCTTCTTTGCATTTACACTCGCGGTCGCCGAGGCGCGCTCCCGGGCAGCGCTGGTATCAGACGCAGCAGGAATCGTGATGCAGTCTATTTCGCCGATCAGTTCACGGGCATCCAAGATCTCGCAGGGGTCACCGCCCTGCGGACGCGTCTTCTCGTACCGAAGGAAAATGTCATGAATATGGCCCTCCAGATCTCGTCGGGATACTTTACAAGTTTCAGTCGTTGAATGAATTAACAGATC
>JAAUYE010037664.1_pt1 | contig 10069 bp, 8 predicted proteins | sample 7278081 | NCBI WGS metagenome assembly JAAUYE01 (sample SAMN14350131, study PRJNA611818) | marine sediment metagenome | isolation source: surface marine sediment (0.6m) | place: French Polynesia: Moorea | collected 2018-08
AAGACGGGATGGTTGAAGTAGACCTCGAAATTGACCTTGAAGCCGTTGAACGGCACGAGTTCCGCCCACTTGTCGCCGTCCTCGACACGAACCTTCTTCTTGATGCGGATGAATTTCTTCGCCGAGTTCTGCTCCTCGATACCGGCGGACTGCAGCAGGAATACGAAGGGACCGGCGCTACCGTCCATGATCGGAACCTCGGGCGCCGACAGATCGACGTTCAGGTTGTCGATACCCAGCCCGGCCAGGGCCGACATGAGGTGCTCGACCGTTGCAACCTTGACGCCATCCTTGATCAGCGTGGTACCGAGCATCGTCTCGCCCACCAGCCGCGGGTCGGCCGGTATGTCCACGGGGTGCTCGAGGTCGACACGGCGGAAGGTGATACCGGAATTCTCGGCAGCCGGCCGCAACGTCATGTAGACCTTTTCACCGTTGTGCAGCCCGACGCCGGTCGCCCGGATGGCCGTCTTGAGGGTGCGTTGTCGCAACATGGGCATTTTTTGATTCTGTTCGGGTTTTGTCTGGTCTGTTGCGAGCCAACCACAAAAACGGCGCAATTGTGACGGCTCTGTGGCAACGCAAATTGCGCTGAAGCGTACCACCGGCCTCGAATCTCTTCAAGATTTTCAAGCTCTTATAACCAAACCGTCAGGCCTGGAGGGAAATGCAGTAGAGCGCGGGAAAGAAAGGGGCCGGCCCGGTTTCACCGGGCCGGCAAAGCGGAGGGGTGAGGGACTTCCCGGTTGCCCGGGCGCCAGTGAGTAACGCCCGCGGCGCCCTCCCCGTCGTCAGTCGGCCTGTCGCCGCAGGAACGCCGGGATATCCAGCAGTTCCTCCTGCAGGCCTGCGCCCTCGAGGCCGTCACCAACGGCACGCTTTCTCTGCACCGTCGGCTTGTCGAGGCCGTGGTAATTCGGCTCGGTCGGCTTATCGGTCGTGCGGCGCACGATACGCATCGGCGACTCGGCATTCGCGGCGGCCTGTCCAAGGCCGGTCGCAACGACCGTGACGCGGATCTGGTCGGTCATGTCCGGATCGATCACGGTACCGACGACGACGGTGGCGTCGTCCGACGCGAATTCCTTCACCGTGGCGCCCACCTCCTGGAACTCGCCGATCGACAGGTCCATGCCGGCGGTCACGTTGACCAGGATGCCGTTGGCGCCGGCGAGATTGATGTCTTCGAGCAGCGGGCTCGAGACGGCGGCCTCGGCCGCCTCGCGCGCACGGTCCTCGCCGGACGACGAACCGGAAACCATCATCGCCATGCCCATTACGGCCATGACCGTCTTCACGTCGGCGAAATCGACATTGATGAGGCCGGGCCGCGTGATCAGCTCCGCGATGCCCTGCACCGCGCCCTGCAGGACCTGGTTGGCTGCCCGGAACGCATCGAGCAGCGTCGTTTCACCGCCCAGCACCGTGAGCAGTTTCTCGTTGGGAATCGTGATCAGTGAGTCTACATATTTGCCGAGCTCGGCGATGCCCTGGTCAGCGATCGTCATACGCTTGTTGCCTTCCATGCCGAACGGCTTCGTCACGACGGCAACGGTCAGGATGCCGAGCTCCTTTGCAACCTGGGCCACGATCGGCGTCGCACCGGTGCCGGTGCCGCCACCCATGCCGGCGGTGATGAACAGCATGTCGGCGCCTTCGATGACCTCGAAGATCCGGTCCCGGTCCTCCATCGCCGCCTGGCGGCCGACGTCAGGGTTCGCCCCTGCGCCGAGACCCTTGGTGATGTTGCAACCGATCTGCAGCGACGTTCTGACGCGCGAGCCCTTGAGCGCCTGCGCATCGGTGTTCGTGCATATGAAGTCGACACCCTCGATGCCGGTGTCGACCATGTGTGAAACGGCGTTGCCGCCGCCTCCGCCGACACCGATCACCTTGATGACCGCGCTCTGGCTGTGTGCATCCATTAATTCAAACATGCAAGCTTCCTCCGCTTTTCGTCCTTAAGGGGTACTCACTGAACCCCGCAAAACGGCCGGGCGCATCACCCGGCCTCCCATTCATCAAAACTGTCTCCCGAACCAGGCTTTCATGCGCTCCCATACTTCGCCGAGACCGTTGTTGATCGGCGTGCTGCGGCGCCCTCGCCTCGATAGGTTCTCGTAGCCGTACAGGAGCAGCCCGACACCCGTTGCATGAATCGGGTTTCTCACCACGTCCATCAGGCCCTCGACGTATTGCGGCGCGCCGAGCCTGACCGGCATGTGGAAGACTTCTTCCGCCAGTTCGACGGCTCCTTCCATCTTGGCGCTGCCGCCGGTAATCACGATGCCCGCAGCAATCAGCTCCTCGAAGCCACTTCGTCTGAGCTCATCGCGAATCAAACCAAAGAGTTCTTCGTAGCGGGGCTCGACGATCTCCGCGAGCGTCTGCCTTGCCAGCCGGCGCGGCGGGCGCTCGCCCACGCTTGGCACCTCGATCGTTTCGTCGGGGTTTGCAAGCTGCGACAGGGCGCAGGCGTACTTGATCTTGATCTCTTCGGCGTACTGCGTCGGCGTACGCATCGACACGGCGATGTCGTTGGTTACCTGGTCGCCGGCGATCGGGATGACCGCGGTGTGCTGGATCGCGCCGCCGAGGAAGACCGCAAGGTCGGTCGTGCCGCCGCCGATATCCACGAGGCAGGAGCCGAGCTCTTTCTCGTCGTCGGTAAGCACCGAGTAGCTCGACGCCAGCTGTTCGAGCACGATGTCGTCTACTTCCAGGCCGCAACGCTGCACGCACTTGACGATGTTCTGCGCGGCACTCTCGGCGCCCGTCACCATGTGGACCTTCGCCTCGAGCCGTACACCGGACATGCCGACCGGCTCACGGATTCCCTCCTGGCTGTCGATCAGGAATTCCTGAGGCAGGATGTGCAGGATCTTCTGGTCGGCAGGGATCGCGACCGCCTGCGCCGCGTCGATGACGCGATCCACATCCCCGGGCGACACCTCCTTGTCGCGGATCGCCACGATGCCGTGAGAATTGAGACTGCGCACGTGGCTGCCGGCGATTCCCGTGTAGACGGAATGGATGTCGCAACCGGCCATCAGTTCCGCTTCCTCGACCGCACGCTGGATCGAGTGCACCGTCGACTCGATATTAACGACGACACCTTTCTTCAGGCCGCGCGAGGGATGCGAGCCGATGCCGACGACCTCGATCTGGCCTTCATCGGTCACCTCGCCGACGATCGCGACGACTTTGGACGTACCGATATCGAGACCGACGATCAGGTTCTTGTCACCGCGTTTCTGCATGACTACGGCGTACCCCTCGATGCCAGCATGGCCGGGTCGTCGTCCTGCGGCTCGGTCACCGGTGTCTCGGCGCCGTCGTTCCAGCCGATCGTGAAGCCGTTGCTGTAGCGCATGTCCACGTAATCGATGTCAGCCGCGCGCCCGGTGATGATGTTGGCGACGACGTCGAGGAACAGGTCCGTGCGCTCGTCGACATCGCGGCGACCGAGCCGGATGTCGACGCCGTTGGCCAGCGTGATGTCCCAGGCACTGCGGGCATCCAGGTGGACCCGCCGCACGTCGAGGCCCAGCGGGATCAGCTGCTCCCTGATTGCCAGGTAACGACGGGCAACGTCGTCCGAGCGATCGTCCGGCCCGCTGAGGCGCGGCAATTCGGCCGGGATGTGGCGCGCGTCCGTAACGAACAGCTCACCGCGTATATTCAGCAGCCCACTGTCGCCCCAGATTGCAGCCGGCACCTGCTCGGTGACGGCGATGGCGATGCGGTTCGGCCAGCGGCGAGCCACGTTCGCGCCGTCGATCCAGGCCAGCGCCTGGATCTTCTCCTGCATGCGCCCGACGTCGGCACCGAAGAAACCGGCATCGAGTTCGCCGCTGATCGCTTCCTCGACCTGCAGCGGCGTCACTCGCTGAAACGGCCCGTTGACCACGATGGAATCGATTGGCCGGTCGAGCAGCTTGCCGCTGACGTGGTAGGTCGCGATGACGATCAGGATGGCGACCGCCGGTGTGACGATACGCGCGACCGGGATCGTCGGCATCCGGAAGTTCCTGGCCTTCTTTTGCTTGCGGCGTCGTGCCTGCTTACGCGCCATGAGCCACTCCTTTGACGTGATCGTGCACTTCGTTGTCACGGAAGCTGGTTTCGAGAATCCGCCAGCACAGCTCCTCGAAATCGATGCCGGAGGCCTTGGCCGCCATCGGCACCAGGCTGTGGCTGGTCATGCCCGGCACGGTGTTGACCTCGAGGACGAGGGGCTGGCCATCGCCGCCGGTCATGAAATCGATGCGCCCCCAGCCCGTGCAGCCCAGCTCGGCAAACGCCGCGAGCGCGAGCGACGCGTATTGCTGCTCGATGTCGCCGCGCCCGGTGCCCGGACAGTGATACAGGGTGCGTTCGGATTCGTACTTCGCCCGGTAGTCGTAGAAGACCCGCGGCGTCTCGATGCGTATCGACGGCAACGCCTCGCCCTGCAGCACGGCGACGGTGAACTCGTCGCCGACGATGCAGCGTTCCACGACAGCGACGTCGTCGAAGCTGAGCGCCAGGTCGACCGCCGCGTTCAGCTCATCGGGATCGAACACCTTGGTCATACCGACGCTCGATCCCTGGCATGCCGGCTTCAGGATGAGCGGATAGCCGAAGTCCTCCGCGGCCAGCACGGCGTGGGAACGATTGCGAACGACCGCGTAGTCGGGCGTCGGAATACCGGCGGCGTCGAATACCCGCTTGGAACGAACCTTGTCCATGGCCAGCGCGGATGCCATCACGCCGCTGCCCGTGTACGGCAGGCCCAGCCACTGCAGCGCGCCCTGGATGGCGCCGTCCTCACCGCCCGGGCCGTGCAGGGCGATCCAGACGCGGTCGAAGCCCGCTGCCGCGAGATCGGCCAGCGAATGCTCCGCCGGGTCCCAGCCGACCGCGTCGACGCCGCGCGCGAGCAGCGCGCCGAGTACCGCCCTGCCCGTGTCGAGGGACACCGCGCGCTCCGCGGACTTGCCGCCAAACAGGACGGCGACGTGGCCGAAGTCGTCGGCCCGGTCGACCTCCCGCCGTGTCTCGGTGATGCGCAACACCTGGCTCATTTCGGCACCTCGCCGACGATGCGGACTTCGTGTTTCAGCTCGACGCCGTGTACCTCGATGACCGTCTGGCGGACGTGCTCGATGAGCTCTTCGATGTCCGTAGCGGTGGCGTCGCCCGTGTTGATGATGAAGTTGGCGTGTTTCGGCGAAACCTCTGCGCCGCCGATGCGGCAGCCCTTGAGCCCGGCGGCCTCGATGAGCCGCGCCGCATGGTCGCCCTGCGGGTTGCGGAACACGGAGCCACAGCTCGGGAGACCGAGCGGCTGTGTCGCCTTGCGACGCTCGAGCATTTCCTTCATGGCCTCCATGCTCGCCGTCACGCCGGGTTCGAAACGGAACGTTGCCTCCAGGAACCACTCGTTGGCCGGCCCGGTGACGCTGCGGTAGCCGACCGAGTATTCGGCCGGGGCACGCTGGTGTATCTCGCCTGCGCGATCGATCGTGCGCACCGACTCCACACGCTCCCAGGTCTCGCCGCCGTGCGCGCCCGCGTTCATTGTCAGCGCGCCGCCGACCGTGCCGGGAATCCCGGCGAAGAATTCCGACGGTCCGAGACCCCAGCGGATGCATTGCCGCGCGAGCTGTGTGCACGGCACGCCGCTGCCGGCGCGAACGAGGTAGGTGTCGATGCGCTCGAGCCCCTTGAGGATGCCGGTCGCCGAGATAACGACGCCGCGGATACCGCCGTCCCGGACCAGCAGGTTACTGCCGACGCCCAGCCAGAAGATCGGCGTCTCCGCATCGAGTTCGGCGAGAAAGGCCTGCAGGTCCTCGATACTGGACGGGATGAAGAACAGGTCGGCCGCACCGCCAGCGCGCCACGAGGTATGGCGGCTCATGGGCTCGTCGTGCCGCAGTTCGCCCCGTGCCCGCGTGCTGTCCGGCGCCGCCATCACGAGTGCACCTTGAGACTGGGCTTCTTGCCCAGCAGCTGCGGGAGCTTCGCGGCAAACGCGCCGATATCGCCAGCGCCCATCGTCAGCACCAGGTCGCCGTCCTCGAGGATATCGGCGAGGACCGGCGGTAGCTCGTCGAGCGTCTCCACGAACACCGGCTCGACCGCCCCGCGTGAACGCACGGCGCGCGCAATCGCGCGGCCGTCGGCGCCCGCGATCGGCGCCTCGCCCGCCGCGTACACGTCGAGCAGCACGAGCACATCCGCCTCGGACAGCACCTGCGCAAAATCGTCCAGCAGGTCGCGCGTGCGTGTGTATCGGTGCGGCTGGAACACGAGGACGACGCGGCGCTCCGGCCAGCCGCTCTTCGCCGCGGCGAGCGTCGCGGCGACCTCGGTCGGATGGTGGCCGTAATCGTCGATGAGCATGACCTTGCCCGTATCGATCTGCACCTCGCCGAGGCTCTGGAAGCGACGGTCGATGCCCTCGAAGTTCTCGAGCGCACGGACCACCGCGTCATCGGCAACCTGCAATTCTTCTGCAACCGCGATGGCGGCGAGCGCGTTGCGTACGTTGTGCAGCCCGGGCAGGCGCAGGGTAATCCGCAGCGGCGCCTTGTCGCCGCCGCGGACGACGTCGAAACGCGTCCTGCCGGCATCGAAGTCGACATTCTCGGCACGCAGGTCCGCCCCCTCGTCGAGACCGTAAGTCACGACCGCGCGCCCGATGCTGCCCATGATCATGCGAATACCGGGGTCGTCGCTGCAAACGACTGCCAGGCCGTAGAACGGCAGGTTATGCAGGAACTCGATAAAGCCCGAACGCAGCTTGTCGATGTCGCCGTCGTAGGTCGACATGTGGTCGGCGTCGATGTTGGTGACAACGGAGAGCATCGGCTTCAGGTGGACGAAGGATGCGTCGCTCTCGTCGGCCTCTGCCACGAGGTACTCGCCCTGCCCCAGGCGCGCGTTGGCATCGGCGCTCTTGAGGCGCCCGCCGATCACGAAGGTCGGGTCGAGGCCGCCTTCGGCGAGCACGCTGGCAACGAGGCTCGTGGTCGTCGTCTTACCGTGGGTGCCGGCCACCGCGATCGAGTAACGGAACCGCATCAGTTCGGCCAGCATCTCCGCCCGCGGCACGACGGGCATCAGCTGCTCGCGTGCGGCAGCAACCTCCGGGTTGGTTTCATCGACCGCGCTGGAGACGACAACCGCGTCAGCATCGCGGATGTTTTCTTCAGCGTGGCCGATGAATACGGTAGCGCCCTGCTTCTCGAGGCGCCGTGTCTGGTTGTTGGGCTTCAGGTCCGAACCCTGCACGTCGTAGCCCAGGCTGAGCATGACCTCGGCGATTCCCGACATGCCCGAGCCGCCGATACCGACGAAGTGGACGCGGTGGATGCGACGCATTCGGTTGATCATGCCGGTTCTCCCGCCAGCTGCAGGCAGTGCTCGGTAATGCGCTGCAGGGCTTTTGGCTGCGCCAGCTCGCGCGCCCGCTTGGCGCGCTCCAGCAGCGCCGGACGCGACGTCAGCCAGCGCTTCAGCTCGGCCGCGAGCGACGCATCGCTCAGCTCGGTTTCCTGGATGATGGCCGCGGCACCGGCCTGCATCATCGGCGTCGCGTTGGCCGTCTGGTGGTCGTCCACGGCGGACGGGTACGGCACGAACACGGCCGGCAGGCCGACGGCGCAGAGTTCCGCGACCGTCAGCGCGCCCGCGCGGCAGACGACGAGGTCGGCCCAGGCATACGCGGACGCCATGTCCCCGATGAAGGGCACGAGATCGGCCTGGAGGCCGGCCGCCGAGTATGCTTCGCGGGCACGGTCTACGGTGGACGCGCCGCACTGGTGACGCACGACCGGCCGCAGTTCCTCCGGCAGGCGCGCCAGCGCAGCCGGGACCGTGCGGTTCAGCGCCAGCGCACCCTGGCTGCCACCGAGAACGAGCAGCCGCATCGGGCCCTCGCGCCGTGCGTAACGCTGCTCGGGTGGGGGCACGGCGGCAATGTCCTCGCGGACCGGGTTGCCCACGGTCTCCGCGCGAACGTCGGAATTAAAACTGCCCGGGAAGGCTTGCAGCACAACCCGGGCAAGACGCGCCAGAAGACGGTTTGTCAGGCCCGCCGCGGCATTCTGCTCGTGGATCACGAGCGGCCGGCGGGTCAGCCAGGCGGCAACGCCGCCCGGCCCGCTGACGAAGCCACCCATGCCGAGCACGGCGGCCGGGCGGCGTCGGATGATGACGGCGATGGACTGGACCAGGGCCCACGCGAGCTGGACGGGGGCGACGACCAGTGCGAGAACGCCCTTGCGGCGCAGGCCACGCACGCTGACCCAATCCATGGCGATGCCGGCGGCGGGCACCACGCGCGACTCGAGGCCGCGATGCGTGCCGAGCCAGACGACGTCGCGGGACTGTTGCCTGAGCGCCTGCGCGACGGCCAGCGCCGGGTAGACGTGCCCACCCGTGCCGCCCGCCATGACGAGGATCGGCCGACCGGTCACTTGCGCGACCTCCGGCCGGCGGCGGTCTTGCGCTGCCGTTTGCGCTGCCGTTTGCGATTCGGCTGTGACGCGTCGACCGCGAGTTCGTGATGAATGCGGAGCAGCATGCCGAGTGCCATCATCGTGACAATGAGGCTCGAGCGGCCGTAGCTGATCAGCGGCAGGGTCAGGCCCTTGGTCGGCAGGATGCCCATGTTGACACCGAGGTTGATGAACGCCTGCAGGCCGAGCCAGGTGCCGATGCCGATGGCCAGGTAAGCCTCGAAGCTGCGGTCCCACTCGATCGCGCGGATGCCGAGGCGGAAGATCCGCCACAACAGCGCGGCGAACAGCGCGATCAGGATGAAGGAACCGGCGAGGCCGAACTCCTCGGCGTAGACGGCAAACACGAAGTCGGTGTGCGCCTCGGGCAGGTAGAAGAGTTTCTGGACGCTGTTGCCGAGCCCGACGCCGAACCACTCGCCGCGGCCGATGGCGATGAGCGACTGGGTCAGCTGGAAGCCGGAATTGTAGGGGTCCGACCAGGGGTCGAGAAAACCGGTGAGCCGCTGCATGCGATACGGTGAAGTCACCGCGAGGAACGCCATCGCGACCGTGCCCGTCGCGAAGAAGATCAGGAAGTCGCGGATCCGCGCACCGGCGACGAACAGCATGGTCATCGCGGTCGTGAGCAACACGATCGCCGCGCCGAAGTCGGGTTCGGCCAGCAGCGCGGCGCAGGCGATGCTCAACACGATCATCGGCTTCAGGAATCCGCGGAAGCGTTCGCGCAGGTCCTTGTTATGACGCACCAGGTAGCCCGACAGGTAGATGATGAAACACAGGCGCGCCGGTTCCGAGACCTGCAGGTTGAGCACACCGAAGCGGATCCAGCGGCGGGCGCCGTTCACCTCGTAGCCGACGCCCGGCAGCAGCACGAGGAACAGCAGCGCAAGGCCGGCGAGCAGCATCAACGGGCCCGCGGTGCGCCACACATGCAGCGGGATGTACAGGCAGGCGATGCCGGCCGCGGCGCCGATAATCGCGGCGAGCAGCTGGCGCTCGACGTAATAGAACGCTTCGCCGGTCAGGTTATCCGAGACCGAAATTGACGCCGACGCGAGCACGACGAAACCGCCCAGCAGCAGCGTCAGGATCAGGCCGAGCAGCACGGGATCGAGCTGCAATTTGGTGCGCAGGCGTGCGGGGAACGGCGTTGTCGCGGTCGTGGCTGTCATGGCCGCAGCGCCTCCACCGCCTTGCAGAACGCATCGCCGCGTGCCGCGTAATTGTCGAACTGGTCGAAGCTCGCGCACGCGGGCGCCAGCAGCACCGTGTCGTCCGCCTCTGCGAACGCCGCGGCCTGGCGGACCGCATCCTCCATGTCGCGCGCGAAGTAGGTCGGCATGATCGTATCGAGCGCCGCTTCGATGTCCTCGGCATCCCTCCCGATCAGCACCGCCGCGCGCAGCTTGTTCTCCAGCGGCTCCGCAAGTGCGCTGAAGTCGCTGTTCTTGCCTTCGCCGCCCGCGATCAGTACGAGCATGCCGTCGACGGACTGGATCGACGCGACTGCGGCATCGACGTTCGTGGCTTTCGAATCGTTCACGTAGTTGACTGCC